>C687J35021_10001405_pt1 | contig 18170 bp, 15 predicted proteins | sample RifCSPhighO2_12_FD_35021 | JGI IMG/M metagenome (IMG submission 35021)
GTACGTACCGAGCACTGGATGGAGCGGTTCGCCTGGATGGAGCCCGTGGGCGAGCGCTGCTGGCCCATCCTGGGTGCCGGGTATTTCATCGTGGGGGTCAAGCGCGTGCATGGCATGCGCCTGTTGGAGCCTGCATGGCGCAGCAAACCACAGCGGGCCACGGCCTCCATACCAGTGGCCCGCAACGCCACAGACATAACATTGACCAACAGGAATATTGCGTGAACCAGGTACAGATTTACACCGACGGCGCGTGCAAGGGCAACCCCGGTCCGGGCGGCTGGGGCGTGCTGCTGCGTTCGGGCCCCACCGAGAAGGAGCTTTTTGGCGGCGAACTGGGCACCACGAACAACCGCATGGAACTGCTGGCGGTGATCGAGGCGCTCTCGGCACTCAAGCGCCCCTGCGCCGTGACTCTGTTTCTCGACAGCGAATACGTTCGCAAGGGCATCACCGAATGGATCCACGGATGGAAGGCCCGGGGCTGGCGCACGGCCGCCAAGCAGCCCGTGAAGAACGTGGAGCTGTGGCAGCGCCTGGACGCCCTGGTGGCCCAGGGCGGGCACCAGATCGACTGGCGTTGGGTCAAGGGACACTCAGGCGACCCCGGCAACGAACGCGCCGATGCCCTGGCCAACCGCGGAGTGGAGCAGGCGCTCGGGCGCCGCTGACTCGGGCCTGTGCTGCCGTACACGGCCTGGGTTTGCTGCATTGTGTAAAGCCTGGGTAAATAAAGTCGTCATTCAGGGGGCTTGGTGGCCCAGCGGTCCTTGATGCCCGGACGCGCTGCTACATTGGCGGGCTGCAACGTGTAACACGGTATTGGTCCCCATGGCTATCAGAGCAACCTATTTCATTGTCGCGGTCCTTGGCCTGGCGGGCGCTGGTACAGCTGCCTGGTGGCTGCAGCGTGCTGCGCCTTCGGCTATGCCGGGTGTTGCTGCATCCAAGGGCTCGCAGAACGGGACAGGCAAGGGCACGGTGCCGCAGCCCGTCAATGTGGAAGTGGCGCGGGTGCGCACCATGGCCATGCGTGACGAGGCACAGGCCGTCGGCAGTTTGCGCTCGCGCCGCAGCGTGGTGCTGCGCCCCGAGGTGAGCGGGCGCGTCACGCAGCTTCATTTCAGCGATGGCGCGCGGGTGCGCAAGGGGCAGGTGCTGGTGCAGTTCGACGACCAGTTGCCCCGAGCCCAGGTGCAGCAGGCCCAGGCCGAACTGTCGATTGCACGGGCCAACCACCAGCGCAACCGCGATCTGGTGGCACAGGGCTTCGTCAGCCAGCGGTCGCTGGACGAAAGCGCCGCCAATCTGCAGGTGGCACAGGCCAAGCTGGCCCTGGCCGAGGCCACGGCAGCACGTCTCAGACTGGTGGCGCCGTTTGACGGCATGGCTGGCCTGCGCAATGTGCATGTGGGTGACTACCTCAAGGATGGCGCTGACATTGTGAACATCGAGGACATCGACAGCGTTTTTGTTGATTTCCGGTTGCCCGAGCGCTACCAGGGCCAGATTCGCGTCGGACAGATGGCACAAGTGGAACTCGATGCCCTGCCCGGTGAAACCTTCCAGGCGCAGGTGCGTGCGATTGATCCGCAGATTGACGCCAATGGCCGCTCGGTGTCGGTGCGCGCCAGCATCGATAACCACCGCCTGCAACTGCGGCCGGGCATGTTTGCCCGGGTGACCGCCCGGTTCGACACCCGTGCGGATGCGCTGGTCGTGCCTGAGGAGGCCATCGTGCCTCAGGGCTCCAGTCCCTATGTGTTCACCGTGGTGCCCGGCGAGGCCACTGGCAGCCTGGTGGTGCACCGCGTGCCGGTGCGGCTGGGCCTGCGCCAGGGCGGTGTGGTCGAAATCCAGGAAGGCCTGGCGCTCAATGACCGGGTGGTCACGGCCGGGCAGCAACGGGTGCAGCGCGATGGCGCTCCGGTGCGGGTGGTCGAGTTGCCGCAGGCGCCTGCAAGCGCGGCTTCTGCGGTCCAGCGTGCGCAGGACTGAATTCGCACCACGGCCGACCTCCCATGCAACTCGCTGAAATTTCTATTCGCCGCCCGGTATTTGCCACCGTGCTGTCGCTGCTGGTGCTCTTGATTGGCGCGGTGAGCTTCACCCGCCTGTCAGTGCGCGAATACCCCAAGATTGACGAACCTGTGGTCACCGTCAGCGTGACCTACGCCGGAGCGTCGGCCGAGGTGATGGAGTCGCAGGTCACCAAGCCGCTGGAAGACTCCATTGCCGGTATTGATGCGGTGGACGTCATCACCTCCATCAGCCGTGCCGAGCGCAGCCAGATTTCGGTGCGTTTCCGGCTGGAAAAAGATGCCGACAACGCCGCCGCCGAGGTGCGCGACCGCACTGCGCGCGTGCGTAACCGCCTGCCCGACGCGGTGGACGAGCCCGTGATCGCCAAGGTCGAGGCTGACGCCTTTCCGGTGATGTGGCTGGCCTTCAGCAGTGACACCCTCACGCCGCTGCAGATCAACGACCTGCTCAACCGCATCGTCAAGCCCCGGCTGCAGACGGTCAGCGGTGTGGCCGATGTGCCCATCTACGGCGAGCGCCGCTATGCCATGCGCGTGTGGCTCGACCCGCAGCGCATGGCGGGCTATCGGCTTACCACGCAGGACGTCGAAGACGCCATCCGCCGCAACAACCTGGAGCTTCCCGCAGGGCGCATCGAGTCGCAGCAGCGTGAGTTCAGCGTCACATCGCAGACCAACCTGGTCACGGCCGATCAGTTTGCACAGATTGTGGTGCGCACGGTCAACGGCTTTCCGGTGCGCCTCTCCGACGTCGCGCGGGTGGAGGAGGGCCCTGCCAGCGACCGCAGCCGGGTGCGGCTCAACGGGCGCGATGCCATCTCGGTCGGCGTGATCCGCCAGACCACGGCCAACCCGCTGGAACTGTCGAACGGTGTGCGCGCCATGCTGCCCATTCTGCAGGCCGACCTGCCTGCGGGCGTGACGGTGGACATCGCCAACGACAACTCGCGGTTCATCGACCGGTCGGTCAAGAGCGTCTACACCACCATTGCCGAAGCAGTGGTGCTGGTGGCGCTGGTGATTTTTGTCTTCCTGCGCACGGTGCGCGCCTCCATCATTCCCATCATCACCATTCCGGTGAGTCTGATCGGCAGCTTTGCGCTGATGCAGCTGGCGGGCTTTTCCATCAACACCCTCACCCTGCTGGCGCTGGTGCTGGCCATCGGGCTGGTGGTGGACGATGCCATTGTCATGCTGGAGAACATCTTCCGCCACATTGAGGAAGGGCTGGACCCGTTTTCTGCCGCCATCAAGGGGGCGCGTGAAATCGGTTTTGCCATTGTGGCCATGACGCTGACGCTGGTGGCGGTGTATGCGCCGCTGGCCTTCACCCCGGGGCGTACCGGGCGGCTGTTTGTCGAGTTTGCCCTGGCGCTGGCCGGGGCGGTGCTGGTGTCGGGCTTTGTGGCGCTCACGCTCTCGCCCATGATGTGTTCGCTGCTGCTCAAGCACAACCCCAAGCCGCACTGGTTTGACCGCTCCATGGAGCGCTGGCTGACGGCGCTGTCCGAGGGCTATGGCCGCCTGTTGCGCTGGCTGGTCACTGCGCGCTGGACGGGCGCAGGCTGGCGCGGCGCGGTGTTCCAGGCGCGCTGGCTGGTGCTGGGCGTGATGGCGCTCAGTGGCGCCGGGCTGGTGCTGGTGTACCCCACGATGCGCCAGGAGCTCTCGCCACTGGAAGACCGGGGTACCATTCTGGCGAGCGTGACCGCGCCCGATGGCGCCACGCTGGAATACACCAACCGCTACGCGCTGGAGCTCGAAAAAATCGGGCGCGACTACCCCGAGTTCGACCGCATCTTTGCCAACATCGGCAACCCCATGGTGTCGCAGGGCAGCGTGGTGTACCGCACCGTGGACTGGGAAGACCGCAACCGCAGCACCCTGCAACTGGCGCGCGAGATGCAGTCGCGCATCTCCAGCCTGCCGGGGGTCAATGCCTTCCCCATCACGCCGCCGTCATTGGGGCAGGGCTTTCGCTCGCGGCCGCTGAACTATGTCATCCAGACCTCGGACAGCTACGAGAACCTCAGCGCCACGGTCACGCAGATGCTCGACGCGATGGCGAAAAACCCCGGCATCCTCTCGCCCGACGTGGACCTGCGGCTGAACAAGCCCGAGTTGCGCATCACCGTCAACCGCGAGCGCGCTGCCGATCTGGGCGTGGGCGTGGACGTGGTGGCGCGCGCCATCGAGACCATGCTCGGTGGGCGCGCCGTGACGCGTTACAAGCGCGATGCCGAACAGTTCGACGTGATCGTGCAGACGGCCGGCGAAGGCCGCACAACGCCCCAGGACATTGATGCCATCTACGTGCGTGGACGGGCCGATGCGATGATTCCGCTCTCCAGCCTGGTCAGCGTGCGCGAGAGCGTGAGTCCGCGCGAGCTGAACCACTTTGGCCAGCGCCGCTCGGCCACCATCACCGCCAACCTCGCGCCTGATTATTCGCTGGGCGAAGCGCTCACCTTCATGGACCGCACGGCCACGCAGGTGCTCAAACCGGGCTACACCACCGAGCTCAACGGCATCTCGCGCGAGTTCAAGAGCTCGCAAGGGGCGTTGGGCATCGTCTTCGTGCTGGCGCTGGTGTTCATCTTCCTGGTGCTGGCGGCGCAGTTCGAGAGCTTCATTGACCCACTGGTCATCATGCTGTCGGTGCCGCTGTCGATGATCGGTGCGCTGCTGGCACTCAAGTGGAGCGGTGGCTCGATCAACGTGTATTCACAGATCGGCCTGATCACGCTGGTGGGGCTGATCACCAAGCACGGCATCCTGATCGTCGAGTTCACCAACCAGCTGCGCGAGCAGGGGCTGGAAATGGTAGATGCCCTTGTCAAGGCCTCGGCACAGCGCCTGCGCCCTATTCTCATGACCACGGGCGCCATGGTGCTGGGCGCCATTCCGCTGGCACTGGCCAGCGGCGCAGGCGCCGAGAGCCGCATGCAGATTGGCTGGGTGATCGTGGGCGGCATGTCGCTGGGCACGCTGCTGACCATCTTCGTCGTGCCCACCATGTATTCGCTGTTGGCGCGCGAGACGGTGCCTGGTGCGCGGACCACCGAGGCCCGCGAGCTGCCCGTCAGTCCCCACTGAGCTGGGCCAATGGCAGCGCTGGTGCTTCGTCATTAGCTCTTTATTTGATAGCTTCTGGCGCCCGAATCTATTGGCTTTAATGCCAATTTGACTTGCTTTTCTGGTTGAACCTGAAAACCGCAGTTGAATGATCGATCTCGGGCCGCCGTGCGCCGGAACGTGATATTGCGCAAGGGGCAGGGGCGCGCTGGTTCTATGATGAACCGTATCGTCATACCCTTCGGAGCGCCCATGAACCTCCTCACCAAGATGGCCCTGGGGCTCATCGGGCAAATGCGTCCCGACGCCCCCACGGGCGACGGCAGTCCGGCTGTGGTGCTTCCGCCCCCGCAGACCCAGGGGGGGCTGCCGCTCATGCAGGCGCTGGCCCGGCGCCAGTCGGCCCGTACATTCGATACGGCGGCCTTGTCATCGCAAACCTTGTCGGATCTGTTGTGGGCGGCTGCGGGCATCAACCGGCCTGAACATGGTGGACGCACTGCGCCCAGCGCCATGAACAGCCAGGAGGTGGATGTGTACGTGGCCCTGCCCGAAGGGCTGTATCTCTACGATCCGCAAGCCCATGCACTGCAGCGCGTGCTGGCTGCCGATGTGCGGCGCGTCACCGGCTACCAGGATTTTGTGGACGCAGCACCCCTCGATCTGGTCTATGTGGCCGACCATGCACGCATGAAACTCGTGCCAGCAGCGCTGAGGGAGTCCTACGCATCGGCAGCCGTCGGAGCCATGGCACAGAACGTGTACCTGTACTGCGCCAGTGCTGGTCTGTGCACCGTGATCCGGGCGTGGATCGACCGCCAGGCATTGGCCACTGCCATGGCCCTGGGCACCGATCAGCAGGTCATGCTGGCGCAGACCGTGGGGGGCGGACCACCATGAGCCCTGTCTTTGACCTGTTGCGCCTGTCCAGTGTATCCATGGACGTGATGGCGGCCCAGCGCGGCACGGCCCAGGGCATTGCCCAGCGCCAGCAGACGCGCCTGTCGCAGGTGCTGGGGGCTGCGCTGCGCGACTCGCGCCTGTACCAGGAGCTGGTGCCCCGGGGCACCAGCAGCCATGCGCCTCTGGAGCAACTGCCCGTGGTCACGCGCGGCCAGCTCATGGAGCGCTTTGACGACTGGGTGACCGACCCGCGTCTCAAACTGGACGAGTTGCGCGCCTTCACCGCCGACCCCGACCGCATTGCCGAGCCCTGGCTGGGCCGCTACATGGTGTGGGAAAGCTCGGGCACCACCGGGCAGCCCGGTATTTTTGTGCAGGATGCACAGGCCATGGCCGTGTACGACGCGCTGGAGGCCCTGCGCCGCAGCGCACCGCGCCCGCTGGCCCACTGGATGGACCCGCTGCACCTTTCCGAGCGCCATGCCTTTGTCGGCGTCACCGGCGGGCATTTCGCCAGCCATGTCTCGCTGCGGCGGCTGCGCAGCCTCAATCCCTGGCTGGCTGCCACCACGCGCAGTTTTTCCATCCAGGAGCCCACGGCGGATCTGGTGCGATCCCTCAACGACTTTGCGCCCACCATCCTCATCACCTACCCCACCGTGGCGGCCTTGCTGGCGCAGGAGGCGGAGTGCGGGCGTCTGCACATCGCCCCGCGCGAGATCTGGACGGGCGGTGAAACCCTGGGTGCCGGGGTGCGCGCCTACATCGAGCAGCACCTGGGCGGCGTGCTGCGCAACAGCTACGGGGCGTCCGAATTTCTGGCCATGGGCTGGGAATGCGCGCACGGCCGCATGCACCTGAACGCCGACTGGGTCATTCTGGAACCGGTGGACGAGCATCACCGCCCCGTTCCGCCGGGAGAACCCCCCTGTGCCGTGCTGCTGACCAATCTGGCCAACACCGTGCAGCCGCTGATCCGCTACGAACTGGGTGACCACGTGACGGTGCACGCTGCGCCCTGCACCTGCGGGTCTCCCTTGCCGGTGATCGAGGTACGCGGTCGCCAGGACGACCCGCTGCGCATGGCCGCCCGGCAAGGGGGACGTGTCACGCTGCTGCCGCTGGCACTGACCACGGTGCTGGAAGATGACGCTGGGGTGTTCGATTTCCACCTGCGCCAGATCGACGAACGCACCCTGGTGCTGCGCCTGCCCCTGGAGGGGGAAGCAGGACAGGCCGCCATGGCCCGCTGCCGTGCCGCCCTCAAGGCCTTTGCCGCAGTCCAGGGGCTGGCGCCGATCCGTGTGCGTACCGAACTCGGTCAGCCCGTGCCGCGCGGGCGCAGCGGCAAGGCCTGCCGCATCGTGGCGTGCGGGGCACCCGCTGCCAGTTTGTCTCAGGGCATCGAGGATACGTAGGCCACAACCGCCTCGATGTCGGCATCCGTCATATTTTTGGTGTTGGGCGTCATGATGGAGTTGGCTCGCACGTCATTGCCATCGCGGTAGCGCTTGAGCGTCAGGCGCAGGTACTCGGATTGCTGTCCTGCGATGCGGGCGATCTGTTCATTGCCGCGCCCCACGTTGCCATGGCAGCGGAAGCAGATCTTGCCGTAGTACTCCTGCCCCTTGCTGGCCAGTGCGGCGTTCGTTGCGGGCTTGTGGGTGACCTCCTGGGCTGCATAGAACAGCACCATGCCGATTTTCTCGTCGGCGTCCATGGCGCGGATCATGCCTTCCATGAATTCGTTGCGGCGCCGGCCATCGGCAAACTGGCGCAGTTGCTCCAGCAGGTAGGCCGGGTTCTGGCCCGCCAGATTGGGAATGGAGGTGGTGGCACTGTTGCCACCGTCGCCATGGCAGTTGGCGCACACGGCGGCCACCTTGCGGCCGGTCTTGTACAGGTTGTCGGCCAGCGTGGGATTGGCCTGCACTTCCTTGAAGCGGGCTTCCAGGTCCACCTTGGCGGTTGCGCGGGCCTTGGCCGTCTGGGCAGCTGTCGGCTGCCACATCAGCACTGTGGCCAGTGCCATTGCCAGGACCACAGGAATACGCTTTGCCATGGTGAAAATCCCTTATTCAAAAATGGTCATTTTATTCCTGGCGTGCGCGCATTCCATGGCTTGGGGACTGGAGCTAGATCAAAGACAGCGCGGATTGGCGGATTGCGCGAACCGGTTGTACGCTGCATGCACCCGCGTTCTTCCGGGCTTGCCGTGGGCTGCGGCGCAAGCGCGCAGGGCAGAATGCGGGCGCAGCCTGCGCATGGCAAGCGATGAAATTTGCTATTTTTTATATAGCTATCAGCGCTTTATAGATAAGCGTTTGAAGCCGTTTTCATTTAAATTGTTGAGCCTTACCGGCCCAAGGCGTCACGCAGGGCCTGCCCATCCTGCGGACGCACCAGTCGGGCCATCTCCTGGCCATCGTGCAGGAAGATGAGCGTGGGCCACAGCTTCACGCCGTAGCTGCGGCCCAGCGGCCGGCCGGGGCCGTCTTCCACCTTGATGTGGGCCACATCGGGGCGGTCCTGAAGTGCCTGTTCGATCAGTGGCTGGGCGCGCTGGCAATGGCCGCACCAGGGCGTGCCAAATTCGAGCACGGTGACGCCGGGAAGGCGGTCGGTTTGCGTGCGGGTGGGGGGCTGCGAAAGGTGCCGGGCGGTGTAGGGCATGGTTCAGGGGGATCCCACCTTGAACTGGGCCACTGTCTGGGACAGGTGTTCAGCCTGGTCTTTCAGGCTGGAGGCGGCTGCCGCGCTTTCTTCGACCAGTGCCGCATTCTGCTGGGTCATGCGGTCGAGGTTGTTGATGGCATCGCCCACCTGGGCGATGCCGGCGCGCTGCTCGGTGGCGGCGGTGGATATCTCCTGCATCAGCTGCGCCACCCGGCCCACGTTGGACACAATCTCCTGCATGGATTGCCCGGCATCGTTGACCAGGCCCGATCCGGCCTCCACGGCCGAGACAGAATTCTGGATCAGCGCCTTGATTTCCTTGGCCGCTTCTGCAGAGCGCTGCGCAAGCGTGCGCACCTCGCCCGCCACTACCGCGAAGCCCCGGCCCTGGTCACCGGCACGGGCGGCTTCCACGGCGGCGTTGAGCGCCAGGATGTTGGTCTGGAAGGCAATGCCGTCGATGACCGAGATGATGTCGTTGATCTTGCGCGAACTGTGCGTGATTTCCTCCATGCTCTGCACCACCTTGGCCACCACCTCGCCGCCGCGCCGCGCAGATTGGGCTGCCGTGGCGGCTATCTGGTTGGCCTCCCCAGCGGTTTGTGCGGCTTGGCCGACGGCGCTGGTCATCTGCTCCATGGACGACGCTGTCTCCTGCAGGTTGGAGGCCGTCTGTTCGGTGCGCGCCGAAAGGTCGTGGTTGCCCGTGGCGATTTCTTCTGATGCCAGGTGCACCGATGCGCTGGTGTCGCGGATGTCCACCAGCGTCAGCCGGATTTTTTCGACAAACTGGTTGAAGGCCTCGGCGATGCGGGCCAGTTCATCCTTGCCCTGGATGTCGAGTCGGCGTGTCAGGTCGCCATCGCCCGAAGCCACGCCTTGCATGGCGCGCTCCAGACGGCCCAGCCCGGCCATTGAACGGGAGACGACAGCGGCGGCCACGAGAACGCTCAACCCGGCCACCACCAGCCCGCCAATGATCGAATTGAGCAGCAACTGCGTGACGCCTGCCAATGCCTCGCCCCGGTGCAGTGAAATCATCAGCACCCAGTCGGTGCCTGCGATGGGCTTGCCCAGCAACAGACGGGGTGTACCGTTGATCGACACCGGGGTCAGTGTCGACGCATCCACCATGGTGCTGATGGCCGATGCAGACAGATCGGGTGAGAGTGCGACGGTATCTTTCAGCACCAGTTCGAGATTTTTGTGCACCAGTACCTTGCCGCCCCGTGACACCACGAAGGCGTCGCTCGACGGGGTCGGGTTGATGGCCGTAACGCTCTGGGCCACCACGTCCATGAAGACATCAGCTGCCGCCACGGCCACGGTGCTGCCCGCGTCTTTGACGGCCAAAGCAAAGGTCATCACCAGCTTCTTGCTGCCTGCGTCGATGTAGGGCTCGGTCAGAGCAATGCCCTGGGTGGCCTCGGCCTGTTTGTACCAGGGGCGGCCGGTCGGGTCCCAGTCGGGTGGCAGGTTCTGGGGGGTTGAAAAGACAGCCGTCTTGTTGGCGTAACCGATGTAGGTGGTGTCAAAGCCGCCGCTCTTGACGCCCTGGGTCAGGGCGGGCAGCGGGTCGCTCAGGCGGGTGGCAGGTGTGAGGGACTGCACCACCGCCGCGCTTGTCTTGACCCATTCGGCAATTCCGTCGGCACGGGCCTTGGCCAGGCCGGAGGTGCTCTCGGTCAGAGTCGCCATGGCCGACGAGCGCACGGTGAAAAAGTTGAACGCCGAGAGTGCGGCGACTCCCAGCACCACCAGCGCCGCCGTGGTGATGATCAGCCGTAGTTTGAGTGACAGGGTGGCAAACAGGGACATGGCGGAACTCCCTCACAAGGTGGCATGCACGTGCTCTGATCAGGATCTGGCCCGTCGGAGTCTGTGGCCGGTATCGCTGAATACTACGCTTGCGCAGAAAAAATTGTTGCGATTTGTGTGCAGGGAAAACACGGATTTCCTGCGGCGGGCCATGCCGTGGACATCAGGCGGGATGCTGCAGCTGGCGCAGCTCGTCCAGTGTGTTGGCGTTGAAGAAGGCGCGCGCGTCGTCACCGGGTTGGTTGAAGGGCACGCGGGCGCAGCGGTGCTGCGCTGCCCAGGCGCCCACCTTGCGGCCACCGCCCGCGATGTAGCGCGCCAGGCTGTCGTGCAGGCTGGCGCGCAGCAGGCAGAACACGGGCTGGGGGCGCAGCGGCGCGTCCGCACGGGCATCGTCGCCGCCGGGGGCCAGGGGCAGGGCAATGTCGGCGTCTTGATCGGCGGCTGCGCTGGCCAGGCGGATGGCCAGGTCGGTCGGAAACAGCGGCGTGTCGCACGGCACCGTGAGAAGCCAGGGCGTGCGGCACTGTGCCAGCCCGGCCAGAAAACCGGCCAGCGGGCCCGCAAACCCGGGTACGGTGTCTTCGCAGACGGGCACGCCAAACGCCTCATAGGTGGCCCGGTTGCGGTTGGCGTTGATGAGCACGTTGCCCACCTGGGGCTGCAGACGGCGCAGTGCGTGCAAGGCCAGCGGCATACCACCCAGCAGTTGCAGCCCCTTGTCGGTGCCGCCCATGCGGGTGCCCTGGCCACCCGCGAGCACCAGGCCGGTGATGTCGGTGGGGGCGATCATCGTGGAAGCCACGCCATGGGTCAGACTGTGCGGGGTCGTCAGCCGCCGATGTAGCTCATTTCCACGCGGCGAGCCCCCTGGCGGGTATCGGCGGGGAGGGTGCTGCGCAACTCCGAGTAGCGGTCGCTGCGGCCCTGCCAGATGGGCGCAATGGCCGAGGCAATGTCTGCATCACTGGTGCCACTGCGCAGCAGGCTGCGCAGGTCGTGCCCCTGGGTGGCGAACAGGCACAGGTAGAGCTGGCCCTCGGTGGACAGGCGGGCGCGGTTGCAGTCGCCGCAGAAGGCCTTGGTCACGCTGCTGATCACACCCACTTCGCCCAGTGCCGGGTCGTGCCGGCCTTCTGCGTTGGCATGGCCCCAGCGCTCGGCGGTTTCGCCAGGGGCCGTGGGGTCGAGCGGCACCAGCGGCAATTCGGTGCGCAGGCGCGCAATGACTTCGGCCGAGGGCAGCACCTCGTCCATGCGCCAGCCGTTGGTGGCGCCCACGTCCATGTATTCGATGAAGCGCAGCGTGGTGCCCGTGCCACGGAAGTGCCGTGCCATGGGCAGGATTTCGTGGTCGTTGGTGCCGCGTTTGACGACCATGTTGACCTTGATGTGCGAGAGGCCTGCTGCGTGCGCGGCATCGATGCCTTCGAGGACTTCGGCCACCGGAAAATCCACATCGTTCATGCGGCGGAAAACCGCGTCATCTAGGCCATCCAGGCTCACGGTCACGCGGTTCAGACCCGCCTCTTTGAGTGCGCGGGCCTTGCGTGCCAGCAGTGAGCCGTTGGTGGTGAGCGTCAGATCGGGCGGCAGGCCGTCCACCGTGCGCAACTGGGCCAGTTGGGCGATCAGGGTTTCCAGGTTCCGGCGCAGCAGGGGTTCGCCCCCCGTGAGGCGAATCTTGCGCACGCCGTGCGCGAGGAACAGCCGGGCCAGGCGGGTGATTTCCTCGAAGCTCAGCAGGGCGCTGTGTGGCAGGTAGGCGTGTTCCTTGTCGAACACCTCCTTGGGCATGCAGTAGTTGCAGCGGAAGTTGCAGCGGTCGGTGACACTGATGCGCAGGTCGCGCAGCGGGCGCCCCAGGGTGTCGGCCAGCAGACCCGTGGGGGGCATGGGCTGGGCAGGAAGCAGGGCCTTGAGCCCTGCCGTGCGATGGTCCACCAGAGGGATGACGCGTTCGGGCATATGCGGATTCTGCCCGAGTTGACGCTCGGGGCGCGGGCCGAAGGCAGTAGCCCTTGCTCCGTGTCAATACCGGGGCTGATCGGGGTATCCTGCTTTGCAGTACGGTCCGGCCGGTGGTGGGTAATGTGGTACGTGGCATGAAGTTTCTTGATTTCCGTCATGGAATCAGGGGTGGGCAGTGGTCAGAATGGCGTCTCATTTCACTGAGGCTGCCAATCCATGAAACCCCTTGCTTGCCGTTCGGGCCGCCATTCCAGCCGCCGCGCCATGATCCAGACCGTGGTGGCCGTGCTGCTCGCACCGGCGCTGACCCCTGCCCATGCGCAATTGGCCGTTTCAACGGCCATCAACCGCACGGGGCGTTTTCGGGCCATGTCGCAGCGCATTGCCAAGGCGTATTGCCAGATCTACCTGAACGTGCTGCCCGATCAGACGCGCGCGGTGCTGACGACGGCACGGCAGCTGGTCCACTCGGGATTTGAAGACTTGGCCAAGGTGCAGTGGCCCGCCGATCTGACCGGCATGGTGGCCGATGTTCGCAAGCAGGCCGATACCCTGGAGTCTCTGCTGGTCATGCCGCCCACGCGGGAATCGGTGGCTGCGGTGGCCGCACAGTCCGACAAGATGATGGCCGCAGCGCAAGCCACGACCGAGGCTTTCGAAAAATTCGGCAAAACGGGTACAGCCAAGCTGGTGAACATGGCCGGCCGTCAGCGGGCCTTGTCACAGCGCCTCGCCAAAAACTATTTTCTGGTGGCGGCCAAGCTGGAGGTCAAGGGTACGCAGGAACAGATGAAGGCCGATGCCACCGAATTCCGCCAGGCCATGTCCGCACTGGTGGCTGCTCCGATCTCGACGCCCTCCATCCGCAACGAGTTGTCACTGGGAGATTCGCAGTGGATCTTTTTCGACGCGGCCCTGCAGCGCAAACCCGACGATCGTGGTTTGGAGATCGTGGGCACCACCAGTGAACGCCTGCTGGAGGTGATGGATCGTCTTACTGGCCTGTACGACGCAGCCCTGAAGGAAGTGCTGGGCTGACGCCCCGACAGGTGTCGATTGCACCTGGGCTGCACGCCACAGGACCATTTTGATTCATGGTTATTCGGTTGATGTGTGTCAGAACGTAGGTTTTCGGTGATTTCAGAATCACGCCGATTTCAACAACTAGACCCTCTGACCATGTCTGTGATGCCGTCGCTCTGGAGCCCTCGGGTTCATCGCCGTACTCTATTCATGCGGGTTGCCGCTGCCACGCTGCTGGCGCAATCCAGTGCATGGACTCTGGCCCAGGCGCCGACGGCACCACCTCCGGCCATGGCCACTGCCATCAACCGGACGGGCCGCTTTCGTGCCCTGTCGCAGCGTATTGCCAAAGCATATTGCCAGGTCCACCTGAATGTCGATACCTCCGATGCACAGGAGGTCATGGAGAGGGCTCGTCGGCTGGTGCGTGCGGGTTTTGACGATCTGGCAAGGGGCCAATGGCACATCGACATCGCGAGCCAGCTGGCCAACGTGCGCACGCTTTTCGAGGGGCTGGATGCCCTGTTGGTCATGCCGGCCACGCGCGAAGCGGTGCGGGCCGCATCAGTCCAGGCCGACAAGATGCTGGCTGCGGCCAATACGGCCACGGAAACGTTTGAAAAACTGTCCGGGACCGGCTCGGGGGGGCTGGTGAATACAGCCGGTCGCCAGCGCTATCTGTCGCAGCGCCTTGCCAAGAACTATTTTTTGCTGGCAGCAGGCGTCAATGAAAAAGCGGTGCGCGAGCAGATGGTGGCGGATGCTGCAGCGTTCAAACAGGGCATGTCCAGTCTGGTGGCCTCTTCGGTGACGAATGCGGCCATCCGCGGTGATTTGCTGGCGGGAGAGCAGCAGTGGATTTTCTTCAGCGCGGCCCTGGACCGTACACCTGACATGCGTGGCCTGCGCGCCGTGGCCACGACGAGCGAGCGCCTGCTCGAAGTCATGGACAAACTGACCGCGCAGTATGAGGTGGCAGTTAGGTAGGCTGTCTGGCGACCGTGTGCAGGGGGCGACGCGGGCCGTTGGCGCGGGTATCAGGGGTTGGGAGCGCGCCCAAAGAACTTGGGGTAGTACTCCTTCACACCTTTGCCATGGAAGTCCCACCCGGTGCACTGGCCCAGGTGGCGTGGCGGCTCCTGTGCATCGGCAGGGCTGAAAGCGGCCGGCAGGGTCTGGAAGGTGGCCGTGGCCAGGTTGAACAGCAGTTCACGCAGATGGGTGCAGCTAGCCACGCCACCCATGTGTTTCTGAATTGACTGGCGCCAGCCGCGCGCCATGGAGCACCCCACCATGTGCTGCAGGGCAGTGCGGGCCAGCGGGCAATCGTGCAGTGGCACGGTGTCCATGGCGGCCTCGATGGCGTGCACCACCAGATCACGGCCCACGGTCACGCGCAGCCACATGTGGTGGATGGGGGCGCCCGCGGGGCGGACGCTGCCATCGCGCAGGGATGTTCCGTCAAACGTCTTGCTGTCGTGCAGTTCGGCTTCAATGTCCCACAGGCCATCGTCGCGTTCATAGCCTTGGTAGATGACCCGGCGCACATGGCTGGGCTTGCGGGGGGCAGGGGGGCTCAGAGACATGGAAATTTTTTGTTGGGGAGCAGTGGCCGGGCATCACAGGCCAGCGGGCCGTGGCCTGCCGCGTGATGGGGCCGCTTCAGCTGTGGTGCACCGTCACGGTTTTGGGTGTGGTGAAACTGTAAAGGGCTTCTACGCCCTGTTCTCGCCTGTCACCGCTGGATCGGGCTGCGTCAAATGGTAACTCCGCACGGCTGTTTGCGTCGTAGTGGTTGATGAATACCTGTTGGCTGCGGATGCGTTTGGCCATGCGGAGCTGGCGGGCGCTGTCGCGCGTCCACACCCCAGCTGCCGGGCACAGGCATGGGACGTTGGCCAGTTCGATGGCGTGGTCTTCGTCTTCGAAAGGCATGGCGCAGAGTACCGGGCCGATGATTTCTTCCTGCGCCAGACGGTGCTCTGCCGGCACGTCGCGCAGCAGCGTAGGGGCCTGGAAATAGCCGGCTTCGGGCGCCTCGTCCACGATCTGGCCCTGGGCCACCATGGGGATGCCCGCCACCTGGGCGTCGGAGAGGAAGTCCCACACGCGTTGCTGCTGGCGGGCGTGGATCAGCGGGCCGAGGTCCAGGTCCATGGCGGCCGGGCCCACGCGCAGTTGTTCAAAGGCCTTGCCCAGTCGCTTCAGCAGGGGCTCGTAGAGCAGGGTGTCGATCAGCACACGCGAGGCAGCCATGCCGGTCTGGCCGGCGTTCTGCACGATGGCGTTGACGATTGCGGGCAGGGCAATGTCGAGGTCAGCATCGGCAAAGACCATCTGCGGGCTCTTGCCACCCAGCTCCAGCACCACGGGACAATGCCGCTCTGCGGCAACCTGCTGTACGTGTGTTCCGACGCTGGAGCGGCCTGCGAAGCGGATGTGGGCGATGCCGGGATGGCGGGCCAGGGCATCGCCCGCCTCCTGGCCGTCGCCGGTGACGATGTTGAGGGCCCCCGCTGGCAGACCCGCTTCGGCAGCAAGCTGGGCCACGCGCAGCAGGCTCAGGCTGGCGCTCTCGGAGGGTTTGACCACACAGACATTGCCCCCTGCCAGTGCCGCACCCACGCTCTGGCCGAAGATCGGCATCGGGTGGGTCCAGGGAATGAGGTGGCCCGTCACGCCGTAGGGTTCGCGCCAGGTCAAGACGCTGTCGCTGTCCAGAATCGAAGAAGGGGGGTCGTCCCGAAGCATGTTGCTGGCCCCTGCATAGAAAGCGAGGCTGCGTGCCAGGGCCTGTACATCGGCGCGGGCCTGTCGGGTGGGCTTGCCGCTGTCGCGTTGCTCCAGTGCGGCCAGTTCATCGGCGTGCTCTGTCACCTTGGCGGACAGCTGCATCAGCAGCTGACCCCGCTCGGCGCCGCCGAGCCTGTGCCAGACCGCGTCGTAGCACTGCCGCGCGGCGTGCACCGCGTGGTCGATGTCCTGTGCGTTGCTGCGCTGCAGTGCATCGAATGGTTGGCCGTCCGAGGGGTCGATCACCGTCAGCGTGCGGCTGCTGGTGGACACAAGAAGAGCATTGGCGATGACATTGAACTGCATCGGACCATTGTGCGGCAAATGATTTGTGCTGTGAAATTTTATGCCAAAACATGACTAAATGCTTGCCAATAAAGCGTTTGCAGCTATTAAAACAGGAGTTTCAATATGTGTACTCATTTATATGTTTATAGTTAATTTGTTTTTATAAGAATCATTAATAACCCGCCTGATCTGCAGAGATAAGGCATGGAGTTCCCCGCAGGGGATCGGGATTGACTAGCATTGCAGGGTTAATACCTACCGGTGCTGCTGCTGTCAGGCAAGTGCTTGCGCCAAGGCCGCTGTTTCTTCTTTTCACCCCAGGAGTGTGTTGATGTCCGTGCATTTCCCCCGTTCCCGCTTTTCCTTGCAACTGACGGCCGCCGCCGCCCTGGCCGCTGCCTGCGGTGTGGCTGCCGCGCAGCAGGTCCAGGTGGTCAAGATCGGCCATGCAGGCCCCATCTCCGGGGGCATCGCCCATATTGGCAAGGACACCGAGAACGGCGTGCGCCTGGCAGTCGAAGACCTCAATGCCCAGGGTCTGGTGATCGGCGGCAAGAAAATCAAGTTCGAGCTGGCGGCCGAGGACGACGCGGGCGACCCGCGCCAGGCGACCGCCGTGGCACAGAAACTGTGCGATCAGAACGTCGCCGGCCTGGTGGGCCACCTGCAGTCGGGCACCTCGATCCCGGCTGCCTCGGTCTATTCCAAGTGCGACCTGCCGAACATCACCGCATCGGCCTCCAACCCCGATCTGACCAAGCCCGGCTACAAGACCACCTTCCGCCTGATCGCCAACGACAACGCGCTGGGCGCTGCGCTGGCCGTGTTTGCCGCCGACACCCTCAAGCTCAAGAACGTGGCCGTCATCGATGACCGCACGGCCTATGGCCAGGGCGTTGCCAACGTGTTCAAGGCCACGGCGCAGCAAAAGGGCATGAAGGTGGTGGCCGAGGAATTCACCAACGACAAGGCCACGGACTTCATGGCCATCCTCACCTCGATCAAGAACAAGAAGCCCGACGCTGTCTTTTATGGCGGCCTGGACGCCCAGGCCGGCCCCATGCTGCGCCAGATGGTGCAGCTGGGCCTGGGCAATGTGAAGTTCTTCGGCGGTGATGCGCTGTGCACAGAGAAGCTACCCGAGCTGGCCGGCAAGTCGCCTGCGCTGGTGAACGTGACCTGCGCTACGGGCGGCGCCTCGGTGGACAAGATGCAGGGGGGCGCCGAGTGGAAGAAGCGCTACGATGCCAAGTTCCCGGGCCAGTTCCAGATCTACAGTCCCTACGCCTACGATGCCGCCATGGTGCTGGCTGACGCGATGAAGCGTGCCAACTCGGTGGATCCGCGCGTCTACACGCCCTTCATCGGCAAGACCCAGTTCAAGGGCGTGACTGCCAACATCGCCTTCACCCCCAAGGGCGAACTGACCACCCCCGCTGTGACGCTCTACACCTACAAGGACAACGCACGCGTGACGCTGAACTGATGCCCGGGCGCCCCGGGGCGCCCGCCGCATGCAGCCCGCCAACGGCCGCATCGCACCTTGTGTGCGTGCGGCCGTTTTGCCGATACAGTGACGGG
>C687J35021_10001409_pt1 | contig 18155 bp, 25 predicted proteins | sample RifCSPhighO2_12_FD_35021 | JGI IMG/M metagenome (IMG submission 35021)
TGATGATTGAACCATGACCGTTTACTGCACCATCCACGGTATCACTCGCCCAATCCACGATCAGCGAGTCAAAGGCTGGAACAGCGTTGCCAGTCTTGACATCCACATAGCCGTCGTTAACCAACTGAGCCAAACCATCAAATTCACCAGTGGTATCTTTGTCGCCAGTGAACAAGTGCCTGGAGATTCCGTGCTTCAAAGCTTCTGCGGCAACAATCGCCTCGAAATCGAGATCGTTGTCAACTCGCACACCATTTGGAGAACCAGGGATCGGCAGAGTATAAGTGGGTTGCTTATCACATTTTCTCTCACCAGTCTTGGTCAAATCAATAGGTTCACCGCAAACTCTGTATAAACCTTTGTCTCCCAAGAAGATTTCCGCAGTTCCTTTTTCTGAGTTCGGGGGAGTATCACAAGCAGCGCCAGCCAGAGATTGAGGAGAACCATCAGCTGTTCCTGCGGCATCCATGTAAGTGATTAACTTCACGAATTGCTCGCAGACGGTACTTTCTCTCCAACCCATCCACTCAATCAATTTGTCATCTGCCATGCTCAATCCGATAATTTCATCGGGGCCACACAAGCCAAACAGACCTGTACATCCATACATGGTTGTAGTACTTGCAGTCAAGTCTGTTTCCTTAAGTTTTGAAAGATTTTCTTTGTATTCAGTCCACGTTCTGAGTCCAACACTATTGAACTGGCGTTGTCCCCAGGGACGATTGCTCGAAGAGTCCAAAATACCCATGGCGGGCATACCAGACTTCTCTCGGGCTTCGGCATCCTTTAGTGCCGCGATTAGAACATCAGTGTTCATAAATCACCTCGTTTAGAAGTGAACATATCGTAGAAGGACTTCGATACCATTGAGTTATCCTTTACTTCCTTCTGTGATTCTTCCACTTCGGTTTTTAAAATTTTCTTCTCGTCTTCCGTAAGTTCAGGAGCCGCTTGGCTCGGACGAGTGATGTCGCCCTTCGGGGCATCTGCCAACGATTTCACAAGTTCTTCGCGTGTTAACTCAATGTTTGTCTTGAGAGACTTCACAGTATCTTCTAACAATGATTTCAACTCCGAAACTTGAGTTTTAAGATCTGCGATTTCGTCTGGTTTCTCTTCTGTCGTTACTTCTGGAACAACCCCTACTTGAGTTTTAACAACTTCAGGAGTCTCTTCCTTCAGTGCGACTTCAGAATTTAACGACTTCTCTTCGGTCTTGACTGAAGCCAGAACTTCTTTAAGTTCATCTTCAGTAACACCTAGATCAGCCATAATTGCTTTCTTGGTGTCTTCCGTAAGTTCTTTCATAGATTTATTTACCTCAATGCCCGTAAAAGGATTAGCAGGTCTGATAGTAACGGCTCTGTGGAAAATGTCAATTAGATGGTAAGTACCATCATCAGACCGAGTTCCCTTCCAATACTTGAAACCGATACTGATCCGATACTTTCCTGGCGTGGCTTCTTCCATTTTGGAAGCCGCCTTTCGCGCAAACGGTGTATCAAAGAACTCGCCATTCTCTACAAGGAATCTGCCCACTCGCTTTTGTGCAGTGCATACGCCGACGGGCAGTTCGTCGTAATGCTCCCACACGAGATTCCCATAGCTCTGGCGTTTCTTGTTTATCGCAATAGCAAAATCCATAGCGGAGGTGGCTACAACTTCTCCATCCAAATCCTTAAAGTCGGAACTTGAGATTGAAGTCCAGTAATACTTCTCGCCTGATTTTTCAACAATGAATTGTGTTTTCTCTACTGGTTCGTATGTAATTATTTGAGTAACTTCTTTCCAGTCTGAATACTCGTCAAATACATACCCATCAGAGTAATTAACACGCCAGCATTTGTCGTAGTCATTATATGAACATGCAATCAAATATCCGTCAAACACCTCTCTGACAACAAATGCTGGCGGAATTACAGCTTCTATCCCACCAGATGTAAATACTGTCGCAGGTGGCATGTTAAACTTAACGTTGAAAGCATCTCGGACGTGCATAGTAATCATATCCATGCTTTCTTCTTTACTCTTTGTGTCTGTTTTCTCTTTTGGAAGATCTGATTCCTTGCGTTTTATAACCTGGCCAGACAACGAGAGAACTTCTGTCTCTTTAATTTCGTCAACCCAAATAGCAGATTGGACTCCAGAGTTATTGGTCATTCTCTGTCTTGCGCCGAATGATTTATGTGCAAGTCCAGAAACATTGGTGATTTCTGTCCGATCCCCAGGATCGAGAATAGCCAAAGCGCAGTTCGAGATTTTGGCTTTTTCAACACGGTCAAATGAAGGAGCGTATACCACGTCGCCATCTGGTGTCTTGAAACGGAGACCAAACTTTTTATCTCCTTTACAACCCACCGAAAATCTTTCCACGGAGATCTCGCCCAAACTTGGGAGTTCGGATTCTGCTTCAACTCCTTTAGTGAAAAGTACATGCTTGACATTTAATCCGTTGTCACTCACAACGGAGTCTACATTGTCTGGATCGACTAAAATGCCTTCCATGTAGAGACCACATAATTTATCGTTGTTTGTTAGTAAAGTTATGTCCATAATTTAAAAACGCCAATATCTCCTTCAAGGATATTGGCGCAGGCACTAGGCTCGGGCTCCTGTGTGAATGATACCACAATTCTATAAAGGATTTACTTTGTCGTCAACCAGCCTCTTTTTCAAGGCGGAGATAGAGATTCCAAACTGGTCGCATCCTCTTACCTCAGCCTTCTTCTTGGATTTATAGGAAAATACAAGTCTCCCATCCATGACTTTGCATAATTTCTGACCGTCGGCAATAAGCCATCCCTCGGAGATTGAAAATTCGACGGGTATGTATGTTCTCATTGAGATAGATATTCAATTTTCTCCCGAAGGTCTCCAGTAAGTAAGTGATCTGCTTGAGATTCAGAAAGACGAGATAAAAGCAGTCTCGAAGCTTCCTTATAGTGCTTTTGCTTGGAAAACTCATCCAAGGAATAAATCTTCATATCGTGAGTGACTCTGACTAAATCATCACTTCTATAAAGTCCGGCCTTCTTGAGTATCATTCCTGCTACTGTAGTTACTTCCTGCCCAAAGAACCCAGCGGGAAAGATTCCCCACTTAGTTCCAAGCTCAATTGCTTGATTTCTGTCAATAAGAGGTGGCGTTGCATCGGCAAGTCCAGTTGGGTTTGTCTGAGGCTTTCCCTCGGGGTCGTCAGTAACAGTACCTGCGCCGCTTCGACCAAACGGAGCTTCTAGCCCGCCGAAGTTTGCTGGGCCTCTCGAGGACTGTGTATATAGAGCAAGAAGGTTATTAATCTTAGTTGTAAGAATCTCCGCAGCCTGCATGTCCTGTGCATCGTCCTGGAAGTCAAATTGAAACACTACGTCAGCAGGGAGGACTCTTGTATTAAGAGCCATTTCTAACATGGAGTGAATCTCGCCAGTGCCTTTACCGAGAGCTTTCTGATGTTGGACTGATTGAGATGCTTTCGTTGCCCCTACGTGAGTAATGAGCCACAGTTCTCCAACATCTACACCAAGATTGAGAGCAATGTTCTTTACCCAGGATTCCATCATGCCGGTTCGGTCAAACTGGTCTGGTAACTTGGATATATCCTCTAGTGTAACATCTACTGGAACTGAAGGATCGTCTCCACCAATCCAGAAAATTCCACTAAAGACATCAATACCTTCTTGCTGCCGTTGAATCTTGTATTTTTCCCATGACTCTGTAAACTGCTCGTGAGTCATTCCGTTAATCTTTCCTATTGCCAACGGCGGCAACTTTCCTAATTTCTGGAGTTCGTATTCGTAAATAGCAAGAATTGTCTCGCCTGCCTTTAACAATCTGGAGACTGCACAGAATCCCTTGTTGTAGTGCTGCTCCCTCGGAGAGGTCATGTCAGAGATGTGAATAATACTTTCCCGTGGGAGCTTTTTGAGTTTGCCCTCCGAGTCCGTATAAACAAGTGGATATTTATAATCTCTCCAAGGATAACATCTCAGAGAGTCCATATTATAGATTGCGGCTGGTCTGTCCTGTGATCGCGACCCTATTTCTATAATTGCGCCTAAGTCTGTTGTAATGTAGTCCTGTACCCACTTGGCGATGAAATTAGCCCACCCATTCCCACCGTCAGCATCCTGAAGGATTCTTGCCCATTTAATCGCATTGCTCTTGCCGCCCTCTATTACATACCCAGTTGAGCGCATCCTCTTGACCATCACATTAATTGCGCCAGCTAGAATAGGTTCTTGTTTCCAGAATGTCGAAAGGTAAGTATCGCGGAGGGGGTCTCCGTAAATTGGGCATTTAACTCTATTGGCAATCCATCCTGTAATGGGATCGTATCCCATTGTTGCTGCAAAAGAATTAGACCCCCCCTCGTGGAATCTTGTCTGAACTGAAAGTATCCGATTGGCTTTAATTAGTTGTGACATTTCTGAAGTTAGCCTCTAGTTTTCCCTGCTTCACCTGCACCGCAGGAATATATACAGTAAAGAACGACTTACACGACGGACACTGCAGCTCATACGCTTGACCAAACCATAGCAGTTCACCTATTTCAGAGTCTACTTTACATGACGGGCACTGAACTTCAAGGTGAACACCTTTTTTCTCTCTGAAGAAGTCTGCGATTCTCTCTAACCTTCTGGATACCGATAAACCAATTTTATTCTTCCAACTCTGAGTTGAGATAAATACTCTCATAATGGTAACAAAATCTTCTGTCTCAAGATTAGACAGCTCGGATCATGTTTGTATCCAGTTTCAGTCTTTGCCATCTTTCCACCAGTCCTGTGACATATCTCGCACTCATAGGGAATAAACTTTCCATTCTTGGGTCTGCTTACCCAAACCTCTACTTGAGCTCCACAATTCATACAAGGTTTCCCTGGCTCAATATGAACAGGCGGATCGCAGAATGGGCATCCTAATTCAGCGACCTTGCCCTGATCTAATTGAACCACTCTCATTAATGCTGGCTTGATGTCTATTGCAACTCGGTTGTTTTTTCTTCTCATGTCACCACCGCAGACCATCCTTCATATCCGTCAGCCAGAGCTATCATCACAGCCTCTGCTCTGTCAGGAGAAGAAAGTCCTCTCGATTTCATAGAATCTTTAGACTCTATCTCGATTGCCCCATCAGAACGTATTTTATAACGAATTGACGTAAGTTGCGACTTGAGTTTATCGTCATTCGGCAGAGAGACTAGCTCACTATGTTCTGGGTTATTAGGGTCGAGATGAGTTCTCATGTTCCAATATAACCAATCTCTCATTCTGTGAAACTTTAGTTTTTCTCCCTTATACATCATCGAGGGGGCTTTATGAGCGACGTTAATAGGACGGACTCTTACGCCTGTTTCTTTACTTTGTTCTCTCAGACGATCTACAACACCTGCACCCACTCCAATAGTGTCAACCCTTACGTCTACTATCTTCTTTCTGCCAGCAAGATTTAATATAAGACCTGTTGTAGCCATGGTGTCTTGCTTGCTCCTTGTAACTAATTCCTCGAACCAGTTTCCATAACGAATAGCAAGGACAGAAAGATCGTTTCCATAACGTGCGACATCTGCTCCCATGACAGGACTGTCCTCTTTATTTACATTCTCTAACCATCTCTCCATTGAAAGTTCTACCCACGAGAGTGGAATTAACGTGTCCTCTGATGAGTCTGGAAACTCCCCGAGAACTTTACTGATATAAACAGGGTTTGTTTCTCCCCACTCTATCTTTTTCTCCTCTATCCATTCCTTCGATACATTTGGAGAGTCCTGACAACGAGTATGGAATACCTTGAAACCAGGTACTGCCCCACGGCAAATGTCGTAAAAATGACCTTCTCTTGCAAGAGGTGGAGTCGATACCACCATTAACTTTGCTTCTATGTTACCAGTTAACGCACCCTCGATTGCATCGAATATGCCCTTGGGAACTGTTTTTGCCTCATCTACTATATAAAGCAGGTGCGGAGCATGGAAACCCTCCATGTTCTCTGGGGTATCAGAAGACGCTCCAATGGCAAACCACTCCTGAGAAATCTCTAACTTTTGATCAAGTAGGTTATACGGCCAATACCAGCCCATCAGACCAAAAGATGCTTTTCTCATCCATCTGTGAATTTCAGGCCAGAGAATATCCCTGACTTGCCTATTAACAGATGCAGTGGTAACTACTTTAGCGTTAGAACGAGTGAATAAGAACGCTATCGTAATCCATGCCATGAGTGTTGTCCCACCTACCCCGTGACCCTTGTGCCACGCAACTCTTTTAACTTCTGGATCGCTTAATGTTCTAAGTATTTCCTCTTGGTACTGAAATGGAGTTGCACCAATAACTTCCTTGACGAATAAATTGAAATCAGATCTATATCGTATTAAGTTTGCGAGAGCTTCTTCCTTACTGAGCTTCAGATTCTTCGTAGTCGCCATCTATTACATTATCTCCTTCAATGTCTTCATTCTTCACGTTAACAGTTCTCTTTGTAATAATTGCCTGTATCTGAATAGCTTGTTCTACCAACTCCGAAGGATCGCTAATACCAGGGATCACCTCTCCCTCCGTATGAGTTCTTTCGCTAATTCCAAGAGCCAAGAATCCGCTCCTTTGTAATTCGATACCCAAACGAGCCATTTCTACAGACTCTCTGTAGGAAGGTAATTCTCCCTTGTCCTCTAGCTTCTTCATGGCTTCGTTGGCTCTTGTCATCATCACTTGACCAAACTTTACCATTTCTTGACCTATCTCCCTTCGCCTGGCAAGAGCACCAAGCCTCTGAGAAGCGTCCTTCCAAATATCGAACCTCCCAACACGAGAAAGCCAGTTATGCTTCTTGGCTATATCTTTAATCTCGTATTGTGACTTACCGAACTTCTCGGAAATTATAGGGAGTAATGTTACTCTTTCAAGCGGCGGAGTGTCTCTGAATAGTCTGAACGACTCCCAGCTAAAATCATCCTCTGCGCTTAATCTATCCCACGGTTCTCGTGCAAATGTTTGCAAATTTGACATTTGCGCTATTTTACCATATAGTGCGAACTCGCTATAATTAGATGCTAGATAATAAAAAACGATCTTGTTTAGGAGAGAAATAATGTCAGAGTCAGAGGCACTTCTTAAAATAGCAGATGCAATAAACAATCTCTCCATACGTCTAAAGTAACATATGACATGGACAATTGCTGAACTCATAGAGAATTTCGAGAAAGATTGCAAGAAGAAACACAACATAGAACTTACTCATAACAACAAGAAGTTTCTCGACAATGTGTTATGCGGTGTAAGAGATACTTCTAGAGTAGGGGAAAGACAAAGTTTTATACTGGACTTATATGCCGATTACACAAACGAGAGAAACAAAACTAGCTTTAAAAAGAGACAAATACGAGTGTCAATGGTGTCTCAGAAGAGAAAATCGTAGGCGTGATGTATTCCGGTACGTAGACAAATATGGCTCTATAATGGGGGGAGGTCATCACGTGTTCAAAAGAGATAGGGTGGATAAGGCAGAGGCTATCATTGCACTATGCTCTGAGTGCCACTGGAGAGTTGAGAACGCTCGTATTAGCAAATGCGACATGATTATCTTACTCGAAGAAATAACAGGGGTTAACCTTCGTGAGAAGTATAGGGAGTTTCACAAATGTTATTCTGCGTAAAAGAACATTACTTTGACATGATTTGACATGAATATAAGTGTGAATATTCATGTCAAAGTATATATTGTCGAATCTCCAGAATCAGATAACGCAGTAAGAAAGGTTAAATCAATTTCTCAATTTTCTGGGTCTTGTATTCCAATATACACGGTTCGAAAAATAGAATACGCAGTTCTTCCGGTTCTCGTTCATAATGACTAACCTACCCAGACGACAACTTACAGACACCATTATTGTTCTCGACAGCAATGAAATATGTATCGTCGATGTAAAACCCGTCGTAGGAGATGTTTTAAGTATTCCATATATCTCTCTCGGCATTAAGTACTACCGTTCGTTTATCGTTGATATGGTGGAAGATAACTATGCTTACATCATTCCGGTTGAGCCAAAAGTAATAGGAGAATAAAATGGATGACATCGTAAGTCTCATTGTTATTGTTGTAGCAGCTTTATTGTTATTTGCATTGGCGTGGAGGAAACATTGATTAAACTATCTTCGAGAAGTTTTCCCTGAGGAGTCTATCTTCTGTATGCAAAATTGCACCCTCTTGACATTGACGCATAAATAGAAACATGATTACATTAACTTTACCTTATCTGACATCTCTATCTGTGAACTCGTATCTGGGTCGTGGTAGAAATGGGCATACTTTTGTCAAACCCGAGGTATTGCTGTGGGGTCTGTTTGTAAACTCTGGGTTGTCATACACTCTCCCCAAGGTATACGGATTAGAAACAACACATCCGTTTGATTTGGGACTACTCGTTAATTTCCCACGTAAGTTCTCAACCAGGTCTGGGGATGCTTCAAATTTCGATAAAGTTATTAGAGATTTTATTGCCAAGAAACTTGGAGTAGATGACGCTGGCACAGGAACTCTATTTCAAGAGTCATCCTATGGCAACGGAGATAATGCGTCGATATTGGCTACCATTAAATTATTCCCAGATATAGAAACTGCTGAATGGACTTATAAAACATGGCAAGACTTCTGAAGTTTCAAATTAAGGCTCGTAATGAAGAAATACGATCCCTACGTAGTAAGGAAAAGTGGACTTACGAGTCTATTGGAGTTAAATTTAACCTTACGAAGGCGAGAATCAAACAAATATGCGATGGGATAAACATTGTTGCAGAGAACAAAGCCATGATTCGCAAAGATACACCCTGGGGGTGTGTTTGCCCAAAATGCGGAAACAGCAAGGTTCGTGGCAGAAAAGACTGTGGAAATCATGGAAGTTAGAAGAGAATACGAACTCGTAAAGTATAACCACAGGATTATCAATGTTGTTATCGTTTCACGCTAATCTTGCTATAAATATACATGGCTGATAATGACCGCTTTTATATGCTACAGTTCGATAGAGATACGCCCGCATACTTTGGAGATATTGGGTCGTATCTTAACCTGAGCGGAGTTCTATTCCAGGGAGGTGGACTCTCTGTACTGTGCATTTCACCATCTGGAGATGTTGTTTCGCCGCATATGTTGAAAGTTGTGTATCCGACCCTCGAAGAGTGGTGCGAGATCATCAAGATTTCCGATGACCCTCGGTTGCTAGAACTGGACAAAGATGGCAACATAAAAGCAATCCACCGAAAACAGAGATACGCAATCAGCGGTGCAGTTCAGCAAAAGATATGGGCTCGTGATAACTTCTCGTGTCTGTATTGTGGGCGTAAGATGGGAGATATTCAACTGACTATTGACCATTTTGTTCCCATTGAGCAGGGTGGTAAAGACAACGAGATGAACTACGTTTCTGCTTGTAGAAATTGCAACAAGAAAAAGGGGAAGATGGACGCAAAAGACTTCTGCGGAATAGACAAGTCTCTAGCAATTCAATCGTATTTACTAATCTCGGCTAATGGTTAATTCGGGTTCGATTCCCGAAGTCGATATGGTCGTATCGCCTGCTTCTCGGTCTCGTGAAGAAGCTTCCTTGGGCAATTTTCGTCGATTTTGATGCTCAATACTGCTCCCGAGAAAGATGGAGTACTGCCCTCTGATATTCTTATCAAAACGGCTCAAGACAGGAAACAGTGGCGATACGACCTTCAAATACATATGGACAAGGACAGGAATCTCTTTCCCTCAGATCTCTTCCTGTCCTTGCCCATCTATTTATCGGGGCGTGAACTTGGTTCCAGGCTCATTACCTGAAAGGCAGTTCGAGTCTGCCGTACGTATGTTCTCGGAGGGTTCTATTCCCTTCCGCTCCGCAAGCCTTTAGTCAACTGCTTATCCAGGTGATGACATAAAGTAATATATAATTAATTATCGGGCTCGACAGGTTTCGATTGAAGAGAAATGCTAAGGATTCTGCCAAAAAACAACAAGTGCCAACTCAAAAGAAGTAAACCAGTTCTCTGAAATGGTGAACGCCGCACGAAGTAACAAGCTCGAAAGCTGGTTAGCTTTTCAACCAGTGTAATTCTGTAGCGGCGGTGTGGAAGCGACACACGAAATGACAACAATATGGGAAGGAACGGCGCATAACAAGATAGTCTCTTTCCTCTGCGCCACCTCCTAAAGTAGGACAATCCTACACGCTACTGGTGGGAGCCTTCATCCCCGAAGGATAGTCTTATCCAACGACGATAAACATTGGGAATGGCAGTAACATCCGACAATACTCTTTTCAAGATCCGCCTTCGATGGCGGCGAGTCCACAGATGCGATTAAGGAGACATTATGGCTTATTCAAATTGGGGAGCATTTGTATACAAAGATAAAGTCAGAAGAAATGACAAAGAGGATGTTGGAGTATTTGATACAGACGAATCCAATCTTCCCCCTGGGTCGAGAATCTTTGCAAACATTCTGAAATCTCGAGAAACCAATACCGAAAATGACTGGTCTAGGCACTCTCATCATGCTGTTCTCGGCGACGGAGATGTTAGACTCTGTGGCTATAAGTCAAATCCAGAGCTCTGGGCTGTAAAAGATGGAGTTCCTACTCAAATCGAACTACCGAAACCAGATGAGTCCTCTGATGAATGGGAACTAAAAAATCAATCTGGGGAAATTAAACTTGGAGAAAGAAAGTGGTCGTGGGAGTTCAACCAGTTCGGCGGGAACATGATTGATTTAAAACTCACAGAACCAGACGGATCTGTTTGGATGAGCAGGTGCGGATTTGAATATGGCGCAGGATGGACTAATGAGTAAATTCATCCTCGATGCTACCCCACGGTGTAAACCGAGTTTGTTCTCTATGCAAATTTGCACAGAGGATCGTTATGTTGACGATGAAGAGTTGATTGTTGTTTATAACTGGATGCTCTATATATCGATCCAGTTATGGAGATTGAGGATACATATTCCAACACCGAGGGGATTTCGAGGATGTGATATGACCGAGAAACTAAGAATACTAATTCCTCCCATTGGTCTGCTTATAATGTTCAGATGATCATTATCTGCGCCTGGGATGTAGGAACACAATGACATTTGTAATGGCCTGCCCAAACTGCAAACCCAACCAGTATCAAGACGAAAGATACGGCGTGAATATGAGAGTACATAACTTCGCTCTTAAGTCAAAGTCGTTTAGATGCACAGTCTGCTCTCGACTCAACGGAACGTCTGCTCCAGCAAATAAGGAAGAGCCTAAAGCTGATGAACCAGCTAAGGGTAAAAAAAATGGTAAAAAGAAGTGACAAACTTTCATACTGATACAGTTACTATATCCAAGTTTGAATATGAGCAAATGCAGGATGAGATTCATGACTGGAGAGTGATTTACTCTAATCTTTCTCTCGGCTCAAGGTATAGAAAGCACACAGATGATGGTGCTCTTGACATACTTGCCATGATAGACAGAAATTACGATGTTATGCAGAAGCACATGAGAATTAAACTTGCTGTCCATAGAGCTGTTCTTGATAACCCTAATGTTGACGAGTATGAAGTATGGTGTATACAAAGAAAAGAAGAGGGTCTTTTCGTAGTTCCTAGAAATGTTTGGGAAGGTAAGTAATTGAGTTATTTAGTGATTCTGCTAATTAAAACAAATGGCTGAAACTACTGGAATTACTTGGGCAGATGCAACATGGAACCCTTGGATGGGTTGCCATAAAGTTTCTGCGGGATGTGCTAAATGCTATATGTTCAGAGAGCAAACAAGATACGGAAACGACCCAAACATTGTAATGAGAACATCTCCAAAGACATTCAATAGTCCATTGAGTTGGGCTAAAAACGGCAAGGTGAAATCTGGAGGGAGAATATTCACTTGCTCTTGGTCGGACTGGTTCATAGAAGAAGCTGATGAGTGGCGTGACGAGGCGTGGAGCATTGTGAGAAATACTCCGCAGTTCACATATCTGATTCTAACTAAACGAACCGAGAATATAAAGGACAGACTCCCGGATGATTGGGGGAACGGATACAAAAATGCGTGGCTAGGGGCAACCGTTGAAACGTCTAATCAACTCTACAGACTAGAACAACTGTCAGAGATTCCAGCACTCGTTAGGTTTGTAAGTATCGAGCCAATGCTTGGGCCTGTTGATATTTCGCCATATTTAGGATATAATCCAATCCATGAGAAAGATAACGAATACAGAAGACAATGTTTATCTTGCGGTTATCAATGGAGAATTAGAAATAGAGCCGAATGGCAACATTTGGAGAGTATCCAAGAGGGGGTGGGATCGCTGGAAACAGTCTGTTCGTCTGAACAAGTGCAAGAAAGTGAGAGCGGAGCACGACATAGGAGAATACCTACAAATTCGAGCGATGTTCAGCAAGAGGCGATACAATGCCCTGGCGCACCGCTTAGTTTACAAACACTTCTTCGGGCAGATTCCATTGGGGATGACGATAAATCACAAGAACGGCAAGAAGAAAGACAATCGCCCAGAGAATCTGGAGTTAGCAACAGATTCGGAACAGCAACTCCACTCAATATACATACTAGGAAAGAATTGTCGCCTGCTAAACCAACGAGGGGAGAAAAATACATTGTGCAAGTTAAAAGATGCCCAAGTTGCGGAGATACGGCAACGTCGATCCGAAGGGGAGAAACTTATGTCGATAGCCTTGGACTATGGAGTAACATTCCAGACAATTTCAAAGATATGCTTACATCAACGCCGATAATATCGTGGTGCATAACAGGCGGAGAGAGCGATCCGTCCGACCCTAGACCAGCAGATACTCAATGGTTCAGAGATGTGAGAGACGATTGCGTGAAGGATGGAATTGCATTTTTCCATAAGCAAAATGGCGGAAAGAAAAAGGGGCACGGGGAAGTATGGGGTGGAGACGAGATTGATGGAGTAGTATGGCATCAATTTCCATACGAGAAGTAAATTGCCCTCGTAACTCAGCGGATTAGAGTATCTCGTTTCTACCGAGAAAGCCCCGTGTTCAAATCACGGCGAGGGCGCACTCATTGTCCTCTAATTCAACTGGTGGAATAACGCACTGTTAATGCGGAAGATCCAGGTTCAAATCCTGGGAGGACAGCATGAAATACTCAACAATTCAATACCACAACCTAGAAGACAGAGTAGTAATAGACTTATACAGAGTAACCTTGTCTATATGTAAAAATCCAAGATTCTGGAGATTATTTTCACTTTGGAGACGCTATCCAGATAATAGATTCGTAGAGATAGGTTTCTCTGTTTCACCGTTATGAGACACCCATAGTTATTTCACCCTACGAAGTCCCCACACCTTGTCTATCTCTAACAGCTTCCAGTAGACCTTCTCGTTAGCAATAACGTCGGTCTGGCAATGCTCTACTAAGTGAGTCATTGCCTTCGATCTCTCCTTGCCTTCTTGCCATACAGTTTTCCAGTGTTGCCTTGGGTAAAGAGGATATTTCTTCTGAACGTCAATATCGAAAAAGTCAATTACCATCGCCAGGGAAGCACTTGGCTTGCCAAATCCATTATCAACCGTTCTGAGTCCTGTTCTCTTAAACGCATCCTTTGTGTCATAGACTAACGGCGAGAGGTTATAGGGAACTCCTAGTTGTATGGCTCTGCTTTTTATGTAATTGATGTCAAATGACTTGATGTTGTGACCGATGAGGAGATCGAACTTGGAGAGGTTGTCTATGGTGTCTTCGACGAGGGCTTTTTCTTTGCCTGGCTTGCAATCAAGTTTGTCGTAACGAAGGGTGATTAGTTTATCGGAGAATAGAGGTTTTATAACTACACATATCATAAACCCAGCTCCGACTGCTTCTAATGCTGAAGTTTCTATATCAAACACTGCACAGTGCATGATGGCCTTTCTGTAAGTTTATCAAAAAATAAACTCACGATATAATGAGATTGGAACTCTATGGCAGTCATTATACTACTAGAGTGTGACAAATCAACTCATAGAGAACAACAGACATTATGTACCAAAAAATTACGTTAGCAGGATCACTCGGTAAACCGCCAGAGATGAGATATTCTCAAAATGGTGATGCAGTAACAAGCATGAACATCGCTTGTGGAAGAAAGTATAATAATAAGGCTGGAGACCTCGTCGAAGAGACATCGTGGTTTAGGGTCTCGGCGTGGGGAAAACATGCAGAAGCCTGTAATAAGTATCTTACGAAGGGCTCCAAGGTGTTGGTTGTAGGTAGACTTGCTTTTGATAAAGAAACTGGCGGGCCAAGGCTGTATGACAAGAAAGATGGCACAAAAGGATCGTCATTTGAGGTTACAGCAGAGGAAGTTATTTTCTTGACTAAGGGCAATGTAGACGATAAACAAGAAGTCGATGTGTCGGATAACATCCCATTCTAAACTCGCTATAATATAGTATCAGCATTGCATTTGTAGTGACGAGAGAGTTTCGTGTCTTACTATCGGCGTTTAATGAAGCGAGAACCGCCGAGCGAAACTCTCACTTGAATGTTTGTATAAAAGAAGTCAAATTTGCACTGTGTAAACTTTAGTGCAGTGTTATTGACACTTGCTATACTATCTCTATGACAAATCTACTAATTGCTTTCACAATTGTTATAAGTGCAAAATTATCGTATTACAACCCGTCTATATGCGGATCGTCACCAATCAACTGCTTTGACCCAGATCAGTGGTGGAGTATGGCTGCTGGTCATGATGCCAGAAACTACTGGGAAAAGGCTCTTGCATGTCCAGAAGAGTTCCCCATAGGATCAAAATGGATTCTCCCTGTGATTAAAGGAGCTTGGATACCAGCGAAAGAGTGGATATGTTTAGACAGAGGCGGAGGTATAAAATCTAGTATAGACATCAACGGGAGTCTTATTGTAAACCTCGATCTCCTTGTTAATAGACCTATAATATCGGAAACAGTAGAAGTTAGATATGTCGGAGATCTTACCCCAAAGATCATTGATCTCTTGAACAAACTCGGGAAATCATATGCGTTGCCAATAACACAGTCTGAATTAAAAATGTCAGGCTTCTTCATAATGCCGCCCCGTACACAAGAGTTCTATCAGTCATCGTTGAATTACGGTAATATCCGGTCTCACTTCTCTGTTATCGGAGACTCTCACAGCGCCACAAGTATGTTCATCGCTCCTATACCACAAGTATACGGATCTGGAAGTTATGATATAGACCAATACTCAAGAAAATCTCTTGCTGCTTCAAACGGCTGGGACGGAAACCAGCTTCTGGATGAAAAACTATCCCCAAAACAAACTTGCGGAGATCATGAAACTCCCGTGGGTTGCGAGCTCAGGGTCAATAAGCCTGTAGCAGCATTTGTTATGTTTGGAACTAACTGCGTTGTAAACGATTCGTGCTCTACGGAAGACTTTGAGAATAACCTACGAAGAATTATTAGAGTTATAAAGTCCTACGAAGTAATCCCAATTCTAACAACCATTCCAGACAACCTCCTCAATAACGGAGACTATTACAAAAAGAGCATTGACTTCAATAAGGTCATAAGGGAGATGGCTTTTGAATACGAGATTCCGTTGTGGGATTACTGGTCTCAAATACACAACATTGAAAATCACGGTCTTTCTTCAGATCTCGTTCATGTTACTCCGCGGGCTTACGATATTCGTAATTACGGGGCGCGGATCATTCTCGAGAGCTTAACCAGGTTCAGACAAACAGAATCAGATAAACCATCTGAAGTTGGCTCTATTCTTGATTCATCTTATGTTATCCAGGCAAGATAGTATACAGTGGCTGTTCAACAGATGAGTAAATGATTAAAATAATCTTAATTAGGTGAATAATGAGAATAATAGAAAAGGTTGTTGAGTATATCGGGAGCATTAGTGATGTTCTCGATATACTTATAATTCCAGTATTTCTTACGTCAATCTTCTTAGTTTACGCTTTTGTTCTGTTTGTTATAGCTCTTAAATTGACTTTTAACTGGTGAGTAAATGGAACTCGATGCTGTCTGTAAAGAGTGTTATCCCAACCGAAAAGTCGTTCTGTGGCTGTTCTGGCACTGGTGCTCAAAGTGTAAAAAGTTGACCTGGATGGTCGGGGTTGAGAAATGATAGCCCACAGATCAAATGCCACCATTAATGGTAAAAACATAGCAAACTACGCGATTGTCTATCCGGTGCTACCTCCGACAATGCTTGATGCTATTACTTCAAAAATCAAGATGTGGAAAGAGATTCGTAATGCCCACGTTCAAGGAGAAGTAGTTATTATCAATGTAGGAGAATCTAAAGCTGACCCTATGTGCCAATATCAAATGTCTGTAATAGAGGCAGAAGATTTTAAGTGCCGTACTTGCCCAATAGGAATACTTGGCAATAAGCTCTGCGTTGATACTCCCGAGACAGAATACAATATGGCAGTCACGAGAATGATCAACAAGGATCAAGTTTTCAACACTCCTAAACTTATATCTATCTGCACCGAGCAAATAGAGTTTCTCGAGAAACTTCTACAACCAGTAATTGAATTTGTAGGGTTCTGGTGTGAGCCCACGGAGATGCCTCTATGAAGCTCATTCCTCATGGTGAAGAAATTTATTTAATGAGTGAAAATTGCGAAATAATGGTAAAAGTGTATAAACCAGAAATAGACGATGTGATGCCGCAAAGCCCGGACGATGCAGTAAACATGATGATCGAAGTCTGGAAAGAAATAATGAAATATCACACAAAAGAGTCCTGTATTGTTGAACGTACTGATGTTCCAGTAAACAACTGTCTGTGTAAAGTAAACAATTATGCAGGTGTAGCGGGGTGGAATAATTGTGTTGTGAAGGAAAGGACTTTCGAGCCATACTGCAAAAATACACCAGGTTTGGAATACAGCTTGTTGTGTATTGCAATGCGAGACGGAGGAATGAAATTCGATAACTTAACTCTCTTCCACAAGGCATCGGATCAAGTTATATTTCTTCGGTCTCTTCTTTCTCCAGTTAATTTTATCCCATTTGAATGTATAGAAACGGAGCTTCCGTTATGATTGCTCTGGAACAAGACGGACTGACTCTAATAAACTGGGATACAATACCGTATCTTATAACCATACCCACTGGGTCGGCGGATATTGCGTTCTACGATCCGCCATACAATGTCGGCAAAGAGTATGACGGGTATTCTGACAATCGTAGCCCAGAAGACTATTTTGAATGGATGTGCGAAGTTGCCGAGGAGTGTAGACGTATATCTCGAAGAGGTATTCTGGTTTATGTCGGATGCGAACAAAGAAGACTTTTCGAGGAAATCCTGCCAGAGTCTCACATGATAGTAGTTCACAAGAGAGCCGTCGGTGTTATGAAAGGTAATTACTTTCTTCAGTATCATGTTCTTCTGTCGGAAGTTAAACCAGTCAAAAAGATACCCGACTTGTGGAACGACATTAGACTTCCTGGAGAAGGGTATTACTTTAGGGAAAAACGGTATGAACATCCTGGGCTAACCTCGCTATATTTAACTGAACGAATATTGTCGTGCTTTACCCACGAGGGAGAAACAGTATTAGACCCGTTCGTGGTAGTTGGTTCTCAGCCATCACCACTAACGCAAGCAGTTAGAAGGCTGAAACACGGCTAACACCGCATGTACTGGACGGCGCGAGTCGCGCCGATAATTAGAGGTCTTGCAAAATGGTGTTGCGTGTTCAATGCGCCGCCAGTAATGCAAACCGTTGGAAGGACTTTGCTATGGATGTCGCTAAAAGTGTCATTGAGCTGAAAGAGAATCATTCCCAAATGTGGCGCGATAAGTCGCAGTTGTATTGGGCGATGGGTTTACTTGAAGAAGTTGCTGAGCTTATCGGAGCACTTCTTGGTATTCATCGTGGTCCCGTCGATTNGGAACTTATGCAAATATCTGCTATCTGCATGAATTGGATTGAGATGCGTAATCCGCAAAGCCTTCCAACACAGCGCGCACCCGACTCTTTGAGGGCTGCGGAAACTTCCCAGCCTGATACCGATCAATCCGATAGTGCGAAGCCCGCAGTGAGCGGGTAACGCAAGCCGTTAGCCTGCTCTTGAAGGAGTTTGTCATGTCTGAAATGAAAATTGCTTTTGATATTGAAAATCGCGGTTATCGCATCAGG
>C687J35021_10001421_pt1 | contig 18121 bp, 27 predicted proteins | sample RifCSPhighO2_12_FD_35021 | JGI IMG/M metagenome (IMG submission 35021)
AAACGACCGAAGGCAAATGCGATGCTTGTCGTGAAGCCGTAGGCGAAGATGTTTTCTAACCAACCATGAAAGATATTGAAACATTAAAAGAAGTCGTTTTGGGAATTGCTTTTGGATTTTTGGTAGGATGGATGTGGCATATCGGTGAGGAGGATTGGGTTATTGGGAGTATTGCTGGTTTACTTTTCCAATGGAAACTAGAATGGAGTCGTAAAATTAACCAACCATGAACATACACATTTGCAAAGAAAATCCTTGCCCGGAAATGGACAAAGAATGTCTAGCGATTCTTAAAGCTGGAGCCTCTATCAATTACACCGCCCCTCCCGATGCGCCGGAGAAGAAATGTAACTGCAGTCCGGGGGGTGTGGAATCCGACATTTGGCACTATAGAGATTGCCCATTCAGTGTTTCTTACATCAGCCACCTCAAGGGATGTCTGCTGTATCCTCCCGCCCCCCGCACTGGAGAGAAGGAAAGGAAGCATGAGTATTTTTTATAAGTCCCGCCGTATAGGAAAGAATGGTAAGACATTCGATTTGTGGAAATTTCGGACAATGCTTCCGAATGCGGATCAAATTGGTGGTTCTTCCACGGCTGATGATGATCCCAGAATCACTAGAATCGGTCGGATTTTGAGAAAAACGAAGCTGGACGAATTGCCACAACTTTGGAACTGGCTGAAAGGCGACGTGGCCCTGATTGGCTGGCGACCGGAAGCACTGGAATACTTATCCACAATCCCACCGGAAGTCCTTGCTACAAAATGTGGTATAATTGGACTTGCAACACTGGAAGATATTGATGAGGGAGCGACGCTGAAAGGGAAAGAAGACCCGGACAAGTATTATGCTGAAGTTATTTTACCGAAGAAAAGAGAACTAGAGCTTTTTTATGTCAGGAATAAATCATTTATTTTAGATTGTCGAATCCTAGCACAAACATTGTGTCGGATAATTACAAGGAGTTAGCGCGACAAGCCCGGATCAAAGTATTGACGATGATTCATCGGGCCGGAACGAGTCATGTGGCATCGAATTTCAGTGTTATAGATATTGCTACGGTTCTTTATCAAAACCTAAAAGACGGCGATGAGGTTGTGTGGAGTAAGGGTTGGCCCGCAGCCACGATTTATTACTTCCTGGCCCAGCAAGGAAAAATCCCGAAAGAGGATTTAGAGAAATTCCCGAATCCTCCCTATCTTGGTTTGGCGGAAACAACCGTGCCCGGGGTTCATGTAAGCGGCGGGAGTATGGGGCATGGGCTTGGAGTAGCAGTCGGTATGGCGCTCGGCAAGAAACGCGCCAAGGAAACAGGAACGATTTACTGCATAATGAGTGATGGCGAATTGAACGAGGGGACGACATGGGAGGGTGCGGCGCTTGCATATCATCATAAGTTAAATAATTTAGTTGTTTTGATAGATGCGAACAAATGGCAAGCGATGGGGCAGACGAAAGATGTTTTAGATTTCGAGCCGATTGAGGATCGGTGGATGGGGTTTGGATGGAAAGCGCAGCGAATAGATGGGCATGATTATCAGCAAGTTCATGAAGCATTAACAACGGATTTTACTGAGGATATTTTAATGAAGGTTCCAAAACCTTATCATATTTTTCCACAAACAGTTATTGATGAAAGTTATAAATATAAGCCGATGGTGATTATCTGCGACACCATAAAGGGTAAAGGAGTGGGGCGGTTTGAGGGGCATTTGCTTTATCACTATAAGCATGTGGATGATGAGGAGTATAAAAAAGCGCTGGTAGAACTCAATTCGTAAGCCATGAGTAACGAGAGGTACAGAATTATAGGAACATCTTTTGACGGCGGAAGAGAGAGATTTTGGAATTTGCGGTTATCTGATAGAGAGAAATTACCTCGATTAAAGGAGGAAGCAAAAAAATTCGTAAACAGTAGCACTAAATTGTTTTTAATTGATTTTGATGCTAAAGAAGTTGAATATTTAGGTAATTTTGATGAGGAGCATTAGCAGAACTCAATTTGATGTTAAAGGAGTATGGAAGGTTAGGTCCGGCCTATTTTGGAATATGGGGTGGGAAAGGTCGAATATGAAAAAGCGATGGCTGAATTAAATAACCAATGAGAAAGAATAAAGAAGTAGAAAAACTTAAAAAAGAAATAGAAATTTTAGCTCAACAAAAGGTCCATGTTCATAGTTGGGAAATTGTTACCGCTGAGGGAGGCGTTATGGCCTTTTTTACAGGAAAGCTGAATATCTATCAATGTTGTTGTAAGTGTGGTGAAGTACGAGTTATATAAAAATTAGTGATAAAGAAATAGTTTGTATGTTAAATGCGTAAACCTTTTTTGGAAACTCTAATCGAATTAGCCGGGAAAGACGACAAGGTAATTTTGGTTATCGGGGACGTGGGATTCTCATTTGTCGAGGATTATAAAAAGAAATTCCCGAACCAATTTTTGAACGTCGGAGTTCTTGAGCAAACCATGATGGGACTTGCGGCGGGGATGTCTAAGGTGGGGTGGAAACCTTACGTCTACACAATGGTAAATTTCATTCTTTCCCGGCCGAATGAACAGGTAAGAAATGATATTTGCTATGGGAACGCGAATGTAAAACTGTTTGGAGTTAAAGGATCAGAGGCATATAAGTTCCTCGGATTTTCGCATAATCTCTATGGCTCGGAAGAAAAGGATTACCTCAAGAATTGGCCAAACATCAATTCTTATTTCCCAAACACTGAAGAAGAATGTACGGAAAACATCTTGAAAGAGTACGAGAGAAAAGGCCCTGCGTATTTTTCTATTTAAATGCGTATTTTAATTACTGGCGCAGCTGGGAGCATAGGCTCGGAACTTGTCCGGCAACTTCATAAAAACAATAAATTGTACATTCTCGATTTGAATGAGATGGGGCTTCATGAATTGATTACCGAACTCAAGGTCCCGGGCCGAGTAGGAGACATCAGGAACCGGGATACCTTAAGAAACGTATTTGATGATTTCCGGCCCCAGACAGTATTTCACGCGGCGGCATGTAAAAGCGTTGATATGATGGAGTATTCGCCATATGAAGCAATAAGCACCAATGTGGTAGGAACGCTTAATATGCTCGAATACTCCAAGATTTACGAGGTGGATAAATTCGTGTATGTAAGCACCGATAAAGTAGTAAATGCCAAGTCTATTATGGGGAAGACCAAGAGCTTGGGGGAAACGATGACGGTGAATTCCGGAAAAGGATATGTTGCTGTTCGGTTCGGAAACGTACTCGGAAGCCGGGGAAGTTTGATACAGATTTGGGAACGGCAGATCAATCAAGGAAAACCGCTTACTGTAACTGATCCGAAGATGTTGAGATATTTTATGACCATTCCCGAAGCCGTTGGCTTGCTTTTGGAAGCGGCGCGAATAGGAGAAGGAGGAGAAGTGATATGTTTTGAGATGGGGAAGCCGGTGAGTATCTTATCCTTAGCACAAGGGATTATTGAGAAACTGGGACGAGACATACCGATTGAGATTATTGGAAACCGGGGGGGAGAAGTGCTTGAAGAGAAGCTCATGACCCTAGAAGAAGAAAGTCGAGCCATTAAAAAAGGAAAATTTTATATAATCCGATGAAAGTAAAATTCTTTGATCCGGCGAAAGATTATTTAAGATTCAGAAAAGAGTACGACCAAGCATGGGAAAGCGTGAATCTGCGTGGGGATTTGATTTTGAGGAAAGACACCGAGGAGTTTGAGGAGCGGTTGGCTAACTATGTGGGTACGAAGTACGCCGTTGCATTATCTTCTGGCACGGATGCAATTTATCTTTCTCTTAAGGCATTGGGCATTAAGGGTGGAGTGGCATTGCCATCGCATACATTTAAGTCAACCTGCGGCGCAGTGATAAACGCAGGAGCAATTCCTTTGGTGTATGACATGGATGGAAAAATAGACGAACTTGCGGAAGCGCATATTTCGGTTCACATAGCCGGTGAGATTGCTCCAATTCCCGATTTAGGGATTCCAGTTATCGAAGATGCATGCCAGGCATTCGGAGCTATTAAGTATCCCACCTCAAAAGCCCAATGCTGGAGTTTTTATCCGGCTAAAATCCTAGGGGGAAAGGGCGACAACGGTGCAGTTACGACGGATGATCCGCAGATTTACGAATATATTAAAGAAGCCCGGAATCATTTTAAGACCGATAACAGGGATTTCGGCGGGAATTATAGGATGGACAATCTCCATGCGGCGCTCTTGAATGTGAAGTTAGGGCACATAGACGATATTCTCTCGCGTCGGAAAGAGATCGCGGAAAAATATCTCAAAGAATTGGAAGGGATTGTTGGGTTGCCGAACAATGACAAGTTCAGAGTGTGGCAGGATTTCATAGCGAGAATCGAAAGACGAGATGAACTCTACGACTTCTTAAAAGAAAAGGGCGTGGAAACCATGAAGAACGAATACCTTTTTTCAATTGCATATCCGAAACTCCCCCTAGCGGCGAAATATGAAGCGGAAACCTTGCGGATTCCTTGTAACGAAAATTTAACCGATGAAGAAGTGAATTATGTCATTGAGTCCATCAAACAATTTTAGAATGTGCAGTCGTTGTGTGCTGGATACCTCGGCAACCGAGATAAAGTTTGACGAGAAAGGGATTTGTAATTTTTGCTATGAATTTATGAAGAAAGAAAAAGAACGCCAGGCTGCGAAGGTGCACCCGGGCAGGGAATGGACGGTCTATGAGATGAAAAAAGCCGGAGAGGGGAGAAAGTACGATGCGATTATAGGTCTTTCCGGTGGCGTAGATTCTGCCATGTGTTTGCATTACTTGGTTGCGGAGCAAGGACTACGGGTTCTTTGTTTCAATGTGGACAATTGTTGGAACGATAAAAAAGCAGACGAAAACATCTTGCGGATGGTTGAGAAACTTAAAGTTCCGTTTTATCGGTACGTTATAGACCTCAAGGAGTTTTCTGATTTGCAGATCGCGTTCGTCCGGGCTGGAGTAAAGAACATAGAAATTCCAACAGACCATGTTCTCCAAGCGGTGAGTTACAAAATGGCTATAGAGAATGGCATTAAGTACATTGTGAACGGGGGGAACCTTGCGACGGAGGGAGTAATGCCGGAATCATTTGGATATCAACCGAGGGATTTACGGCACATTAAAGCCATCTTTAAGAAATTCATGGGGCGAAAACTAAAGAATCTCCCGACGATCTCACTCCCGCAATACTTGTATTATCGGTTTGTGAAAGGAATCAAGATAATCCAGCCACTTGATTTTTATGAATACCACCGAGAGAACTCAAAGAAACTTCTTGCCCAAGAATACGGATGGAAGGATTATCATCTTAAACATGAGGAATCCATCTATACCAAATGGTTTCAAAACTTCTATCTTCCGGTCAAGTTCGGTATAGACAAACGCAAAGCACATTTTTCAAGTATGATAAACTCCGGGCAGATGACGAGAGATCAGGCGTTGGAGGAACTAAAGAAGCCCCCCGTTTACCCTAAATTGGGGTGTGAAGAAAAGGTCTTGAGTTATCCCAAGCATGATTATAAAGATTACCCCACGAATGAATGGATTTGGAGTTTATTAAGCAAGGTGTATAGCAAAGTAAAGTATGGAAATTCTTAACGATTTCAGCACGAGTGTCATTAGAGCTTTATCAGAAATTGATAAAGACTGGGAATCTTATGATGGTCTTGTGGTATGCGGGACGCATAGCCCTCACGATGTAGAGATGATGATAGATAAGATACGGCAAGCGAGGGAATCGGGGCGGCCATTCTTGGGCATATGTTTTGGACACCAGCTTGCGGCGATAGAGTATGCCCGGAATGTGCTTGGAATCAAGGACGCGACGAGTGAGGAATTTGGACAGGGAACATTCGTGGTTAAGAAATTGCCGGAATTGAACGTAGGATTGAAAGACGGGGAATCTTATTGGAATAACTACGAAGTTGATTTGCCGGGATGGGAGAAGCCGAATAATTTTATCACGGTGCAGTTCCATTTCGAGTATCAATCTTCAAAGCAAAGGCCGCATCTAATAGGAGTGCAGTTTTTGAAAATGTGTAAGAATTATAAAAAAACTTATGCTTGAAGGAATTTTGATATTTGTAGGAGTTGCCTTGTTTGTTCTTTTCGGCAGGAACCTTGCAATGCTGGGCGTTGGGTTGTTTTTATTGGGGATAATCGGAGTATTTATGAGATATGGATAAGGTTCAGTGCCGGTGGGCACCGTCTCTTGGAGCGTTAGAGGATACTCATCAAAACGTGTGGGGTACGATTCCCTATACGGATCGGAATAAGCCCTGCGTTTGGTTTGGTATGTATGATTTGCGCGACTACTTGGCTCTTTGGCGGCATAAAGGGAAGAAGTACATTCTCTGGGCGGGATCGGACATTCGTAATTTGATGAGCGGGTTTATGACAAATGACGGGAAGCTTCGATGGTTATCTCTACTCATAAAAAAACTTCCATCCGGTTTCCAGCAATGGACGGCTTTCCAGTTGGTGCATACTCTTCGAGAGGCGGAGAATTGGGTGGAGAATGACCTGGAAGCGGCGGAGCTTGGGAAGTTCGATATTGAATGTAAGGTATGTCCCTCGTACTTGGGAAACGTGAACTTGCCGGTAACATATAAATGGCAGAAACGGATGGAGGTATTTGTTTCTTCCGGCGCGGACAGGCAAGAAGAGTACGGATTTGGCGTGGTTGAGCGTATCGCCGGAGAACTTCCGTGGGTTACATTTCATCTCTATGGCGCTTCTTGGAAGTCGAAACATCTAAATGTGATAGTCCATGGCAGAGTTTTAAAAGATCGGATGAATCGCGAAACCGCTACGATGCAAGTGGGGCTTCGTTTGAATGAATTTGATGGATTCTCGGAGATATTGGCGAAAGCTGTACTTCGGGGTCAGTATGCGGTTGGGAAAGTGGCTTATCCCATGATACCGAGCTATGAAAACGATCTGGATTTGATTCTTAAACTGAATCGCTTGCGGCGGGAAGTTCAGCCAAACCTAAAGGTCCGGGAGTTTTATAGATCAAAATTGAATGAGTATCCATGGGTTTCTAAAAACCACTAACTTTCATCGGAAGTGGTGGAAAAAGCGACAAATTGACTGGACCCAGGCGTACATGAACCCCGATCATCCCCATAGGGGAGTGATTGTGGAAAAGTTAAAATCCCTGTATCCCTTTAGGTCAATTCTTGAAGTGGGTTGCGCCGCGGGGGCTAATCTTTATCGTATCAAGCAAGCGTTTCCGCAGTCAGATATTGGAGGTATTGACTGGAACGAAAAAGCTATTGAAACCGCGAAACAATATCTCCCCAAGGCCTCGGTTCTACAAGTTGGCGAGGCGACGGATGTGTATATTGGGAGCAAGGGGGCGGATGTTTTAATGTCCGATATGTGCTATATTTATCTTGATAAGAAGAATTTTCGGAAGGCGATTTTGGAAGCTAAGCGGGTTGCGAGAAAAGGGGTTTTATTTTGCGAATTCAACCATACGAATTGGTTTATGAGGCAGATGATTCGCATTACGACGGGATACAATGCTTATAATTTTCGTGTTGAGCTTGAGCGAATAGGATTTCGGGACATTGAAATTACGAAATTGACTCCCAAGGATTGGCCGGAAACCGAAAAAGAAAATGGTTTGCGTTGCATAATAACCGCGCGATCATGAAAGCAATTGTTATTGGTGGAGCTGGATTTATCGGTTCTCACTTGGTCGAGGAATTGTTGGAACAACGACATTCTGTTGTTGTGATGGATAATCTAAGTTCCGGCAAAAGATCAATCCATGGGGCAGAAGAACTTTTATATGATTATGGAGATTCGAGATACTGCCACCCGGATAATTTCGAGGATGTAGACGTTATTTTTTATCTCGCTACCAAGGCCGGTCAACCCTCGGTAGTTCAAGCGAGTATAAATAACCCCGAAAGATTCAATGAAGAAAATGTGGGTGGGTTCTTACGGATTCTTAATATTGCCTCAAAAAGGAGAATTCCCATCGTGTTTTCTTCTAGTTCGGCGGTATATGGGAGCGCAACCGAGCCGATGTCGGAAGACAGCGAGATTCATTGCATGTCGCCGTATGCGCTCCAGAAGCTGATTTGTGAGCTGTATCTTGCGTTATTCAATGAAATCCACGGACTTCCATCGGTGGCACTTCGATACTTCAATGTTTTCGGAGAAGGCCAGCCCAATGGAGGAACCTATGCCACGGTGATTGGTAAATTTCTTGAATCGGCGCGACATGGTATGCCGTTTGTTTCGATAGGGACGAATGGACAAAAAAGGGACTTTGTTTATGTTGGAGATGTTGTGCAAGCAAATATAAAAGCCGCCGAAGCATTATTTAATGGGAAGATAAAGTTCAGCATCTTGAATGTTGGAAGTGGGAAGAACTACTCTGTTTCGGAAATTGCAGATATTGTTACGGGGAATAAAACCGTTTGGGGCGAGAGATTACCGGCGCGATTAGAACCGATGGAAACACTCGCAGATGTATCGAAGATTCGTAAGCTCTTGAATTGGGAACCCACCAAGGACCTTAAAAGCTGGCTCGAACAAGTAAGGGATTCAATGGCTCCATGAAAGCAAGCGTTTTAATCACCACCATGAATAGGGCGGATATTCTGATGCACCGATCTTTGAAGAGTGCGTTGAACCAGGATTTCAAGGATTATGAGGTTATTGTGGTGGATGGGGGGCAAGATGATACAAGACAAAGAGTTCTTAAAACTACGGCGAGGTATTTTTGGACACCGCCCGTTGGCTTATCCAATGCTAGAAATTTCGGAATCAAACAAGCGAAAGGGGATTATATCGTTTGTCTTGATGATGATAATGAATTATTGCCGTATTTTCTTCACAAGACAGTGGCTTTGTTGGATAAGTATGCGGCCGATCCAACCATAATGGCGGTGAGAGTCGGAAAATTGATTAAATACATTGATAAGAACTTTGAGGATTACGCCCCGCCGGCAAAGAGTAAGTTCCAGTCCATAGATTGGGGCTGGCTTATAAAACGAGAGGTATTTAACCACATAAAATATGACGAAGAAGTACAAGCTAACGAAGACATGGACTTCGGAATTCAGTATTTCAAAATGTATGATGCAATGAGCATAAATGAGCCGCTTGCCATAGCATTTGACATTGAAGGTGATCCGAAGAAAAGTTTATCATTTCCTAGCAAAAGAGAACTTGCCGGAATGGATTATTTCCTTGAAAAGAACCTTAAAGAGTACGGTGATCCGAATGAGTTGCGTTATCTCTACCGCTTGGCCGGTCGGAAGTTTTATCGAGGAGGGCAGAAAGCGAAAGGGTTGAGATACTTTTGGAAGTCGTTTTTGGCGCAGAAAAACATTAAATCATTTCTTCATCTTTTCTTTATCCTTTTCGGATGGACAATCTATGATTCGTTTATGACATTTACGGAAAGGATTAGCGCCAAGCAACGCATGAAGTTAATATGAAATATTCCCTATTTATCGGGAGATTTTCGCCGTTCCATGAAGGTCATGCGGCGATCATGCAAAAAGTTCTTGATGAAGGAAAAAATGTTTTGGCGGCCATACGAAACACTCCCATATCGGAAACCGATCCATTCACTTATAAACAGAGAAAATCAATGATAAAAAAGAAATTCGGGAGCAAAGTAAGAGTTATAAAAATACCGGATATCGAGGAGATTTGTTTTGGCCGGAAAGTCGGTTGGGGGATTCGGGAGATAAAGGTTGATCCCGAGATCGAAGAGATATCAGCAACCAAAATTAGAGCAGGATTATGATTCTCTGGGTAACTGGTCGCCGCGGGATTGGTAAAACAACTCTTGCAAGAGACCTTCAAGGGAAGATCGGAGCGGTGCTTTTAGATGCAGATGAGATGAGAGTAAGCATTTCTAAGGACTTGGGATTTGAGATGAAAGATCGAATAGAAAACAATCTGCGAATAGCCCGGCTTGCAAAAGTTCTTCACGAACAGGGACACGATGTGGTAGTCGCGACGATTTGTCCGACGAAAGAGTTAAGAAAGCAGGTTTATTATGTTTGTAAGTGTAGATTCATAAATCTATGACCGAAAAAGTATTTACCGGTGGTCATTTCAGTTCCGGGACAAGGGTTATCCAGCTCTTGTTGAAGCAGTTTTACAATATCGGGACCTTCAAGGAAGATACCTATGACTACGAAGAGGGGTTTTCAATTCGTCCGACCTTTGCGGAGAGGGTATTGATGGGCGAAAGACCCGAATTTAAGCCGCCAGAGGCGTATATTTCGCTCAAGAACCCGGAGTTTATGTTCTGTTTTCCTTATCTTAAAGAGTTATACCCCGAGTCGAAAACTATCCTTGTGGTACGGAACGGACTTGACCAGATTTTGACGGATAACCAAGCGATGATATGGAAGTTCGGACAGTATTTTGACTTGCAAGAATCCGACTATTTCCGAAGAAAAATGGAGTTTTGGAACAAAGCATATAAAAAAGCGATAGAAGGAAACCCCGACTCGATTGTTCGTCTTGAAGATTTGGTGAACGACACCAAAAAGACCGTGAAGAAAATAGTAAGGTTGCTTGATATTCCGTATCCTCACACCGATATGATCGTCGAACCAAGTTCAATGGAAAGATATAAATTCAATTATATCGTTAAGGATTATCCCGAAAACAATGAACATTATTATGAAGCCTATCGAGTGAAGGAATTATATGAAGTTGGCAAAGAAATGATGGATTATTTTGGCTATGACATTTGAAGAAGCGTGGGGAAAATTTTCTGGAATTATGCAACTTGCCGAGGAAGAAGCTCAATTATTGTATAACCTCGCAAAAGAGAGTCCCCGAATTGTGGAATTAGGGACATTGAAAGGAAATTCGGGGTTTATCTTGGGCGCTACGGGAAATTACGTTGCTACTATTGATAACTATTCAGCTTCGGGTTCTAGTCAAGAAGAAGCGAAAGAACTCCTTAAAGTATTCTCGACAGTTCAAGTGATAAAAATGGACACTGCGGAAGCTGGTAAATCATGGAAGGACAAAGTAGATTTTCTTTTCATTGATGGGGGTCATGATTACGAACAAGTAAAAGCGGACATCAAAGCGTGGTATGATAAGGTATCCGGCAAGATAGCGTTCCATGATTACGGAAGCTGGTCCGGAGTAACTCAGGCGGTTGATGAAGCTATCAAACAAGGTAAGTTAAAAAAGATTGATCAGGCCGGATCGCTTATTGTTACTGAAAAAGTATGAATTTCACCCATTTTTACATGGTGCCGTTCACCGGCCTCGGACTCCACAACGGATTCCGAGGAGATCAGTGGCTTGTCAATCGCATCAAGATATTCAATCAGTTTATTGTGCCGTCGCTCCGCGCTCAGGGTGATAACTTCTTTGTTTGGTTCTGCTGGCGGCTGGAAGAAAAAGTTAATCCATTAGTCAAAGAGTTTCAAAAAACCCTTGATGGCATAGAAGGCCTAAAATCAATCCATACTTTTGGTGGCATACCGTTTTGGGACGATAAATACGAAGACGAGGAAGCGGGGAAGAGATTGATGAATACCTTGAAATTATCTTTGCCAGAATTGAAACAATATGTCAAAGAGGATTATGTGCTTTTGACCATCCAGCCCTCGGATGACATGTACTTATCCACAGGGGCGCAGGAACTCCAAAAGACCTTTCGGGGACTACTGGAGAAAAACCCCGAAAACACTAGGGTTTCCGTGGGTTGGAAGCTAGGGTACATTATGAACTTCCAAACCAAAGAGATTGCGGAATACTCGACTCATGGGTGGAAATCTGATAGTATTAGTACATATCATACCGACACGATTCCCCCATTTTTCACGATCGGTTTTCCCAAAGAAGTTTTTCTCGACCCCGAAAAGCACTATGCACACATCGGCCCATACAAGAGCCATGAATACATTGCGGATCACACGGATTACCACACGATTCAAGGTCGCGGATTTATAGTTGGCTGCCATGGCGAAAACATCTCAACGACGTACAACCACCGGTACAAAGGGAAAGTCCTCTCAAAAGAAGAAGCGGAAAGGATATTAGTATTGACGGGCAATCTTCTTACTGAACCATTAAAGATAAACCCGTCGCTTCGTTTAAGAATCAGATCGTTCATCAACAAGTTGCCCGGGCGGGATATATTGAAAAAGCTCTATTATCTCCTGCCCGGAAAGTATCGAATTGTATAATGTTCACCAAGCTCAAAATTAAATTCTTTCCGAATCGGATCATCAAAGGACTGCATAAAGATGTCCAAAAAAAGGCGTTCTTCCTTCAAGAGTACCGTTTGATGTTACAGAGAATGTGGCGCGGGGAGTTTGTCAAAGCCAAAAAGAAAGAGCTTCGTGAGGAAATCCGGCGAGAATACGACAAGACGAATGAGGACTTGGAAGCCCTCAAAATAGGGCAGGAGAAGAATAACTCCCTTCCCGAGCCGGACAAGACGGTTAAAGAGAATTACGATAAAGCGCTGGAAAGCAAAAATAAGGATATCAGCCAACTGAAGGAGCAGATTGAAGCGTTGGATAAGGAAGTTCTTGAAGTGAATCAGTTGCTTGATGGGTATCAGGACGGGTTGGAGTTGCTCAAACAATTCATCAATGACTAAGTGGGAAACCGTATTGCAGCTTACGAAAATAGCCCTCGGACTTTGGTTCCTCTATGTGAGTTACCGAGTCCTTCAATTCCTCCCATGAGAATACTCATAACCGGAAATCTCGGATTTGTCGGGAAAGAAACTCAAAACTTCCTTGAAATAAACGGCCATGAGGTGATTGGATATGACCTTTTGGATCATAAGGATATCCGGGATGGGAACCAGTTTGAACAAACGGTTCTGACCTTAAAACCGGATAGGATACTTCATTTAGCTGCGGTAGCGAGGTTTGCGGAAGCGGATAAAGACCCGGAACTTTGTTTTGACACAAATGTGATGGGTACAAGGAATATAGCTGTCGTTGCTGGGAAGACCCACACCCCTCTCGTATATGCCTCAACGGGAAGCGTCTACATGCCTATTACTCGGGACCCGCCCATCACCGAAGAATTTCCCGCTTGCGGAAACTCCGTCTATGGATGTTCTAAGTATATCGGGGAATGCATGGTGAGGAAATTCGCATCGCCTTGGATCATCTTGAGATACGCACACTTATATGGCAAAGAAAAAAGACATCACGGACTTATCGGAGGTTTTCTTGAACGCATTGAGTTTGGGTTGGCACCTACGCTGTACGGTGGAAAACAATCGAATGATTTTACCTACATTAGAGACGTGGCAACGGCTAATTACCTGGCTCTTAGTGCATCTGGGGACAAGTGGAACCAAGCTTATAATATCGGAACTGGCGAAGAACTTACCGCTCAAGCAGCGGGAGAAAGTATATGTAAGATTGCCGGGTACAAAGGTAAAATCGAAATCAAGGAGCAAAGGACGGTAGACCCAGGAAGGTTTGTCTACGATATAAGCAAAGCTGAAAAAATGCTTGGATTTAAGGCGGACTATAAGTTTGAGGATGGACTCAAAGAAATGTTCGATTATGGACTCAAAAAGAAAGATTAAAGGACAGTTGCTTTACAATTTACTCGTTAATTCACCTTATAGAGATTATATAATCGGCATGGACCAAAAAATAAAGATTGACGGTGTAACCTACTGGCATCCCCGGCTCTCAAACATCTCTAAGAAAGCTAAGATTGGGGAGGGGACGGTGATCCATGCCGGGGTTCATATCCACGACGAAGTAATCATAGGAAAGCGGTGTCAGATTCAAGCTGGGGTTATGCTCTTCAATGGAGCAACGCTAGAAGATGACGTATTCATGGGGCCGGATTCAAAAATAGCGAATGACGCAAAATTAGAAGACAGGGATGTCTGGACAGCAGTTCCCACTTTAGTCAAGCGAGGAGCGAAGATAGGCATGGGGGCTTTGATAAACGCCGGATTGACCATTGGAGAATATTCAAAAGTGGGAATGGGAGCAGTGGTACTTCAAAATATTCCCGATAGGGAAACGTGGGTTGGCGTGCCGGCGAGGAAAGTGGGATAATGTAGTTAATGGATTCTGAAACAACAGAAGTAAAACAAAAGTTTAGACCGCAAACTTGGGTAAAAGGTCAGTCGGGTAATCCAGCGGGCAGACCAAAAGGGAGCGTTTCAATTAAAGATAAAGTCAGGCAATATCTTGAAGCTAATCCCGAAGAGGTGGGAAAGATCGTTGAGCATTTTGTAAAAGAGAATCGAGAATTGATGTGGCAGATGTTGGAAGGCAAACCATCTCAAGATTTAACACTGGGTCAAAATCCCGAACTTCCGTTTATCATCAACATCCAAAAGAATGAACCCCCGGGAACGGACGGTTAAATTGTTTAGTAAACAGTTTGATGCGTTCAACTTCTCAACGCAGTTTGGAGCGGCTGTTGCAGGGGTACAGTCCGGTAAAACCTTTCTGGGTGCTCATTGGGCGGGAAAAAAGATTACCGAGTTTCCCGACAAGAACGGAATCATCGTCGCGCCAACGTACAAAATACTTCAAGCGGCTACTATCAAGAAGTTCTTTGATGTATTTCCTGAACTACGAGTTTATTACAAAGAGCAAAAAGGGGAAATTTCTCTGCCGACAGGAGGAGTTGTTTATGTGAGATCAGCTGATAACCCGCTTGGAATAGAGGGCATTACGGCTCATTGGGCATGGCTTGACGAGGGCGGCATGACCTCGGCTCTTACCTGGACAGTGTTAAGAAGCCGCGTATCCATGACCGGAGGGCAGGTTCTCATCACTACCACGCCCTATAACATGGGTTGGTTGTATCTTGACTTTTACCGGCCATGGAAAGAGGGCGTTGATAAACAGCTTTCATTCTTCACCTGGCGTTCGATAGATAATCCCTACTACTCAAAAGAGTTTTACGAAGCGGAAAAGAAGCGATTGTCTACGGAAGAGTTCGGCAGACGCTATGAGGGAGAGTTCCGCAAGATGTCCGGGCTTATTTGGGACTTGCCTGATACCCAGATTATCGAGCCGCTAGATAGGAACATCAAAACAGAAATTCGCATTATGGGAGCCGATTGGGGTTTCAGGAATCCTACGGGGTTGGTTGTTATCTATCTTAGAGATAAATGTTTTTATATCATGGATGAATGGAAAAAAGAGGAAAAGACCACGGATGAGATTATCCAAGCGGGGAATAATCTTATTAAAGAGCATCACATTACGAGAGTATTCCCCGATCCGGCGGAACCGGATCGTATCGAGGAAGCTAAGCGAAAGGGTTGGCCGGTCTACGAAGCGAGTAAAGACGTTTTTGGCGGTATAAACCTAGTGCAAACGCTTATTAAGGAAAAGAGGTTTTTCGTGTCGAATAAGTGTATAGCTACCTTGGATGAAATGAGCATGTATCATTGGGTTGAAACGCTTGACGAAACTAAATCCCATAAAGAGGAACCGGAGAAGTTCAACGATCATCTTTGCGATGCGCTAAGGTACGCGATTTTCTCTTATGAGCCGGGGATTCAAACGTTTGGCCAAGCAAGTTCTCCCATCAAACCCTATTACGCGGAACTAGGAATATGAACAAAGGTGAAATTCACATCACCTTAGAGGGTGTATCGTTCGAGGAAACCGAGCGGTGCCGGGCTACTATTCATGCGCTATTCGCCGCGGGAGTATTCAGCGTGAGGAATGGCAAAGCGATCTTAAACTTTGATCATTTGGGATTGCTTGCCGAGGTAGAATTGCAAGTCAAGAAATGGAGAAGGGATAAGCCCCAGTTGCCCGCCCAAGCTATCGAATCAGCCAAGATAGAGGTTTTGAAAGCGTAATATGTTATACTGAAAACAACTGAATATCCAACCTCAACACGAGGCGGCCCAAAGAGAGAGCCGCCTATTTTAATACATGGCATACGAAACCCCAGTCGCTAAAGTACGGAGCGCTTACGAACTCAAGTTCGAGAAGCTTTTACATGAGCGGAAGATTGCTCGTGAGTTCCAAGAGCGTAAGCACGCCGATTGGAATGAAATCTATGAGCTTTCGCGCGGGAAAGTGAAGACCAACCGGCTGACCCAGCGTCAAGCGGTGAATATCCCGCTCATGAAAGAAACCGAGAAGACGATTCTGGCGAAGATTGACGAAGCTCCGGAAGTTGAATGGAAAGAGTTATCCGGCGATGAGATGAAAGAAATCGTGCTTCAAACTTTATGGGATGACTTCTCACGGGAGAAGAACCTTGAAGCGATAGACATGCAGGATAAAAAGACCGCGATTCGTTACGGAAGACCTACCAAGAAGCTTGTTCCTACAGGGGGATTTTATCCTGACGTGTATGCTTTGGATATTTTTGATGTCGTCTATGATCCCTTGATGGACCCGCTTGATATCGAATCGGCAAGATTCGTCATTCATCAGAATATCTTTCGCCCCTTGCGTGAGGTGCTTGCGGACAAAAGATATTCTAATGAGGGAAAACAGAAGCTTAAGGAATGGTCTTTGAGTACGAGCGGAATTATCCAGTCCCAAGAGAACAAGGAGGAACTGGAGAAGAAACAGGAACGGCTTAAGGCAATGGGTATTGATTCGGATGAGTTTGACCGATTCTCCGGCGGGGATGTGATTGTAAATATCTGCGAGCATTACTCGAACTTTTGGGATAAAAAGAGCGAAGAGTTCGAGCGTCGTGTTGTGGTATATGCCCAAGATGAATATGAGTTGATGGACGAAACGCTTAAAGACCTTATCGGCATGGAAGAGTATCCGTTCATTACCTGGTCAGAAGACTTGGAAACAAATGACCTGTGGAATGACTCGGTGGATGACATGATCCGGGTTCCGAACAAACTTATCAACATCTGGTTCTCCCAGCTTGCCGAGAACCGGACTCTCAAGAACTTTCAGATGCACTGGTATGACGCGACGGTGCAGGGGTATCAGCCACAAACCTATGAACCGGGACCGGGCAGGATGCTTCCGGCTCCCGGCGATCCGAACAAGACCATCATGCCAGTCAACATCTCCGGGCTGGATGATACTTTGGAAGCCATTAACTTCCTTACGGCGGTGGTTGAGCGTGGAACTGGAGCCACGGCTATTGAAAAAGGCGTGGGAGAACAGAAGAATCAAACACTCGGAGAGGTTGAAATCCTCGTAGGAAAGGCGGTTGAGCGGTCTACGAACATAGCCAAGTTCTACCGACGAAGTTGGTACGACTTTGCTCGGAAGTGGTACAAGCTTATGAAGGCCAACGCGCGGGGCAAGAAAGAACTCTTTAGAACCGGACAGAGTGGCAAGCTTTATTCAAAGACCGTCTATCGTTCCGATTGGGTATCGGAGGCGGGGTTTGAGCCGATAGTGCGTTCCAGTTCGGAGCAAGAGCAGGATAATGTAAAAGCGATTCAGAAGTGGCAGTTCCTTCTTAATATGTTCCCGACCAATCCCGCTCTGCGGAGGATAGCGGAGAAACGGGCTTTGGAGATAGTTGACTTGACTCCGGATGAACTTAAAGAAGTAGAGGACGCAGAGAAGCAAATGGAACAAGCTGCTCAAATGGCGCAACAGGTTCAGCCCCAAGCGAGTCCCAATGCGGTTCCCATTCAGAGTAATCCGGGTCAGCTTCAACCTCTAAATGTTTAATGGTAAAATAGTCTTATATGAGCCACTTTGCTGAAATAGAAAACGGAATAGTTAAGCGAGTTATTGTAGCCGAACAAGAATTTATTGATTCTGGTTTGGTTGGCGACCCCGCTAATTGGATTCAGACAAGTTACAATTCTGCCACTCGTAAAAACTTTGCAGGGGTTGGGTTTACTTATGACCCAATTCTTGATGCCTTCATCCCTCCGAAATCTCACGAATCATTTGTATTAGATAAAGAAAAGTGTCAATGGATTCCTCCAACTCCTTCGCCCGATGATGGAATAAAACTACATACCTATGATGTAGGAAAATCTAAATGGGTTCAAATTGCTCAAAAAGAAAATGATGGAACGATAATAAGGGTAACGGAGAAATAAAATGGCAACAGTAAATACACTCGTAATAGCCGGTGGAGGTGGTGGCGGCCGCGGTAACGGCGGTGGAGGTGGCGGCGCTGGCGGATATCA
>C687J35021_10001426_pt1 | contig 18106 bp, 24 predicted proteins | sample RifCSPhighO2_12_FD_35021 | JGI IMG/M metagenome (IMG submission 35021)
TTTGAAAAAGAAAAATCCATGGAACCTTTAACGGATAACGACAGATGGTTTTCAACTCCGGTGAATGATACGTGGTGTCGTCTCGGAGGAAATGGGGCGATTAACGTCTCCCAATTGATGCCACTCGTAAAGTTTACCTACGATGGGGAGAGCTTCTTAGATGTCGGATGTGGGTCTGGGACGACTATTGATGCCATACAATCCATTAAGAGAGATGTCACGTATAAAGGCGTAGATTTTATCGTTTCACGGGTAGCATGGCTCAAGGATCAGTATCCTTTTTATGATTTTTCCGTTGAAGATGCCCGAAAGCTAGATGAAGCGGATAAGAGTTGGGATACGGTATGGAGTAGACACGTTGTCGACCATATGGAGAGCTTTGAAAAGGCTTTGGATGAACACTGCCGGGTAGCCAAAAATCGGGTTATCTGTGTCTTGTGGTACTCGTTCACTGACGCAGATGAGCATAGTATAAAACCGATATTCGATAACGGGAAGACGTATGCAGATGAATACCTGAATCAATTCAGCAGAAAAAAGGTGAAAGCGTATCTGGAGAATAAATGTAAAGAAGGCTGGCAGTTGGTTGAGTTTCGAGAGGAAGTCTCCTGGCAAGGTGATAAACAGGGAAAAGGCGGGGACATTATTATTGTTTTAGAGAGAATATGAAACGGATTTTAGCAATACCACCAGTGCCGAGTTGGTATGTTGAGGCTCATGTCGAGTATCTTATCCGTGAGCTTGCGGATGAATTTTTTATTGAGATAGCCTCTAATCCCTATCCTCCCTATGATACGTTTAAACAACGTATCCCTCCTGAAAGTCCTTTCATGCGAAGTCCTGATGAGTATGACCTCTTGTGGCCGTTGTGGGCGGGACACTGGGGAGTGCCGATTAATGAATATAAGCATAAAACAGTCGTAACAATTTATCAGCCAGGAGAAGGGCATTCTGAGGGTTGTAAGGTTGTAGGAGCAACAACGCCGCTCGTTGAGAAAGAATTTACTACTCACAATATTTCGTTTCATTCTTTACGGTTTGGTATAGATACCAATTTATTCTATCCCGTTTACGCTCTTCGGAATAATTACTGTTGTAATAAGTTTCATGTGGGATATATAGGGAATCATGCCAATGTACGCCATATGCTCAAAACCGTTATATCCCCGATTCGGAATCTTGAAGGAATACATCTTATGCTCTTCCCTCACTCCTGGCAGAACCATGGAGGCAATTGGGAAGATTGGGATGGGGAGCATCTTATGCCGTATGTCGTGGGAGGAGATAAGCGGTGGACGGGTATGCCGAATATTTATAACCGGATGGACGTATTGTTACGTATAGATCAGGACCCTGCATATTCGTTCCCCACTCTTGAGGCGGCAGCGTGTGGAGTTCCAGTCATTGCTACAGATTCAGGAATAGATCATATTATTACTCAAGCTGGTGGAGGAATCTTGATTCCAGGGGATCGCTCAGTTCATCTAAATACTCCTGAAGTTACGGCTAAAAATGTTCGTGATGCCGTTATTAGGTTACGGGATAATCGTGAAGAGTCAGTAGAGATGGGAATGAAGGGGAGAGAAGAAATTATTAAAAATTGGGTATGGCATAAATTTTACCCAGCCTGGAGAGAGTTTTTTAGAAAGGGGACAGCGTGATCCCTGTACTCAGTCCTACCATATCTGAAAAAGGTATTGAAGAGATGATAAAGACATTAAAGTCCGGTTGGTGGGGGTATGGCCCCAAGACAGCTGAGTTTGAGAGAAAATTTGCCGAGTATGTAGGGAGTAAATACGCGGTGGGAACCAACAGCGGGACAACGGCGCTTGATCTATGTTTAAAGGCATATGGAATTAAAGGTGGGGAGCTTATCACAACCCCTTTTACTTTCGTCTCGGATGCGATAGTGGGTGAGTGGAATGGCATGGATTTGACGTTTGGAGACGTTGAAGAGGATAGCTTGTGTCTTGATCCTAAAAGTCTTTTTTTTACTGATCAGACAAAGGCTATTATTACTGTTGATTCTCATGGAAGGCTAGCAGATATTGATGGGATACGGACAGAAATAAAAAGATTTAATGAAGACTATGACTACAAGGGTGATCCGATAAATCCTCTTATCATTGAAGACTGTGCCCATGCCATGTATACCCCGGGAGCGGGAAAGAAGGGTGATATAGCCATTTGGTCATTTCAAGCCGTTAAATCGCTTCCTACGGGCGATGGAGGCATGGTTACAACCAATGGTGACGAGATATATAAAAAACTCAGAACACTTACATGGCTGGGTGTAGAAAAAAGTACGTATGAACGAGCTGATCTTAAAAAATATTCATGGGATTATGACATTACTCAAGGGGAGGGAATTAAAGCATATATGAATGATCTGACTGCGGTCATTGGACTTTCTCAGCTTGAGAGGCTTGAGGAAACAAACGCAAAACGTAGAGCTATTCAATCAGCATATAACGAGGCATTTCGGGAAGTTCAACAGATTAAAATTCCCATGTATTCTCACACGGTTCAGTACTATACGATGCAGGCACAGAATCGGGATGAGTTATCAGATTTTCTTGCAGATAATGGGATTGCTACTTCAGTACATTTTAAACCACTAAACATGATGACGTATTGGAAAAAGGCAGAGAAGCGTCCGCTTCCGGTTAACGATAGTGTGTGGTTAAAACTTCTGACATTACCTGTTCATGAAGGTCTTACGTGGGAACAAGTTGAGTTGATAATTTCTAAAGTAAAGGCATTCTATGCATAATATTCTGATAACGGGGGGTTCTGGTTTACTTGGTACGGAGCTTCAAAAGTATCTACCTTGTGATGCGCCGAGTCATGAGGAGATGGATATACTCAATCTTAAAATTCCCGATAAACGGTATACGATGGTTATCCATTGTGCAGGGTATACGGATGTTGATTTTGCTGAAAAAGAATCAGAAAAGGTATTTGACGTAAATTTAGGAGGGACGATTAATTTGTTGTATGAGTACGGGTTGACACCGTTTGTGTATATATCCAGTGAGTACGCACACAATCCGGTGAATATGTATGCAGCTTCAAAATACGCGGGAGAGGTAGCAGTCAAGGCGCTGGCGGAACAGTATTTGATTATCAGAACATTGTTTAAGGCTAACCCCTGGACTCTGGATACAGCGTGGGAAAATCAGCATACGCAGGGGGATTATGTCAATGTTATCGCTCCTCTTATTTTTCATGAATTACAACGGTGGAAAAGTGAGAAGTATGATTCAAAAATGATTTCTGTAGGTACGGGGAGAAAGACCATGTTTGAGCTGGCCCAGCGTACGAAACCTGATGTGAAACCAGTAAAGCTGGAAGATTGGAGAGGGGTGAGAAGGCCCTATGACTATTTATGAAAATTACGACTATCATCTTGGCACATTTTAAGCAGCGGGAACAAAACCTCCGTCCGATCATTGATAGCCTGAAAGCAGGGACGGTGGTTCCAGACAATATCATCGTGTTTATTGATAACCCTGAAATTCAATTTCCATATTTTACTGATGATGTAACCATTATCCGTTCTTCCAAGAGCTTCCTTCCCATTATTCGGTTTGCTATCGGATCAGTATGCGAAGCGGACTATTGTTTCTTTTTAGATGATGACTTGATGGTTGGAAAAAAAACTCTGGAAAATTTTAGAGAATATTCTTTTTTACATCACTATTCCGTTTTAGGTCTAGAGGGAAGCATATTAGGCCATACAGAAAATCCGTATTCCAATGATACGAGTATCAAAAGAGGTAATACATTGGTAAAGGTTGATATAGTTATCAGAACCTATTTTGTTCCTACGAGTATTCTCTCCTGTGGGTTAAGATTACGGGCAGAGTATCCAGATTTACCCAGAACGTCACTGGATGATGTATTTTTGTGTCTGGGGAATAAATACCTTCTGGGGAATGAGAATTATGCTATACCTATTGACAAGGATTCAGATTTGACAGAACTTCCCGATGGAGGAATAGGTCAATCGCTGAGCGGAGATCATTATAAAAACAGGAATATTGTGTGTTGGTTTTTGATGAAAAAGTATGAATAATTGGGATATACGAAAAATAGCTATAGTAGAAGCTGATGATTTTCAGAATCGGTATGACCGGAATGGTCTTAATTTTCTATTTTATTGGAAGTCTAAATATCCTAAATTTAAGATTACTCTGTTTACTATTCCTGATAAAACTTCTATTGAATTTATAAACCCAATTTACGATCAAGATTGGATTGAATTAGCTATGCACGGTTGGAATCACGAATCTAATTTTGAGTGTTATGGGTGGGATTATGATAAAACAAAAACATTAATCCAGAGATTACAAGGTAATTATTTTTCTTTTGAGAAAATATTCAAAAGCCCAGGATGGTCTATAACTCCTGGAGGAAATGGCTATCCAGCAGCTCCAGAAGACCCTATTATGAAAGACCCTCAAGCTGTGTACAAAGCATTAAAAGACATGAATTATATTATTTTCGACCGTCACTATAATAGATCAGCGCGTCCTGAAGGCTGTAAGATAGTTTGTGTAGATTGTAATCCAGATATAGTTCATATGCATACATGGAATATGATGACCCCAAATAAGAATGAGAGAAACGGGTTTGAACAGGTAGAAGAACGGGGAGTACCATGGGACAATAATACAGAATTTTATTTTGCTTCAGAAGCTTGGGAAAAAGGATTATTTAAGGAGTGCCATGATTAACGCAGTTTTTACGTTCAACCCTGTACGACAGGACTTTATCCAAAAGGCTCTCGATAGCCTCTACAAATACACGGATATGACAAATAACCGTGTTATTGTGGTTGACCAGACGCAAGATNGACTTCATTTATTCAAAGANCAGGTTCACCTCATGCTCCGGCCTCATCGTAACCTCGGATTCGCAAAAAGTCATAATGAGGCAACGATCCACGCGCTTCATTGGAGAGCGAAGTATGTGGTGAATTGTAATGATGATATAGAGCTAATTAATAAACGCTGGTGGGATGGGATACTGGAAACTTTTGATACAGACCCTCATATTCTGGCTGTGAACCCAGAGTGTCCCCGTATTCCTATGTGGGGGTATGGTCGGCCACATGGGGAATATACAGACATATTACCGTACAAAGAGACGTTTACGGATGCGGATTACGACTATTTACTTAAAGGTGATTTTGAAGAGGTAGCTAAACGATATCCTGATTTACCAGCCTCATTTCCCCTAAGAAAAGAAGGAGTCTGTGATGCAATAGCCATGTGGATGCCGGTGTTTAAAATAGAATGTTTTGAGAAAATTGGCCTATTTGATGAGAAATATTTCCCCGGAGCAGGAGAGGATTATGACATGGATGGTAGAATTTATCGTGATGGATATAGAGCAGTAGGAACGACGCGATCCTGGGTATGGCACCATTGGGGTCAGTCGAAGGATAAACAGGAAAATAAAGCAGATATTGAGATTGATCCTACGTATGTGTGGAATAATATGGATGAGCTATGGCCTCCTGAGAAAAATCTGAGTTGGAATGGGCATGAGATGGTGCCTAAATCTATGGACCCATGGGGAAAAACAACAATGTCTGATGGTAGTAAGCGACCAATGTATAGAGTACCAACGATTCACGTTATCGATATTTGATCTTCTTTTCGGGCGGGGTTTCCTCAAAGTGCAAGGCAGGCACTCCATACAGTCTCCCCGCCTGAATGGACGATTAAATACGGTGGCAGTATACTAAATCCAGTCGAAAGGCTGGATTTTTTATGGCAGTTCTTGTTGATAGTTTAAGTGAGGCGACCCAAACCTCAGAAGGAAAATTAAATTCAGGTGGAGATATAGGGTTAGGACAAGCCTTTACGGGAGTAGCAGGGGTGTTAAATAGTTCTGTTTTTTACATCAAAAAGACTAATTCTCCTACAGGAAACATAACAGCAGCTATCTATGACAGTACCGGAACATTTGGTACGAATATGAAGCCAACAGGTGCTGCATTGGCAACTTCAGACACCGTTGATATAACAACAATTGGAACATCATTTGATCTTCAGACCTTTACCTTCAGTGGTGGAAATAAGATTACTTTGGTAGAAGGTACAAAGTATATAACGGTTATTCAATTTTCTGGTGGTGATGCAACTAATGCTCTTTTTGTAGGAATAGATGGAGCTAGCCATGCGGGAAATAGATCATGGAGTGCAGATTTATCTACATGGTCTTCGTCAGGAAATTTTGATGTGTGTTTTTATGTATATAACGATGATCCAGTAACAACGACATCTACTTCCACGACCACCACAACAACCAGCACCTCAACCACAACCACGACGAGTACTTCTACTTCAACGTCGACAACGACAACGACTACTTCAACTTCTACATCCACCACAACCACAACTACATCAACTAGTACTACTACCACAACCACGTCTACTTCAACATCGACGAGCAGTACGACTTCAACGAGTACTACAGTATCAGTAACCACATCAACCAGTACGACAACAACCACCACGAGTACGTCGACAACAACCACCACGTCTACTTCTACATCGACTACCACAACGACAACCAGTACCTCTACGACTCAATCCATAACAACCTCTACGTCATCATCCAGCTCAACTTCGACATCAACAACCACAACGACCACATCGACAAGTACCTCTACAACTACTACGACAACTCTTACCTACCCTCTTTTTGTAGAGGAAATAACGCCAACGAGAATGAAGGTAGAACAAACGCACTCGTCTTCTATAATGATAGAGAAAATAGGATCAAATAGATCATGACAACAACCTCTACAACGACCAGTACGAGTACGACTACGACGACTACCAGCACGACTACGACGACGACTATGGATCAGGCATTTATTGTGGAAGATATAAGAAAGCCGATAAGTATTGAATTAGAAAAAATTCACCCATCTGCTATGATGGTAGAGAAAGTGAAAAATTAACTATGTCAGAAATTACTATTCAAAGCGATCCAGATGTTTTAGATACTTACATAGAAAATAATTCTCCGACTTCTAATTATGGAACAAGTGAAGGTTTAGGAGTTGGAGAACAAAAATCGATAACAGTTATTTATCGTTCTCTTCTTAAATTTGATTTATCCGGTATTCCTTCAGGATCAACAATTACTTCAGCAATTTTAACACTTAATTCAGATGGACAAGATTTAAGTGATCAATCGCGAACGATGAGGGTATATAGAGTATTACGTGCTTGGAACGTATCTCAGGCAACATGGAATGTGTATACGACAGGAAATAATTGGGGTTCTGCGGGTTGTTCTAATACCTCAACGGATCGGGAAGCAACAGATATAGGGAGTGTTACTCATCCAGCTAATCCGTCATCGGGTGATGATATCGTTATTACATTAACTGCTTCTTCAGTTGAAGAAATGATTACTGATGGGGGATTTATTAATAATGGATTTCTTATACAAATGGATACAGAGTCGGATGATGCAGGAGGTTTTAGATCATCTCAATATGGTACAGAGGCAGATAGACCTAAATTAGTTGTGAATTATACAGAAGCAACTACAACCAGTACGTCCAGTTCGACTTCAACCAGTACTTCCACCACAACAACTACAACCACGTCCACTTCCACGTCCACAACAACAACTACCACGTCCACTTCCACGTCCACAACAACAACTACCACGTCCACTTCCACGTCCACAACAACAACTACCACGTCCACTTCCACGTCCACTTCCACGTCCACAACAACTACCACCACTTCAACATCAAGTTCGTCTAGTACGTCCACCACGACAAGTGTTTCTATAACAACGTCGACTTCGACCACGACGACTACTACTTCAACCAGTTCTTCCAGTTCAAGTAGTACATCAACAACGACTTCGACCTCAACAACAACTACCACAACAAGTACGACTATTTCTACTACAACCTCAACCAGCACGACCACAAGTACCTCTACATCAACCTCGACCACCACCACAACCACGGCGGAATATATTATGTATGTAGAAAAACAATCAATGAGTATCTCAGTTGACCTTTATTAGAACCTGGAATATGATGTAATTACGTATGCGTAGGCTCCGAATTCCTAATCCTGATCTTCATAGAGAAGAAAAGACCTATTTAGACGCTGACTATTCCAGTGGAACGAGTTTAACCGTTATCCAATCCACAGGGTTTTTTGGTGGAGAAGTACGATTTTTTACCATTGTCGGCGAGCCAGGAGAGGATAAGACGGAATCCGAGACGGTTACGGGGATTACTGTTCCGACGACCATTACCATAGCCGCAGGACTGGATAACGATCACAATAAATCGACCCCAGTGTACCGTTCTCCATGGGACAAAGTAGAGATTTCTAAAATGCCCTCTGGAGGAGGGTGGTCAGTTATCTCCCAGTCTGCTATCCAATGGGACAAGAATGACACGTTATACACCGATGATGATGGGGGAACGACTGATTCCTATAGATTTCGCTTCTGGAATACTATTTCCAATGTCTTCAGTGAATATTCACCAACCGTCACAGGAGCAGGATTTGACCGGAATCAGGTTGGGTTTATGCTTACCCGTGTACGAAAAAATATCAATGACACGGAGAGAAAAATTGTCAGTGATGAAGAGATTATTCAAATGCTTGATTCGGCCCAGGATTTAGTGAAAGGGATTCGACAAGATTGGTGGTTTCTTCTGGTTGATACATTTAAGGCAGCCAATGGAATAACAATTGTTGCTGATACGGGGACGTATTCACTTGCAACCTATACGGATTTTAATTTTTTAGAAACTCTTCGGTATAACTTCGACGACGGGACGGATGATATCCTCCGTCATATTACCTTCTTGGATAAACTTTTTTTTGATGATCGGGTACGGGATCAGGATCGGGACCACGATGACCAGATTGAAGTTTATACACTTCTTCCTCCAGACAGCTCATCGGATAACGGATACATTCAGGTTGATCCCATCCCTGATAATGCTAATGGAACGCTCTATCCTAATTACTACAAAACGATGACGACGCTTAATGACGTGGCGGACGAAACACCTATTCCTATTCCCTCTATTCTTGAGCAGTACGCGATAAGCCAGTGTGAACGGATTAAGGGTAATGAGACCAAAGCTGAGTTGTATGAAAACCTGTTTTTCGGTAAAAGCGGTGGAAAAAAGGGAAGTGTTGTAACCAGAACAACTGGTATTCAACTGTTAGAGCGGATGCAAAACGCACAAACCCATCCGTCTGGTCAGCCAAAGTCATGGAAGGTATGGAGGGGAAGAAAAGCGCTTCGGGATATGATGCAAGACCCCACAAGAGGAATAAGTATTGATAGTTATAGGGAAAAATATTTTTAGGAGTAACCTATGCCAGAAGAATCAGAGAAGATCAAAGTACTTGATGATTTCAGCGGAGCAGTTCAAACAACAACAACCAGATTTCTTCGAAAAGACAATGAACTGACCGCTGCTTTAAACGCCCGATTTAAGAATATCGGCGGGGTGGGGATTCGTGAGGGGTATAGTCAATCGGGGAGTGATTTGACCTCCACCACCACCACTTCTACAAGCACGTCTACGACCACTACAACGACTTCTACGAGCACATCGAGTAGTACAAGTACGTCTACAACGACTACCGCCTAAAGGAGGCAATATAGCAAAATGTGCTGGACTACAAGGATATAATTCTGCAAGCGGAGCAATAAATAAGCTCCTCGCAGTTTATGGAAATGATATAGTCGATGTAGCCGCAGGAACAGGCTATAGCCAAAACCTCACGGCTGATACGGATGGGGAGTTTGACGTATTCCTTGATTCAGTATTCTTTACCAACGGAGTCGACCAGCCACGAACATTTAACGGAACGCTCTGGAGCCAACAGCATATAGGGAAGTGTCCAGTTACTATTCTCTTCAGAGATTATCTCGCCAAGATGTACGCGCTGGCTCCTACCATAAACGGGACGAAACGGTACTCTAAATTTCTTGAGTCTGATTTACCTAAGAACAACACAATTACGTGGGGAATAACGTATGGAACGAATCTTGCCCAGACTCAGGGAGGGAAGGAAGTTACCTCAGCAACAGCCGGATTTAAGGCCTATGGCATTAATATCGGTGATCCGTTTATCATAGAAACAGGACTCAATGCGGGAGAGTACATCGTTGAGAGAGGAATAAGTGATTACCGGCTGACATTGACCACCCCCATGCAGTTTACGGCTACCGGGAGCACGTTTTACTGCGGGGATAACTTTGTGGATGTGAATACGGATGACGGGGATATTCTCAAGTGGGCGGAGGTCATCAATAACCGCCTCATCCTGTTTAAGCAAAATAGCCTGCACAGTTACAACCGAACGAGCATGACGGAGATTCGGGGGGTAGGGACGAGTTCAGGACGTTCTGTCGTTCCGTTTAAGGATAAGGGCCTGATTATCTATTGGCACGGATCGAATAAAGAGCGGACGGGGTTTTATATGACCGATTCCGTGTCTTCCAAGCGCATCTCCAATCCTATCCAAGATTACATAGATGGTATTACTGCTGCAAATTACGATAATATCGTCGCCTGGAGGGAGGGGAATATCTATCGCGCATACGTGGGAGATATCACCAATGCTGCACGGAATATCTCTATAACTAATGGAGTACTGGAGCTTGATCTTGATTCAAATATCTGGAGTCCGGCAAACACCCATGATGTGGTTAAATGTGCCACACTCTATCGGGAATCCAATGTAGAAAATACGTATATCGGGGATGATAGCGCTCAAGTGTATAAGACGCCAGATGGGAACAGTGACGATGGGGAGCCGATTGAGTGGTATATGGAAAAAGATGATGTATATCCCGTAGGATCGGAGATTCTTAATACGATGAATAAAATTCAGGTTATCAGCCGTGATGCTTCGGGAGTACGGGTGCGGTATAAGCTCAAAAACGCTCCGTTTTCCTCAGATGAGAATTGGCAGGGATTGGGGGATTTGAAGTACGATAAGACGGAATTGATCATTCCCAAGGAACACAGTAAATCCTGTGGCATTGGATTCCGGTTGGAGAAAAATGATGCAGCAGAGCCTACCCAGTTGATTGAAAAGATCAGTTTATTTCATAAACCGGAAGAAACGAGGAATCCATGAGCTATGAAGATGCAGGATTCAATCAATATTTACTGCGTCCTCTTGAGGCAAGTTATACAGAACAGGCAGGAGTGGATTCAAGTTCCGCATTTGATCAGATAAGTGGATCACAGATTAAGGGAGACAAGATCAGTTCTCTCAATGGAAATCTGGAAATTGACCTTCAGGGAGATCGGTTTGTCGTAAAAGATGGGGTAGTAGATCGTATTGAGTTGGGAAGACTATCTAATGGGGAAATAGGTCTTATTATTCGAGATTCTGATGGAAACGAACTTATGAGGATTACGGGAGAAAAAAATATCATACGGTCATCTAATGGTAATGTAGAACTTGATTTTATTGAACAATGGTTTCTTGTAAAAGACGATGGCGGAAATGTACGGGTACTTTTGGGAAAAGGGAGTTTTTAATGATCAGCTACGGACTGAAAATATCTAAAAAGGGAAAAGATGCAAGAACAGCAACGGGAAGAGATTTAATTTATAACTCTGAAGAGAATTATTTATTTATTCAAAAAGAGGGTCTTATTCTACGTAGTGCTGTTACAACTGCTATTCCTCATGGATTGACGTATTTTCCTACAGGCATGTTGTGGGGTGATAATACATCACAAGAGTATTTTAAAGCAAATATTGGTGATGCAAATGCTCCCGTTGGTCTTGATATGACGATTGATAATTATGAAGCAAATCTGACTCATTCTGGGTCAGCAGAGGGGAACCAATTATATTATATAATTTTTAATGATCCTGTAAGTTATGGATAACTATGGACTCAAAATTCTTAAAAGGAATAAGCCGATTACCGCTATAGACCCACGTGATATACAGTTCACGTCTTCCAAAAATTTTCTCAGATTTCATAAAAAACTCCGTGGAAGTATTGCTACAGATGGATCAGGAAACGGAAGTCTTTTACTTAATCATGGATTAAAATATCCTCCTCCGTTTTTTTCTTTTATTAAAGCAACGGCTGAAAAACCAGATGATGCAGGAACGACAGTTGCAAATGCCTGGTTCAGTTCTGAAGGAGAAGAACATGCTTGGTATTTTGGAGGAAAAGATTTTTCAAATGAAGGAAGTTTTAATTCTAAAACAACATCGGAAGTATTACAATTAGTGGTTGCCGGAAATACCATAAACAGTAGTTTTGAAACAACAGGGCTTATTTTTATCAATCCTATACAATATTTTTCAGGAAAAGGAGTTACTCCTATAAGTGATTATGGATTAAAAGTTTCAAGAAGTGAAAAAGATGTATTTCTTGAAAATATTTATAATACTGTTTTCAACTCTGTTAATAAACCTCCCAGATTAGTAAAAACTGGAACAAAAAAAATAGCGCTTTCTGCTTACTCAACACTGGATGGAGAAGATGTACAAACAGTAGATGTAGAACATGGACTAGGATACGCTCCTTTTTTTATTGTTTATGTTCGGGGAACGGATATTGACGGAAATATATGGAGGATAGAACCACGGATATCTCTTGGACCAGTAGATGATATAGTGGGAAGCTATGAAGCGTTTGTTACTAATAATATTATACGCTTTTCCTGTTGGCGGTGGGCAAAGGATGAAGGTTTTTTTGGACAGGTTACTTGGGATGCAGAAGATGTCTATTTTCGGTATTATCTATTTGACGAACCATTAAACGCAGACTAAACTTATACTAATCCTATGGATTTTCTACGAAACTTAGCCAAAGGTGCTCAGGATTTATTCGGGAACCTGTTTGGGAAAAAACAGGACGTTATTTCTCCCCTTCAGAATAACGCTGACCGTTCTACCATGCCACAAGGTTTTATCGGTCCTGTTGTGCCTCCTGTTACGTCTACTCCCAACCCAGCACCACGACAACCCTCCGGTGGTTCCGGTGGAGGAGGAGGTGGGGGTGGAGCTCAACCACAATCATCGACTGGCCTGTTGCCGGGTGTTGCCGAGGATGTAGATCGTTTTCTTCAAGCAATGGTGAATCCTTTACAGGCTGAGATTGAATCCTGGTGGAAGAGGCTGGATCAGTATGACAAGAATAACCCTTTTGCATTTGACGAGGCTCTCGCTCGTGCATCGAGCGAAGAACGCCTGAATCCCTATTTTGATGCTACGATGAATGAGTTTATGACAGGTGTGAGACGCTCCAGTTCCCGTAGCGTTGAAGACATGACCCGAACCATAGGAGAACTCAATGTCGATGCTTCTAAACTTTCCGATAAAGAGAGACTCAATACACAAGAGGCCATCCGCTCCAGTGAAGAGGGATTTGCCGGTGCGGGACTTTTCTTTAGCGGACGACGGGCACGGGCAACAGGAATGGAAGATGTACAAGGCGGGCAAGTACAGGAAGATATTCAGACAAATCTTGATCGGGGAGTTTCGGGAGTAACGCGCGGTAATACCAGAGTTCAGGAAGACCTTGCCCTTCAGGAAGCTCGTACCAAGCGTCTTACCGAGGCAGAACGCACAACTGCACTGGAAACGGACATATCCAAGCAAAAACGGGAATCAGCCCTTCAGAGGGGACTGGAGAGGCTCCAGTTCGCTGGTAAAATACCAGGGGCAGGTCCGGCACAACAATTACAATTAGAAAATGAGTTTATGTCAGGATTGGTATAACTATGGCTACACCCATTGATTTTTCAGGGGCGAATCCGGTGGGAACTCCCTCAGCGACCGATGTATTTTCGGCGGGAAGCGAGGCTATTTCTTTCCGTGAACAACTCCCTGATTTGGAAACGAAACTTCGGGATGCGTTGACGACGAAGTTTAATGAAAGTCCTCTGTTTAAAACACGGGAAACCGCTCAACGGGAATTTTTGGCTGCTCCTAGTGCCTTAAATAAAAAGATAACCGATATACAAACTGGCGGAACGATTCTTTCTCCAAATCAACAACAAGAAATAACCGGAGCAGGGAGAGCTGCTGCTTTTGCTCCTCTTTCTACAAATAATCTCCTTCTTAATGCTCAGTTTGGAGGACTGGAAAATATGATTGGTGGTGGGGTAAAAGCGTTTGAAGCGGCGGCTGGAGCCAAGGGAAAACGGGCTGATTTACTCAATACCATGCGGCAACAGGAGATGCAGAGACAAATGCAGGAAAAACAATTGTCTCTTGGATATGCGCGATTAAATAAAGAAGGGTCTGTTAATAAGGCGCAACAATCAGCAATGTTGGAATTTTCACAAATACCGACCATTTTACAGCAATTAAAAGAAAAACAATCCCTTGCGCGTGGGCGTGTATCAGGATTTGGCAGTAGAGTGAAAGCTCTACTTGGGATTCAACCTGATGTAACGTCTTATGAAGCATATAAAAATGCTGTTGCCACTCCTATTGCTAGGACACTTTTTGGAGAAAAAGGGAATCTTTCAGATACAGACATTAAACGGGCAATTGGATTATTGCCAACTGCTACTGATACAGCTGATGAGGCAGAACAAAAATTAATGTATATTGAACAATTAGCCAATTCAAAATATCAAGCTATTTTACAATTAGGAAGTGATATTGGTGAAAGTGATTGGGAAATTATTCAATAAATATGAAAATACGAAATAAAGTAACGGGAGAAATAAAAGAAGTAACTCCTCAAGAGTTGCCGACGTATGGATTAGGAGTACAATCTCCTATATCTTCTTTATCACAACCTCTTACTCAGTCTTCTATGGGTGTATCTGATGTTCCGGCAGCTGCCGGACAGTTTGTCGGAAGTTTGGCAGGAACAGCAGGTGGGCCTATTGGACGGATAGCAGGAGGGGCAGTGGGAGCAGGAGTAGGGCAGGAAGTAGCTCAGGCTCAGGCAGGAGAATCCGGTGATCCCGGTGCGTTACTGAGCTTTCTCCCTCCGGTTGATTTTGTCCGTCGGTTGAAGAAAGGGGCAAGTACTGAAAAGTCTCCTACCGAGAAGGCCATGATGACAGGTGCCGCATCCCAGGCAACGGGAGAGGGACTTGCCATGGGAGTGAAGGTACTGTTGAATCCCATTAAATTTTTCGGAGATGTGATTGATAAAATTAACAGTAAAGCGACGAAGACTCTGGAGGGAACGACGATAAAAGATAGATTTTTCAATGAAGTTGTCCCGAATGTCATAAAAACGAGGGGGAAAGAAGTTCCCGTAACCCAGACTGCACTCAAGATCGCAGAAGAAGAACCAGAATTGTTTTCGGCTCGTGGAGGTCCATTAGGACGATGGTTTACTGCACCGGAACTCAATGAATTCAGAAAAAAGTTTAATCAGTCATTCTCGGATTCCCCTCAGATTATGAAGTCTCTGGAATATGGATTGGCGAAATTACTCAAAGAAGAGCAATTAAAACTTGCGCCTGCTGCTGGGAAGGTTATTACTGCTCAAAAAGCGCTGTTTAATATTCAGGATTTACTTAAATCCGTTCCATTAGGAGCAGGGAATACGATCCTCAAAGCTCTGGAAATATTTTCCAAACCAGTATCATCGTTAGGTCAGAAATTTGGTCAATATGGAGTGGGACCACTCGTACAAGCTGGAGTAAATAAAAATAAAAAATAATGGAAAAAGAACTTATGCAAGGTATTTTATCAAAAGGTGATGCAGTCGTTGTCGTTGCATTATTTCTTCTTGCAATATATTTAATTGTAAAAATGGTGGTAGAGGCCATGAAGGGGTATGGAAAAACCCAACTTCTTCTTATTGAAAAATTGGATGAACTCTCTACAACCGTAAAAGCGCAAACAGCCATGATCGAGAAACAAAGTGTTATAATAGTTCAGTTAAAAGAAGTCATTCATAAACTCTATGAAGAACTTATTAACAAAAGCAAAGTCATCGACACCTATCGAAAGAGAAATAAAAGGACTCGTCAATACGATGCGTCCTGAAACTACGGCAGAGGCAAAGTCGTATTTTCGATACTATTGGGATCGATACTATAAAAATATGAAGCATCGGTTGTTTTTTCCTAGATAATATGATCCAACCCCTGAGCCAGAGAGATAAACGCTGGAAAGACATCAAATTAGGAAATACAAACCTAACGATAGGTTCTGATGGATGCGCGCTCACTGCTATCGGAATAATTGTCGGAACGACCCCTGACGTTGTCAATGAACGCTTAAAACAGGTAGGGGGATTCACGCCGCAAGGCTGGGTGATTTGGGCAAAGATAGATGTAGCGTTTCCCGGTATTCATGCGCGGCGTGTGTGGAGCTATGATAATGAAGACGTAAAAGCCAATGTGAAACGGGTTCTGGTTGAGGTAGACGGGAAACCCATTGGAGGAGCACGTCACTGGGTCGTCTACGTGGGTAGCCAGAGGCTCTACGATCCCTGGGATGGGGGTATTGACCCGACAAGCGACTATCCTAACCCGTTAAGCTACTGTGTTCTTGAGGGGGTATGGGAGCAGGGAGCAGGAGTTACCACAGATATACAGAAAGAATTGGATAAAACCCGTACACAGAGGGATGATAATCACGATGACCGGATGGCATTATTTGGAGAACTTGGAGGGTCAGGAAATTTTGACCGGACATGGGCAATAACGGAAATCAGACAATTGAAGGAAATAGCCAAAGAATCCGGGAGTAAGGATACCGTTATTAAAGATTTACGGAATCAACTGGATGAAGAGAGAATGAAATTGAAAAAAGCGCAGGAAGAAATTAAAAATATTAAAGGAACGGCAGATGCGACATCCAACGTTGCTGACGTTGTAAAAATTCAGGTTGAGGGGGGATTGGATAAAATTGATGAAATTGGAAAAAAGATTGATGAGACAGTAAAAAATGAACCAAAACCAAACATATTTGATCTTCTTTTTGATTGGCTTTCCCAGTGGAAAGTGAGGTGATAGATATGAAAAAATTATTTGATTCTCTCAAGGGTTCTAAAACATACATTGTTGCCGGAGCAACAGTGACGTATGCGTTTTTAGGAGGAATGTTAGGACTGTTATCCTGGCAACATGCGATTGAACTTATATTAGGTTCCCTTGGTATGTCCGCGTTACGGCATGGAATGAAATGAAAGAAGGTCTACCTGTTTCTCATCCAACAGACGAAGAAGTCATAGACTTCTGGGTTACTATTTGGCCGGAATTAGTAGAAGGGTTTGATAAAGGGGAATTAGTAGAAGATGAGATACATGATTCTCCGGTCCTCCATGCTTCGGACACACTCGATATATACCAGTAACATGAATCGGTGACTCGTCAGTAGTAATCCATCGTGTGCCGGTTGCTTCTTCTAAAGAGCTAAAAGCAAACTTTTAGATAGTGAAGGAGATATTCAGTAAAAGCACTGGTATGTGCATTATCGTACGATTCAACACACCTCTCATCACTATAGTAGGCTTTTCTCTGTTTATAGGACAGCTAAAAGTTTGCTCTCAACCCTCTTTTCAAAACGTTTACATAACGGGAATTTATAATTTCTCCACTCTCCCTCCCCGGATACTTAACTTAATCTCCATTTCACCAAACTGACCAATCTTGTGTATCTCTTCTTCGATCTCCACGAGATAGGGTTTATTCTCTACAACCCAATTGGCAAAATTTTCTGTTGATGTTTCAGGAAAAATCATATATACCGCTTTTCTAAACACTTCTGACAAACTGCGATTACATCAAATCCAGAATTAATAAAACCACCGTATTTACTATCTGTGGGTACGGAAGATATACGAGGAATAATTGTCCATGTATGCTTACAGGTCTTCTTTTTCATACAACCTCCTCAAATTTATTCAGGTACTCTACTAATTTTTCCCACTCCTTTTTGTAACTTATCTCCGGGTATTCTTTTAATTCTTGTCTAATATCACGTATGCAAACATTCAAAAAACCAGTACTATATGGTTTTTCCAAATTCATCACAAAGTCAATAACATCACTGATAACATAGGACGATCTTCCCAGCGCGTATCGAACTGCACACAATGTTATTTCTTCAGTTTCGGTCATA
>C687J35021_10001428_pt1 | contig 18098 bp, 18 predicted proteins | sample RifCSPhighO2_12_FD_35021 | JGI IMG/M metagenome (IMG submission 35021)
GTGCTGGCATGTATTATTTCCTCTAAATGCGTTCATATAGTATATCGTAATCACTACTTCTTTACAGTGTGGAGAGCTATCAAAGTCAGCGCTGTTTTTTTCCATCTGGTAATAGTGTAATCTTACCCTGATCTCGCTCGTTTAATTGCTCCATATCAGCTGCTAGAATACCCTCTACTTCTCTCTTTAATGTGCCACCTGCTAAAGCTTGTAATGTGTACTTTTCCTGTTTGGCTAAGGCAAGCTGATCTCCGCTTGCACGTGGTGCATCATTTGGTAGAACAATTCTCCTTTGCAAATCATTTGCTTCTATCAAGCAATGAAGTGCTTGAGATAATTGTTTGTTATTCACTTCATGAATATACATAGTCGGTTTACCATTTAGCAGCAATGTATTTAATATTTTCGCAGCTTCTTGAAAGATTGCTTCATTAGGCATCGCTACTTTCTTAGACCACATATAATTACTATGAAGTTTTGTAGTGGACATGGTTTGCCTATTCTCTTCTTTGAATTTTTCAAACTCCTTAATAATGGATGAATCAGAGGTGCCCTGTATGTATATCTGATTTTTTAAAAAGAAAAGTAATGTTGTGTTAGATAAAATGGGAGGGAGTGTATCAACTTTAGAAAGTATAACTGTATCATCCTTTGGTGTCTTATCTCTTACTAGCTGGTTATCTTCCACTCGCAAATCACTCACTTTGCTCTTTTTAAGATATTGCTTAAGAAATTCCTTCAACAATCCCCTATCTGAAATAGATTCTGGTAAATCAAGCACTGTTAATTCGTATTTTGCATAAGACCCAGATTCTCGTTTTCCTGATTCATGTTCATAATAAACAGTATCGCGTGGAGTAGCCTTCTCAGCAGGAGGATAACATCGGTAAACATCATCATCAGCTCCTCCTCCTTCGCTTGTACGTGACATCTGTCTCGCAGAGACTTTCGTATTACTCTCAGGATTTCGAGTATTACTCGCCTGGGCAACAGTAGATTCACTTGGAATGGGCACATGTCTTGCTGCAGTAATCTCTTTTTCCCACGCACTGAATGCTTCCATTGTTGATTTTTGCACCTCTTCCGCCTTATAACTTGCCAATCCAAAATAACTAACATGTTTGCGCTTCGGTAGGGTGTTTTGTAAATAAATAATCTCACGTTGTAATTCTTGAAAAGCTGTTATCATGTTAGATTTAAAGTTATTCGATGCAGTATCATCAGGTAATGCTTCCAGATTCACACGCTGATCACAAGAAAAAAGTTTCGTTATTTGGCGTTGTGCCTCCTCTAAACTCGCTATTGCCGAGGCACTCGCTTGGCTACGCGCTGTCTCAACTACGCTAGATAAAACCTTAAATAACTCTAGAGCTTGTTTTTGTTCAACTATTTGGATTTTGCTATTAAGAGTCTCAATATCTTCCAGCGATAAGAGATTAGGTCGAGATGATAATGTGAATTCATTAAGTTTCTTTATCACTTTTTGTTTAAATTGTTTAACTTGTTGGTCGGGTAGTATTTCTAGAGTAATTGTACCTTTAGTAGCAATTGGAAAATATTCTTTCAACGAATTATTAATGTATTCTCTAATTTGATTAGGTTGATCTGTAGTAGCAATCGTTAGTAATGCTAAACGACGTGGATTATTTGGTTCTGTAGTTGGGGTAAGATTATTGATAGCAGCATCATTGAGGAATGCATCGCTAATCTGATTGTTAAAATGCCCTGTTAGTGCTGCGCCAACTATATCATCTGTTAATCCATCTAAATTTAAATATTTCTTGGCTTTCTCAACTGTAATCCCGTTTACTTCTGCATTGAATACATCTATAACCTTTTGCTTCGTGTATTCTGCTGCTATCAATTTCTTGCGTAAATCATCCCAATTTCCATCCTCTACTGCAACCAAACTCTCTGCAGCTTTCCCATCTTTTATCGCTTGTGCTATTAATGCAAAAATAATTAAGTTAGCTTGCTTTTTTGTCATGTGTTGACGTGCTGTTATATGATTATCTATTACCTCTTCTCCTGCATCGTCTGCTAACCTAGCATTTGTATCTATGTCTAAATATTCCTTGGCAATATCAGGAGTAACTCCGATCGCATCTTCACCCACATCAACTAATGCCTGACCAATCGCTTCCCTCCTGTATTCTACCCCTTGTAATTTATCGAATAATATATTCCATCCCTTTTCTGCATTATTAAGCCATTCGTCAGCCCCTACTTCAAGCCAATCATTCGCTCCTACCACCTCGTTCTGCCTCGCTTGATAAATAATCGCTTTGATAATTTCTTTTGCTTGATCTTCTGACATCGCCATGTTGTTTTCCTCGATATATATACGTTTATTATTTAATTAAAAAATTACTATTTTCCATTCTACCCCTGCATGATTACCGTATTCTTAAACAGGAACTGTTTTCAGTATAGTCAACTTCTAGCAAAATTCACTCTTTTTTCTTAGATTCTTTTTTATATAAATTATAAAAATCAGTTGGTTACAATTAAAGCTATCTTTGATAAAGTATTTTGATTGATGTGTTTCAAAATACTCCGAATTTTGATACCATATAATCAAAATACTTTAAAGAGATATTCAATGATAGTAACTCGTTGTATTACAAGTAAAATAAAACACGGCTTGGAACGTGGAAAAAGTATTTTACTACTCGGACCCAGGCAAACAGGTAAAACAACCCTGATTAAAACTCTGCCACACGATAGGTATCTTAATTTAATGGATAATGAACTTCGTAGGCATTATGAACAATTGCCATCCAGTTTATTGGCAGAAATAAAAACATTAGCAGCATCACTTAAAAGGCGACCCCAAATAATCATTGATGAGGTGCAGCGTTGTCCTCATCTTATGAATATTTTGCAGTTACTCATCGATGAAAAGATTGCACAATGTATTATTACCGGATCATCCGCCAGAAAACTACGACGACAAACAGAAATTAATTTACTCCCCGGGAGAGTCATTTCGCTCACACTCACGCCACTCATCCCCTCTGAATTGCCAACAACCATTTCGCTTATAGATGAATTAAATAGTGGATCGTTACCAGGCATTATTTTATTGAAAAATAATGAAGACAAAAACACCGATTTAATGAGTTATTCCAATATTTATTTAGAAGAAGAAGTTCGCGCCGAATCTCTCGTTCGCGATTTGGGACATTTTTCACGATTCTTGCAACTTGCAGCAGGTGAATCTGGAAAAATCACTAATTTTAATCGCTTAAGCGAAGATGTAGGGATTTCTCATACTACTATCAAAGAATATTATCAAATTTTAGAAGATTGCATGATTGCTATTCGTATTGATCCTTTCATTCAAGGTGTACGCAAACGACTGATTAAATCCTCTCGTTATTTTTATTTTGATCTTGGTGTAAGAAGAGCTTGTGCCAAAGAAAGTGCTCCTTTGGCAGAAAAAAATTATGGGAATTTATTTGAGCAGTGGGTAACATTAACAACATGGCGTTGGCAACAATATTTTGCTCCTATGCAAACATTATATTTTTGGCGCGATGCTAATGGTCCTGAAGTCGATTTAATCATTCAATCCGATCATGAATTACTACCTATCGAAATCAAATGGACAACACATCCAACCCTAAAAGATGCGCGGCATTTGCAGCTTTTTATGCAAGAATATACGCAAGCAAAACAAGCAGTGATTGTATGCCGTGTACCATTTCGCCGCGAGATCGATAAAAATATTTTAGCCATCCCTTGGAACGAGTGGCAATTGTTTTTAGAAGAACGGTTTTAGAAAAGTTGATCTAACAATCATTATTCATCGTATTTGATAATCATTAGAAGGCGTCTCGACAAGCGCTTCGCAAAAAAAACGCTATTTCTAGAGGTTCATCAGACAAATGGTGGGTAGAGCCCTCATTTAAATAAATCTGAATGAGTTCCTGTTCTAACAAAAACAACCACTTTTTCTTCAAGAATTAATTTATAGATTAATAACCAATCTGGCTCCACATGAAGTTCTCGATGAGCTTTCCAATTACCGGTTAAAGGATGATCCTTTAGTTTGGGACTTAGGTTTTCTTCATGTTCAATTTTTTTCATTATCTGCTGTAAAGCAGCCATATCCTTTTTACGTTTCTTGGCAAGTTTTAAGTCACGCTTAAATTGAGTCGTATATTCTACTTTAAGCATGATTACCCTAGGTCTTCAAATAATTCATCCACACTTTTAGCTTGATGTGTTTTTCGTTTATCTGCATCATGCATTGCCTTAATTGTTGCCTTCTTAGGAATTTTTACCTTGAATGGTAATCCATGATTTAAACAAACTTGCATATAAAACAATCTAACAGCCTCAGCGGATGTTAATCCAACTTTGTGTAAAATTGCCTCAGCTCGTGTTTTAAGCTTGGGTTCTATACGAGTATTAATGGTCGCTATTTTATGCATAAAAATCACCTCTATATTAATGTATAACACATGTTATACATTAATGCAAATGTCATTATGAAAGGACCGTATTCTGAATGCGTGGGGAATCTATTTACATGATGCGGCACCAGTAATAAGACATTTAATTTGATCGACAATATACTGAGAAAAAGGAAAAGAAGAGGTGAATCCGGGAGATACATTATTTAAAATATGCATCGAGTGTTTATCTCCCTCTACAATAAAATCCATCTCCAAACTCTTGGTTTTCGTATTTAATAATTGTGCGCGTATACCAGGCACTCCGAATCTCGTAAATTGTTCTTTTTTAACATCGGCAACTAATAATTTTGCTAAATGAACTAAAGAAGATTTAGAATATTTTTTTAATTCCTCAATTGCTAACGATTTAAAATCAAATGTTGAAAACATCAATAAATTCACTTGCTTTAACAAAATATCCATTAGTTCGATTAATTTAAAATTATTAAATAATTTATATTGTTCNCGCCAAAACGCAGGGATCGCGGTTGGACCAATTTTTATTCTTCCATCTACCGTAATAGTAACATGCACGCCAAGAAATGGATTTTTCAAATTTGGAACGGGATAAATATGAGTACGGATTGCATGAATTGGTTCGTTTGAATAGAGATAAATTCCTTTGAATGGTAAAATAGAGTACTGTTTGGAAAAATTAAAATCTTTCGCAATTTTATCTGCATATAATCCCGCTGCATTAATGACATATCCTGCTTGATATTTTCCTTTCGAAGTCAAGATAATATTATGAGGTTTCATTTTTAAATATTTAGTTTTGTAATGAATTTGTATTTCTTCCTGTTGAACATCCGCTTTTAAGCAATCTATTATTTTTTTTGGATCAACTGAAGAAGTATGTGGTGAAAATAAAGCTTTATGATAAGTAATCACTCTAGGTTCTATTTCTTTCGCTTCCTTGTCAGTTAGTTCATGTAATAAAACACCATTCTGTTGACCGCGTTTTAATAATTCACTTAAAAAAAACAAATCCTGTTCGTTTCTTGATACTACCAATTTGCCGCATCTATTAATCGATATGTTTTTTTGTAGACAATATTCAGTAAGCGCCAAATTACCCAATCTGGTAAATTTAGCTTTTAAACTATCTGACGTATAGTAAAATCCAGCATGTAACACTCCACTATTTCGGCCACTAGCATGCAGGCCACAATCTATTTCCTTTTCAATAATAATTATGTTTGAATTGCCAAACGTTTTTTTTAATTGAAGTCCAAGACTAAGGCCTAGTATACCGCCACCAATAATAAGAAAGTCACATGTTGTTAGACTATGACTCATACAAAAAACCAGCCCGCATTCGTAAGCAAGAATAGCTATAAGCAAGTTCTAAATCTTGATATTTAAATTGGCTGTTCATCAATCACCCACTCATACATCTCAATCATTGTACTTGGGCATTTGAAGCATTTGCTACCACAAGCTGGTGTTTTGATACATTGGCGAATTTTACCTTTTGCTATCCAATGTCTTAGCATACAACGCACCGTATCCGGTTCTGCGCAAAACAAATGACAAAGGCTTCCTAATGTTGCCATTTTCACTTTCATCATATGCTGTTTAATATCAAGCAAGCTCATGTGCTCTTCCTCCGGCATACCAACGAATAGCAACAATCGTACCTATAAAAATGGTAAGTAATGTCATCACCCATAACGATGATGAGATAGGATGTCGCCACCATGTAGCAGCTTGATAAAAAATAACAGCGACACTATAAGCAATGCCTGTCATCCATACTATTGAAAAAACCGACCAGCCACGATGCAATTCGCGTAACATAACAGCTGTTGTCGAAATACAAGGAAAATATAACAACACAAATAATAAATAAGCAAATGCACCTATTTGCCCATCAAATTGCTGATACATTAAACCATATACCCCTTGATCAACTTCTCCAATAGGCGCTTTGGCAAGTATAGGATTACCAAACGCATGATTTAATTGCGCTAAATTAGCAGGAATAGAACGCAAAGCTTCTTGCAAGCCTCCCCAAAATTGAAACGTATCTATGCTTGCTGCAAAATGACCCATCTGTGAATAAAGTGAATTTAACGTTCCAACCACAACTTCTTTTGCAAGGATACCGGTTACCAAACCAACCGTTGCAGGCCAATTGGTTACGCGAATACCCATAGGAGAAAAAATGGGTGTGACCCACTGACCAATAAAAGAAAGCAACGATGTTGAATCACCATTGCTTGCAATCAATGAACCATTCAATGATAAAGAATTTAATACACCAATCAACACACAAATAGGCACAATTAATCGACCTGCACGAAACACAAAACGTTGCAAACGTTGCCAAGCATGTAAACACAATGTTTTTAAATTTGGCATATGATAGGGCGGTAATTCCATCACTAATGGCGAAGGATCGCCTGTTAATAAACTGGTCCGTAAAACAAAACCCGTCATAATGGCCATAACAATGCCAATAAGATATAAAGCAAATACCACGTTTTGCCCACCGCTTGGGAAAAATGCAGCAGTAAATACAGCATAAATGGCAAGACGTGCGCCACAAGACATAAACGGGCTCATCATAACAGTGAGAATACGATCGCGTTTATTTTCCAAGGTGCGTGCAGCCATGACCGCTGGCACATTACAGCCAAAACCAACAATCATAGGTACAAAAGCTTTGCCAGGTAATCCAACTGCTCGCATGAATCGATCGACAACAAATGCTGCGCGCGCCATGTAACCCGAATCTTCTAAAAGTGCAAGAAATAAAAACATGGAACCAATCACAGGAATAAATGTCACCGTTGTGTTCATTCCTCGACCAATGCCTTGTGCTAATAACACCGTCAGCCAAGCAGGCGCGCCGATATGCGTCAATACATAAGCTAAACCATCAACAAAAATAGTTTGGCTACCAATATCAAAAAAATCTTGAAACGCGCCACCAATATTAATTGAAAAGAAAAATAAGCAATACATCATCACTAAAAAAATAGGAATGCCAACAATACGATTTAACAAAATGCTATCAAAACGTGCCGTCCAAGTTCGTTTCGTTTCAGTAGAACGCAATAGGCACGCGCAAAGCACCTCTTGAATAAAACGATAACGCGCATCAGCAATGATAATATCCGCATCTTCATATAGTGTGTGTCGAATAGATGTTTGCTGCGCAGTAATTTCTGTTAAAACAGCAGCTGAAATTGTTTGTTTTTCATAAGCATCATTTTCAAGTAAGCGAAGCGCTCGCCATTTTTCTTTTGTTGCCATGACATGCGTTAAATTTTTTATAGCTGTTTGAATAATATCAGGATAATGTTTAAATGCGCCATCAGGTGTAACATGTACACCGTTTACCACTTCACGCTTTAATTCACGAATACCATGACCTTTATTTGCTTCAATAGCAACAACAGGACATCCTAGTGTTTTTGATAATTGTTGAATATCGATATGCATATGCCGCGCACGTGCAACATCCATCATATTCAATACTAAAATAATCGGTATATTCATTTCCAATAGCTGTAGCGTAAGATAAAGATGCCGATCAAGATTACTAGCATCCACAATATTGACGACTAACTCTGCTTGCTGGCTTAAAATAAATTCATAAGCAATACGCTCATCAACAGCACTGGTTTCACTTAAAACAAGTGAGTAAATACCAGGTAAATCGATTGTCTCAATTGACTCGCCTGCTTCAATAAAACGCCCACTTTTACGCTCAACTGTCACCCCCGGCCAATTACCTACCTTTTGCCGTCCGCCGGTTAAAGCATTAAATAGAGTGGTTTTACCACAATTAGGGTTACCAACGAGTGCGATCGATGTCATTACTTAACATCCTTCAACCTCTAGAATATTTGCCTCATCTTTACGCAAACTTAAAGCAAAGCCACGTACTTCAATTTCAATAGGATCGCCAAGTGGCGCCATACGCAACACTGTAAATTCGGTACCAGGGAGAAGCCCCATAGATAGGAGCCGTTGACGATAGGCGGGATGAATAGCGCCAATTGAAATAACACGTGCTTTTTGACCTGCTTTGAGATGCCCAACTAACATAGTATGTCCTTGTATGTTATGATAAATTCTAAAGTGTTCAGTGAACGCCTTAAAAGCATAGTATCCTGTTGACTGATTGCATTGTCAATACAAATGAGAACTGTTCTCGTTTATGATTTTCTATCCCTTTAAAATCTGTATTCAAACTGTATTATATTGAAGAGAGGGAGCTAATTGTTCTTGTACTGCGCATAGGCCACAGAAAAAACATCTATGAAAAATGACCTTCCTGCAATTGCAATAATGCTTGCTCCAATTGTGTACGTAACTCAATCAATTGGCCATGAAAAAAATGTCCTGCTTCGGGAAAACGAAGAATCAGCGGTTTCGGGTAACGACTTTCAGCCCATGATAATACTGCAGCTGGTGAAACCACATCATCCAACTCACCTTGTATTAATATCCACGGGCAAAGAATGGACGGCAATGTTTCTAAAGAATAATCTTGTACCGGTGGCGCAACAGTCACCAATTGCCCCACACTGATTTGTGTTGCAGCTTTTGCTACGATATATGCCCCAAAAGAAAATCCTGCCAGCCAAATTTCTTTGCCCTTATTACTTTGCTGTACCCATTCAATCACTGTTAAAAGATCTTCTAATTCACCTATACCATGCGCAAATTCACCTTCACTTCTACCCACACCACGAAAATTAAAACGGATGGTTGTTAGCCCTAAATATTGAAATGTTTTGACTAATGTTGTCACGACTTTGTTTTGCATATTGCCGCCATGCAAAGGATGCGGATGACAAACAATTCCCCAAGCATGGCGTTCTTCACCAATCGGTTCATCAATTGCTACCTCTAATTTTCCAGCAGGCCCACGAATGTGTTCAATGGTTTTATCTTTTGTGAATGATCTATTCATGATGATCCACTCGCTTTATATAATCGATCCCGTATCGCTTCCCATTCCACATGCATTGGAGTATTTTCAATCACAATTTGCTTATAGTAGCCAGTATCTAATGAACGCAACGTTTGATAAAGATCATGTGCATAGGAAGAAGCACTAGTTGGCATAGGAATCACATGCACGTTCGCTGGAAAAGGAGCCGAGAAAGAAGACCACACCACAAGTGCAATAGGCAACTCTTCAAGTTGTAATGCTTGCAAAAAAAGATTGATCTCGCTTGTTTCAAGGATGGTAGTTTTCGTTTCTGGCGCATAATGCACATGATGCATGCCTGGTGCACGAGTAACAGGTGCATCTTGATGTGTAACAATAAGCCGCATATTCAATACTTCAGCAATGGCTTTTGCAGTAATCATTCCTGGTCGCAAAATAATAGGTTGCTCGCAACTTAAATCAATAATAGTAGATTCTAAACCCACCTCACAAGCACCGCCATCTAATATTAAATCTACTGCACCTCCTAACTCTTCATAAACAGCTTGCGCAGTAGTCGGACTGATATGAGTAAACCGATTAGCAGAAGGCGCCGCAATTCCACTGCCAAATTCTTTTAATAACGCTTGAGCGACAGGATGATGCGGCATGCGTAAACCAATGGTTGCTGCTCCTGCTGTGACCACATCAAGAACATGCGGCTGTTTTTTTAATAGGATACTAAGCGGACCAGGCCAAAATGCTTTCGCAAGTTGATAAGCAAACGGTGAAATATCTATTGCCCAATCTGCAAGTTCGTTGATATCCGCAAGATGCACAATAACAGGGTGATTATAAGGGCGCTTTTTGACTTGAAAAATGCGTGAAACTGCAGCTTCATTCATTGCATCCGCACCTAAGCCGTATACCGTTTCTGTTGGGAAAGCAACTAATTTTCCTTCATGAAGTAAGGCTGCTGCTTGTTTGATACGATCAAACATAACCTGTCGGATCAACTATACCCGCCTCACTAAATCCTTTCTTTCTAAAACTACAACTATCGCAGCAACCACAAGCTTGGCCTAAATCATTGGCGCGATAACAAGAAATTGTCTTTTCATATGGCACACCTAATTGAATACCTAATTGAATAGTTGCAGCTTTTGATAAATGAATTAAAGGCGTATGGAGTTGAATACCGCCTTGCTCAACCCCATATTGAGTGGCAAGATTCGCTAGCTGCTGAAAAGCTTGAATATATTCAGGACGACAATCAGGATAACCAGAATAATCCACTGCACTCACTCCAATAAAAAGATCTTTTGCTTGTAACACTTCTGCCCATCCTAATGCGATAGATAGAAAAATGGTATTACGCGCTGGAACGTATGTGACAGGAATAGCTGTCTGCTTAGCATCGTAATGAGGAATAGAAAGAGCTGGATCCGTTAACGCTGAACCACCCCATTGGTCGATCGCTAATTTAAAAACACGTATTTTTGCATCAAAATACGCCGCAATTGCACAAGCTGCATGGAGCTCAACCCGATGTTTTTGCCCATAATCAAAAGCGAGTGCATAGCAATCAAACCCTTGTGATTTGGCATAAGCCAAACAGGTTGCAGAATCCAATCCTCCGGATAATAAAATAACGGCTTTTTTCATGTTGTGTGCCTATTTTCACAAAAAATCTACCAAAAAATAACGATTTTAGATATACTTAAACCCATGCATTCTATCGAAATCACTAGTGTTGAATCCACTTTAATCGCTCCAATTGCGACGGTAAAAGGGCAGGCGATTTTAAGTGTACCACAAGATTTATACATCCCTCCTGATGCCATGAAGGTTTTTCTCGAGGCATTTGAAGGACCGCTTGATTTTTTGCTCTATCTTATCAGAAAGCAAAATATCGACATTCTCGATATTCCTATCGCCGCAGTTACGCGCCAATACATGGAATATATTGAACTCATGCAAGAGCTCTCCATAGAACTTGCCGCTGAATATTTAGTGATGGCAGCCATTCTTGCTGAAATTAAATCGCGCATGTTACTACCGCATGTAGTAGATCCGGAACATCCCGAAGAAGATCCTCGAGCAGAATTGGCACGCCGATTGCAAGAATATGAGCGTTATAAACAAGCGGCGGAAGCGCTTAATCAATTACCACAACTTGAACGTGATACGTTTGCGGTGCACGTTGATGCGAGTTCCATTTCTGTCACAAAACCACTGCCAACAACATCCCTAAAAGAACTGCTACTCGCTTTTTCGGATGTATTAAAACGTGTTGAATTCCAAGCTAACCATTCTATTCAAATGGAAANCCTCTCTGTGCGCGAAAAAATGTCACATATTCTGGCTAAAACACAAGGACAACAACATTTTCTTTTTAGTGAATTATTCGATCTTCACGAAGGACGCTTAGGAGTAGTGGTTACATTTTTAGCACTACTAGAATTACTGAAAGAAAGCTTGATTGAGTTTATTCAAACCACCCCGTTTGCCCCGATTTATTTGAAATCGAAATAGAAATTTCTAGAGTAACTATTCACAGGCATTCCCTCGGTTGTGTCGCAAAAAGCGCTCCTAGGGTAGATAAATCATATCGAAAATGAGGCCAATCAGATTGTTGAATTATAGATCGTGAGCCGATTATGCTCACTAATCGGCTCATTACACCGCTACCTTTACTTGATCGCGATCAAATTCTTTTTCACAATAATGACAAATTAAACTGATTTTTTTTCCCTGTTCATGAATATAGTGATAGCTCGAGATCGGTTCTATTTGCGTTACACACAGGTGATTGGGGCAAACAAATACGCCATGTGTGACAGATGGTAAATGTGTTTTTATTTTATCAACTACNTGNAAATTCTGAATCANATTGATTGTTGCAACTGGGGAAAAAATAACAATTTCATTTGCTTCATCTTCAGTGAGCACTCGATTCTCAATTTTAATTAAATCTTTTATCCCCAAACGCTTGCTAGGTAAATTCAAACCAATCGTTACTTGATTATTATTTTTTTGTAACCCTAATAAATAAATAATGCGTAACGCTTGTCCTGCTACAATATGATCAATCACTGTACCATTCTTAATTGCTGAGACAGAAAGCATATCATTCATGGCAACTCCTCATTCAAAATAAGAGCTAACAATGCTTGTCTAATCACCACGCCATTGCTCGCTTGTTGAAAATAATAAGCGTAGGGTGTGTGATCAACATCGAGTGCAACCTCATTCACTCGTGGTAATGGGTGCAAAACCTTTAAATTTTTCTTGGCCTTTTCTAACATGTTTGCTGTTAAAATAAATTTACTTTGAATCAATTGATATTCCGTTTCTGTAAAACGTTCTTGTTGAATACGCGTAATATATAAAATGTCGACTTTTGGTATGACTTCTTCAATTTGTTGATGAAATGAAAAGCGCACCCCACGTTTTTTTAATTTGTCACAAATAGAATCAGGCAGTATCAACAACTCTGGTGACACAAGATACAAGCGTACATCAAACATTAAACATGCTTCAATAAATGAATGAATGGCACGACCATATTTCAAATCACCCACTAAAGCAATCGATAATCCATTGATACTTGATTGACATTCTTGAATACTAAATAATTCAATAAGCGCTTGAGTCGGATGTTGATTCGCACCATCTCCAGCATTAATCACTGGACAATCAGCTACTTCTGCTGTTAATCGTGCAGAACCATCACGCGGATGACGAATGACAATTAAATCAGCATAACCTGCAATCACACGCATCGTGTCAGATAACGTTTCTCCTTTTCTTACTGATAAACTACTATCATCAGGAAAACCAATCACTTTACCACCCATACGGAAGATTGCCGCTTCAAAAGATAAACGCGTACGTGTGGATGGTTCAAAAAAACAATTCGCAATTAATTTATCTTGAATGGAGCAAGTGACACATCGTTCTTTTATTTTTTTGGCTGTTTGCAATATTAACTGCACTTCTTCGGTATTTAAATCCGTAAATGAAATAATATCTTTAGTATAAAGTGTATTCATAGACATGGATCATTGTCCCCATTCACAATTTCACGCCACGTTTGTACCGGGAGCACAGCATCTTTTAAATCCACTAAACATTTCAACATGATTTGAATGGTTTGTGGATTTGTCATAAGCGCAATATGATGATCAATTGCCATTCGTCGAATCTTATAACCATGCGTTTGCTCGTTTTTAACAGGATGACTAGGAACATTAACAATCAAATCTACTTTGCGTTGAGAAATAATTGTTTGCACATTCGGCTCACCTTTTTCACTCATTTTATAAACAAAATAAGTTGCTACACCATTTTTAAATAAAAAAGAATGTGTCCCTTCTGTNCTGTAAATACGCCAACCTAGCGCTTCAAGATTGACTAACCACGGTAAAATTTTAGTTTTGTATGGATCAGCAATCGACACCAACATGCTTTTATTAACAATCGCTTGCTCTGATGAGAGCCAAGCACGCCAAAAAGCATCGTGAAGGTTTTCACCTAAACACGCTACTTCTCCTGTTGAAGCCATTTCAATGTGCGCAACTGGATCCGCACCTTTTAACCGTTGATAAGAAAATTGTGGTGCTTTCACACCAACGTAATCTAATTCTAACGTTTTATAATGTGCCGTATTATTTTTTCCTAACATCGCTTTGGTAGCAATTTCAATAAAATTATGATTAGTCACTTTTGAAACAAAAGGAAAAGAACGGGAAGCACGCAAATTACATTCTATCACTTGTAAATCATTATTTTTGGCAATGTATTGAATATTAAACGGCCCAGTAATATTTAATGCTTTAACAATTTTCTGGGTAATTTTTTTGGTACGCCGAATAGTTTCTAAATATAAATTTTGTGGNGGCAAAACAAGTGTGGCATCTCCAGAATGAATTCCTGCATTTTCAATATGCTCATTAATCGCCTCAATCACCACACGACCATGATCAGCTACTCCATCAATTTCTAATTCTTTAGCATCTAAAATAAATTTAGAAATAACGACGGGGTGTTCTGGAGAAACACGAGAAGCCTGTATTAAATAATCTTCAAGGGAAGCTTCATGATAGGCTACATTCATCGCTGTACCAGATAAAATATACGATGGCCGCACGAGTACCGGATAACCCCATTCTTTAGCAAATTGTTTCGCACTATCAATACTAATCACATGTAACCATGGCGGCTGATTGATTCCTAATTCATTTAACAAGGCAGAAAAACGTTCACGGTTTTCTGCGCGATCCACATCTTGCGCTGCCGTTCCTAATATCGTATAACCTGCTTTGGCAAGTGGCATCGCTAAATTATTAGCAATTTGACCGCCCACACAAACAATAATGCCTTCTGGTTTTTCAATATCTGCAATATCTTGCACTCGCTCGAATGTAAGCTGCTCGAAATATAAGCGATCTGATTCATCGTAATCTGTTGAAACAGTTTCTGGATTAGAGTTTATCAAAACAGCACGTTTACCCATCGCACGCAAGGTGCGTACCGTATTGACTGCACACCAATCAAACTCAACTGATGAACCAATGGAATAAGGGCCTGAGCCTAACACTAATATAGGGTGATCTTTAGCAGCAACAATATCATGTTGCGTGCCATGATAGGTAAGATACAAATAATTGGTTTCTGCAGAGAATTCTCCTGCTAAGGTATCAATTTGCTTAACAACAGGTACGATGCCTGCTGCGATTCGTCGTGTGCGAATAGCAGATTCCGTTTGATTGGAAATCAATGCTAAAGAGCGATCAGAAAATCCGAATTGTTTGGCGGTTCGTAACATCTCATCCGTTATTTGCATCTCTTGTAATAATAATTCGAATTGAGCAATATCAGCCATATATCCTAAAAACCACGAATTAATTTGACTTAATTTTTGTGCTTCCTCAACACTACCCCCTCGTAAGAAAAATTGATAAAGCACAAACAAACGGCGATCCGTAGGATATTCAATTTCATTTTTCAAATCATTCAACTGATAAGGATAATCACTTAAACAAGAGGCGCCAATATTGAGCATGCCCACTGCTTTTTGTAAGGCTTCAGGAAAAGAGCGCCCAATGCTCATCACTTCCCCTACACTTTTCATCTCTGTACCAATCACTCGGCTCGCACGTTTTAATTTTTGTATATCCCAACGTGGAATTTTAACAACCACATAATCCAAAGCGGGTTCGAAGAAAGCACAGGTTTTTTTCGTGACATGATTGGTTATATCCTGTAACAGGAACCCCAAAGCTAATTTAGTAGCTACGAAAGCTAAAGGATAACCCGTTGCTTTAGAAGCAAGCGCGCTTGAACGTGATAAACGAGCATTCACTTCAATGACACGGTAATCACCATCTTTAGGATTCACTGCAAATTGAATATTGCATTCGCCAATAATTCCAAAATGTCTTGCTACTTTAATTGCTATATTACGCAAGTGTTGATGTTGTGAATTCGTTAATGTTTGAGCAGGTGCAATCACAATGCTTTCACCAGTATGAATTCCCATTGGATCCATGTTTTCCATATTGCAAATGGTAAGCGCATTATCTGCTTGATCGCGGACAATTTCATATTCAAATTCTTGCCAGCCAAATAAATATTCTTCAATTAATATTTGCGAGGANATAGTAAAACATTCTTGCGCACGTTGNCGTAATTCTTGAATCGTATCTACTCGGCCTGAACCTAACCCGCCCAAAGAAAATCCTGAGCGCACCATAACAGGAAAACCCATTTCTTGCGCTGCTTTTTCAGCATCATCTACGGTTGTCGCACAAAAGCTTTGTGGTGTTTTAACATCAATAGATTCTAATTCTTGTTTAAAAATATCTCGATCTTCTGTTTGTCGAATTGCAACAATAGAAGTGCCTAACACTTTTACATTGTGTTTTGCTAACACACCTGTTTCATCTAATAATAATCCTAAATTCAATGCGGTTTGTCCACCAAAACCAAGCAAAATAGCATCTGGCTTTTCTTTTTCAAGAATGTGTGTAACAACCTCTACAGTAAGTGGCTGTAAATAGACTTCATCAGCCATACCAGCATCTGTTTGAACAGTTGCAATATTTGGATTTACCAAAATAGTTTTAATTTTTTCTTCTTTGCATGCCTTAATGGCTTGCGATCCTGAATAATCAAATTCCCCTGCTTGGCCAATGCGTAAGCCCCCTGAGCCTAGAATAAGTACTTTTTTAATTTCAGATGGCATGCTTGATTTTCTCGCTATGATAACAAATCAAATCATAAAATTTTTGAAATAACCATTCNGTATCCAGTGGTCCAGGGGAAGCTTCNGGNTGAAATTGCACGGCGAAAAAAGGTAACGTACGATGTTTGATTCCCTCCACACTGTGATCATTTAAGTTACGAAATGAAACTTGCCAATCCGCTGGTATCGTTTTTTCATCTACAGCATAACTGTGATTTTGTGAGGTGAGATAACAGTGCTTGCTAGTAAGCTCTANGCAAGGTTGATTCTGAGAGCGATGACCAAAAGGTAGTTTATAAGTAGTTGCGCCAGCTGCTAAAGCCATCAATTGCGTACCTAAACAAATACCAAAAATTGGTTTTTGTTTAGTAAAAGCTTTCTTTAAAATGCGAATGGTTTCTGTGCAATGTTTGGGATCACCCGGGCCATTTGAAATAAACACCCCATCATATGCTTCATTGGTNTAATCGTAGTGATAGGGAACACGTTTAATNCTAAATGGAAAATGCAATAAACAACGCAAAATATTTTCTTTCATCCCGCAATCTACTAGAATAATTAATTTTTCATGATCCCCATAATATTGCGGCTCTTTAATAGAAACTTCTTTGACCCAATGAATACTGTCAAATGCTTCAAATGTATATGGCCCAGGTTCTTGAGAAATAACGCCTGGCGCTACACCATGGACACGCAAACAAGTGGTCACTGCTCGTGTATCTACTTTCGTAATAAATGGAATATGTTCTGACATCAGCCACTCTAAAAATGATTGTGTACTGGTATGGTTTGCGTAATGACAAGCTAATTCAGACATCACCACCCCCTTCACATGAATGCGCGAAGATTCCCACATCTTAAGTGGCGGAACACCATAATTTCCAATAAGAGGATAGGTAAATATAAGAATTTGGCCAGCATAAGAAGGATCAGTAAGCGATTCTACATAGCCTACCATGCCCGTATTAAAAACAGCTTCGCCATAACAGGGTTTCGTTTGAAAAGAAGGAACTAATCCAGAAAAGGTTTCTCCGGTGGCAAGGGTTAATTGTGCTGTAACAAGTTTCATGCACTTTTCGACCGTGATTTGTATATAATTGTTTTTATTATTATTTCTTCATTTTTTGTTACAAAATTGTGCAAGAAAAAATTCAAGCCGCAAGCAAGTGTGTTCGCTATTTTGATTTCGTTTAGAATTGAAATAGCAAACCGCGACTGTTTATAACAAAAGGAATCAAGTAATATTACCTGAAAGAACATTTAAATGAAAGTGTTTTAGCCACCTTCATCAGGGCTCCCTCATGCTAAGTGCCATCGAACGGGAAAAGCAAATCAAAGCAGGTTCTAGAAAAAAGAAAATAGCTCTTATTGAAAGCATGAATCCAGACTGGTTAGATTTGTATGAAACATTGCTATAATTTAGCAGCTTTTCTGGATTGCTTCACCCCACAAAAAACGTGGGGTTCGCAATGACAAACCAAGCTTGATCATAAAA
>C687J35021_10001429_pt1 | contig 18078 bp, 13 predicted proteins | sample RifCSPhighO2_12_FD_35021 | JGI IMG/M metagenome (IMG submission 35021)
GTGAGGTCGTAGCCGGCGTGCACGAAGTCTTCCACGGCGGCGGTCATGGGCTTGTCCATCATCTCCAGCCCGGCCGGGATGATGCCCGCCGCGATCACGGCGGCCACGGCGTCACCGGCTTTGCGCACGTCGTCGAAGCTGGCCATGATGCAGCGCGCCAACTGCGGCTTGGGCACGAGCTTGACGGTGACTTCGAGCGCCACGGCCAGCATGCCCTCGCTGCCGATCACGGCGGCCAGCAGGTCGTAGCCCGGGGCGTCCAGCGCCTCGCTGCCGAAGGTGACTTCATCCCCTTCGGCGGTGAAGCCGCGCACGCGCAGCACGTTGTGCACCGTCAGACCGTACTTCAGGCAGTGCACGCCGCCCGAGTTCTCGGCGATGTTGCCGCCGATGGTGCAGGCGATCTGGCTGCTCGGGTCGGGTGCGTAGTACAGGCCATACGGCGCCGCCGCCTCGCTGATGGCCAGGTTGCGCACGCCGCACTGCACGCGCGCGGTGCGGCTCACGGGGTCAAGCGACAGGATCTGGTTGAACTTGGCGAGTGAGAGCGTCACGCCCAGCGCGTGCGGCAGCGCGCCGCCCGACAGGCCGGTGCCCGCGCCGCGCGCCACCACGGGCACGCCCAGCCGGTGGCAGGTGCGCAGTGCGGCCTGCACCTGGGCTTCGGTCTCGGGCAGCGCCACCACCAGCGGGCGCTGGCGGTAGGCGGTCAGGCCGTCGCATTCGTAGGGCGTGGTGTCTTCGGTGTGCCACAGCAGCGCGTGTGCGGGCAGGTGCTGCAGCAGGGCCTGCACCACCTCGGCCTGGCGCGCGGCGCGCTCGGACGGCGGTGCGGTGGGGGTGGGGGTGTTCATGAACGCCACTGTAGCGCCATGCGCGCCCGCGCGGGGCTGATGTTTATTGCAGCGCGGTGTGAAATGCGCTGCAAGAGGGGTGTTGCGATGCTATTTTATTAATAGCTTTTCGCGCTTTATGGGTAAGCGTTTGGTGCCAATTTCGCTCAAAAAATGGTCTTGCGCAGCCATTCGGCGAAGGCTGCGCACTCCCAGCGGTCCATGGTGCCGGTGCGCCAGCACAGGTAGTGGGCGTGGGGGCTGGGGGCGTCGTGGTCGAACAGGCGCACCAGGGTGCCGTTTTCGATCCAGGGCGCGCCCAGTTTCAGGCGCACCAGCGCCACGCCCATGCCGGCGGAGGCGGCGTCGCACATCAGCCCCACATCATTGAACTGCGAGCCTTCGCGCGGCTCGGGCCAGTCCAGTCCCTCGGCGGCGAACCAGGTGCGCCAGGGCTCCAGCGGGCTGCGCAGCAAGGTGGTGGGGTCGAGTTCTTCGGTGCGCTCGAAGGGCCCATGCTCACGCAGCCAGGCGGGCGATGCCAGGGGCGTGACCACGTCGCGTGCGATTTCGGTGTGCTCGACGTCGGCGTAGTGTCCGGTGCCAAAGCGCACCATCAGGTCGGCGTCTTCGGCCACCACGTCCAGCAGCGGGATGGAGATCTGCAGCGCCAGGTCGATCTCGGGATACACCTCAGTGAACTGGCGCAGGCGCGGGATCAGGATCACGCGGGCAAAGGTGGGGGTTACGGCCAGCTTCAGGCGGCGTTTGCCGGGTGTGCTGGAGATGCCCGGAAAGCGCTGCAGCGCGGTCAGGCCCTCGCGCACATGGGCCAGGTAGGCAATGCCGTCGGTGGTGAGCGAGAAGTCGGCGCGGCCGAACAGCTGCGTGCCCAGGATCTGCTCCAGCTGCTTGACGCGGTGGCTCACGGCGCTGGGCGTGACGCACAGCTCGTCGGCCGTGAGCGTGACGCTGCGCAGCCGCGCCAGCGCCTCGAAGGTCAGCAGGCACTGGATGGGCGGGATGCGCCGCGCCCCCGAGCCGGGGGAGGGGTCCTGCGGGACGCGTTCCGTGGCCATGCCGGGCGTCCGGGTCAGCGAAAGACCACCGTGCGGTGGCCGTTGAGCAGCACGCGGTGCTCGCTGTGCCACTTCACGGCGCGCGCCAGCACCTGGCTCTCGGTGTCGCGGCCACGCGCGGTGAGGTCTTCCACGGTGTCGGTGTGGTCGGCGCGGGCCACGTCCTGTTCGATGATCGGGCCTTCGTCAAGGTCGGCCGTCACATAGTGCGCCGTGGCGCCGATGAGCTTGACGCCCCGGTCGTGCGCCTGGTAGTAGGGCTTGGCGCCCTTGAAGCTGGGCAGGAAGCTGTGGTGGATGTTGATGGCGCGGCCGGCCAGCTTGGTGCACAGGTCGTTCGACAGCACCTGCATGTAGCGCGCCAGCACCACCAGCTCGGCGCCCTCCTGCTCGATGATCTCGAACTGGCGCGCCTCGGCCTGCGCTTTGGTGGCCGCCGTCACCGGGATGTGGTGGAAGGGCACGTTGTAGCTGGCCGCGAGCTGGTAGAAGTCGCGGTGGTTGCTGACGATGGCGGCAATTTCCACCGGCAGCAGGCCTGATTTCCAGCGGAACAGCAGGTCGTTGAGGCAGTGGCCCTCGCGGCTGACCATGATGACGGTGCGCATCGGCGCGGCCAGGGCGTGCAGGCTCCAGCGCATCTGGTGCGGCTCGGCGAAGGCCTGCAGGTGTTCGCGCAGTGTGGCGTGGTCGTGGCGCTCGCAGGCGAATTGCACGCGCATGAAGAACAGGCCGGTGCCGTGGTCGTTGAACTGCGCGGCTTCTTCGATGTTGCCGCCGTGCTCCAGCAGAAAACCGGAAACGGCGTGCACCAGCCCCAGTCGGTCGGGGCAGGAGAGGGTGAGAACGTAGGCGTGGGGTTTCATAACGGCGCCATTGTGGCAGCACCCACCCGGGGCTGCGGTGCCGGGTGTCAGCGTGCGGGGGCTGCCTGCCAGCGCTGGCGCAGCGGGGCGCAGGCGTCGTCGGGCGGCAGGTCGGGTGTCTGCCGCAGCATGTTTGCTTCATTTTTAATAGCTGCTTCCGCAATGCCAGTATGCTTTATGACCACTTTTGATGTAATTTTTTCAGGCAGATGAACGGGCACGCCCAGGCTGCGTTTGACGTGGGCGGCACCCGCAACCAGCAGCACCACGCGGCCGGGGTGCTGCGCGGCCCCAATGGTCTGGGCCATGCGCAGGTCGCGCGCCACCTGCACGCGGGCCATGCCGGGCACACGCGCCTCGGGCAGCAGGCCGCAGTGTCCGTCGCGCACGGCCTGGCGCTGGCGCTCCAGCGCGGCGGGGCTCAGCAGGGCGTCGAGGGTGGCGTCGGTCAGAGCGGTGCGCAGCTCGCGCCGGGGCAGGTTGCCGCCCAGCACCGGCACGCCCGCCCGCACGGCCGCCATGGCCACCGGCCCGTACTGCTGCCAGGGCCAGGCGCCATCGTTCCAGGCCAGCGCGGCCTGTACAGCGGCCTCGCTGGCGTCCGGCGGCAGGCCCTGGGTGCCGTGGCCTTGCTCGGCCATCTCCAGCACCAGCGCAGCCAGTTCGCCGCGTTCGGCCAGCCAGGTGACGGCCTCGCGCTGCAATGCCTGGTGCTGCGGTGCGTCGTGCCGCTCGCCCAGCAGCAGCGCGTCGGCGGGCAGCAGCGTCTGCAGCACGCCAGGCCACGGCGCGGGGGCTCGCTGGGCGCAGCCGGTGAGGGTCAGGAACAGTGCCGCCAGGGCGGTGGGAAGGAGCAGGTGCAAGGGTTGGCGCATACCTGCCATGCTACTGCTTTGCGAGCGCAAAGAGCCTGTCCTGCAAAGCTGCACCCCCAATCTGAGCGGGGGAATGACTCAGGGAAAACCCTTGTACCGGGCTTGTGCAAAAAAACAGACAACAAAATTTTACAACCCTTGTAAATCAACGTGTTACGCGTGTTCTGCGCTGCCAGCAGGTAAACCCCGAAGGGCCGGACGGGCCTGAAACGCTACACTGCCCGGTTACTGGCGCACGGTTTGCACCGGCGCGCCTCGCCCCCCCGCCACATGCTGCCGGGAGAGGGTTGTCCTCAGGAAAAAACAACGGGATAGCTACCATGAAGCGAGAAAACCTGGGCCGCGCGCACGACGTCACGGCCACCCAGCCCATCAGCCTCGATGTGCTGAAGGAAAAATATCTCAAGGCGGGCGAAACCAGTGCCGAGGACCTGTTCCGGCGGGTGGCTCGTGCCCTGGCCTCCGTGGAAGCCGAAGCCGATCGCGAGAAATACGAAGCCCTGTTCCTGGCCAACATGCATGCGGGTGCCATTGGCGCCGGGCGCATCATGAGTGCGGCCGGCACCGACATCCAGGCCACGCTGATCAATTGCTTTGTGCAGCCCGTGGGCGACTGCATCCAGGGCATGGACGACGAAGGCTTCCCCGGCATTTACGAAGCCCTGCGTGAGGCCGCGGAAACCATGCGCCGCGGCGGTGGCGTGGGCTATGACTTCTCGCGCATCCGCCCGCGCGGTGCCGAGGTCAAGGGCACGCACTCCATGGCCTCGGGGCCGTGCAGCTATATCAACGTGTTCGACCAGTCGTGTTCCACCGTCGAGAGCGCCGGTGCACGCCGGGGCGCGCAGATGGGCGTGCTGCGCATCGACCACCCCGATGTGCACGACTTCATCACCGCCAAGCGCACCCCCGGCCGCTGGAACAACTTCAATGTGTCCGTGGGCGTGAGCGACGCCTTCATCCAGGCCGTGGTGGACGACCAGCCCTGGGAGCTGGTGCACAAAGCCCGCCCGGGTGCCACCGTGATGGAGCAGGGCGCCTACCAGCGTGCTGACGGCCTGTGGGTCTACCAGAGCCTGCCTGCGCGCGAGCTGTGGGACACCATCATGAAGTCCACCTACGATTTCGCCGAGCCCGGCATCCTGTTCCTGGACCATATCAACCAGGACAACAACCTGCGCTACTGCGAAAAGATCGCCGCCACCAACCCCTGCGGCGAGCAGCCCCTGCCGTCCTATGGCTGCTGCGACCTCGGCCCCATCATCCTGACGCGTTTCGTGCGCAACCCCTTCGGTTTTGACGGTGCAGCGTCGTTCGACTTCGAGTCGTTTGCCAAATCGGTGGCCCTGCAGGTGCGCGCGCTCGACAACGTGCTCGACGTCACCTTCTGGCCGTTGCCGCAGCAGGATGCCGAAGCCAAGGCCAAGCGCCGCATCGGCGTGGGCTTCACCGGCATGGGCAACACCCTGGCCATGCTGTGCCTGCGCTATGACAGCGCCGAGGGCCGCGCCATGGCTGCGCGCATTGCCGTGCACATGCGCGACAGTGCTTACGGTGCCTCGGTGGAACTGGCACGCGAGAAGGGGGCCTTCCCCGCATTCGACGCTGCCGGCTACCTGGCCGACGGCACCTTCGCCAGCCGCCTGCCCGCCGCGCTGAAGAAGCAGATCCGCGCGTATGGCATCCGCAACAGCCACCTGCTCTCCATTGCGCCCACCGGCACAGTGAGCCTGGCCTTTGCCGACAACGCCTCCAACGGCATCGAGCCACCGTTCTCCTGGATGTACAAGCGCAAGAAGCGCGAGGCCGATGGCAGCATGGCCGAATACGCCGTGGAAGACCATTCGTGGCGCCTCTACCGCGAACTGGGCGGCGATGTGTCCAATTTGCCCGAGTACTTCGTCTCGGCGCTGGAGATGTCGGCCCAGGACCACATCGCGATGATGGAGACGGTGCAGCCCTTCGTGGACACGGCCATCTCCAAGACCGTCAACATCCCGGCCGACTACCCCTACGACGACTTCAAGGGCTTGTACCTGCAGGCCTGGCGTGCGCGTCTCAAGGGCCTGGCCACCTACCGCCCGAACAACATCCTGGGTTCCGTGCTTGAAGTCCATGCCACGCCCGAGACCGACAAGCAGGCTCCTGCCGCGCCCGAATCCGCGCCCGTGGACCCGATGCGCACCGTGATCGAGAGCCGCCCCAAGGGCGCCCTCTCGGCCGTGGCCGAGAAGGTGGACTACTGGACGCAGGAAGGCCAGAAGCGCCTGTACCTCATCGTCTCCTTTCTGCCGGTGCCCAACGCCGAGGGCACGGGCATGGTAGACCGCGCCATCGAGTTCTTCATGCCGGTGGGCCAGAGCGGAGAATCGCAGCAGTGGGTGACGTCGAGCATGCGCCTGCTGTCGCTGGCGGCGCGCGGCGGCTTTCTGGAGCGTGCGCTGTCCGACATGCGCAAGGTGGCCTGGGACCGCGGCCCCGTGCGCCTGGGCACCCACCAGAAGGACGACGGTACGCAGGTGCCCAAGTGGCACGACTCCGAAGTGGCCGCCATCGCCTATGCCATCCAGAACATCCTGGCGCGCCGCGCGCGCCAGCAGGCACCCACCCTGGCGCAGGAGGCTGCCCTTGGCGACGCCCCCCTGACGGCCGCGCCGCCCGTGATGGCGGGCAAAAAATGCCCTGAATGCGGCGCCCACGCCATGATCCGCAAAGATGGCTGCGACTACTGCACCCAGTGCGGGCACATGGGTACCTGTGGGTGAGTGACCGGCCAGTCATCCCGCTGAAGGTGGCCTCGGGCAAGCCCTCACCCGAAGCCCTGGCGCAACTGGACCGGCACTGGCGGCCACGCTACCTGATGCTCGCACCGCACCGGCTGGGTTTTTTCCTGGCCATGGTGCTGCTGGTGGCCTCGGGCGCCTGGTGGGCGCTGGTACAGGTGTCACGGATCAGTGACGGGGCGCTGTCCATGCACTTCGGGCTTTCGCCCTCGCTTCTGCATGCGGCGGTGATGGTGTTTGGTTTCATCCCGCTGTTCTTTTCGGGCTTCCTGTTCACGGCGGGGCCCAAGTGGCTGGGCGTCGAGCCCTGGGAGACACGTGCCCTGCGGCCCGCCCTGGTGTTGCAGGCGGTGGGCTGGCTTGTATGGCTGGCGGGTGGGCATATCGATTCTGTGCTGGCGTTGCTGGGGGGCTGCGTGGCCTGGGTGGGGCTGGCGTGGATGGCTTCTTTGTTCTGGCGGCTGGTGCTGTGCAGCCGCGCCGAGGACCAGGTGCATGCGCGCGCCATTGGCGTCGCCATGGGTGTCGGGGCGCTGAGCCTGCTGGGCATGTGCCTCAGTCTCGTCTGGGGCGCGCAGGACATCGCCCGTGTCTTTGTGCTGACCGCGTTGTGGGGCTTCGTGCTGGTGGTGTACGCCACGGTGGCGCACCGCATGATTCCTTTCTTCACCTCCAGTGCCATGCCGTTCATCCAGGCCTGGCGCCCGTTCTGGCTGCTCTGGCTCATGCTGGGAGCGGCCGTGTTCGAAGCGGCTGCCGTCTGGGTGGAATACGACGGCCCGCTGCGTGGGCCGGTGGCCCCTGTCTGGATGCTGGTGCGCGGGCTGCTGGAAATCGCCGTGGGCGGGGTGCTGCTGTGGCTGGCCGGGGTGTGGGGACTGGTGCAAAGCCTGAAGAACCGCTTGCTGGCCATGTTGCACATCGGTTTCTTCTGGCTGGGTCTGTCGTTTGTGCTGGCCGGTGCGTCGCAGTTTCTGACGCTGTTTTTCGAATCGCCTTACATGGGGCTGGGTGCGCTGCATGCGCTCACCATGGGCTGTCTGGGTTCGCTCATGCTGGCCATGGTCACGCGCGTGTCGTGCGGCCACAGCGGGCGGGCGCTGGTGGCTGACCGTATTGCCTGGTCGCTGTTCTGGGTGCTGCAGGCGGCCACGGTGCTGCGTATTGCCGCCACCTTGCCCACGGGGCAGGAGCAATGGCTGGTTCTGACAGCGGCCTTGCTGTGGGTCGGGTGCATGGCGGTCTGGGGTGCCCGGTTGGGGACCTGGTATGGCCGCTTGCGCGTGGACGGCCGTCCGGGGTGAAATGAAGAACAACCCCCTGAGCGGCTGCGCCGCTTCCCCCTTCTCTCGCGCATGGCGCGGGAAGGGGGACGCCGCCAGTGCCGCGGGGCGGCCCTTGCGCGGTGGCCGCTGGCCTGGGGCGCGCCGGTGTCAAGGGCTTCGTGCCGCGCACAGCGCAAGGGAGCACTGAGACCATGCCGCACGGGACCATGGAAGAGGCGGGGGTTCTGCGCCTCGCACCCGGCAGCGAAGCCGCCGCCCTGGCGGCCCAGCTCATGCAGGCGCGCCAGACCATCCTGCCCAAGCGGCTGGGGGCTCCCGGGCCGGATGCACACCAGTTGCAGGCCATCGTGGCGGCTGCCGCCCATGCGCCCGACCATGGACAGATCCTGCCCTGGCGTTTCGTGCTGGTGCCCCAGGCCCAGCGCGCACGCCTGGCGGATGTGTTTGCCGACGCTCTGCTGGAGCGCGATGCCGCAGCCCTGCCTGAGCAGGTCGAGCAGGCGCGTGAGAAGGCGCACCGCTCGCCCGTGCTGCTGCTGCTGATCGTGGACGGCCAGCGTGGCGACCCTGAAGTGAACCTGAACGAGCGCATTCTTTCGGCTGGTTGCGCCGTGCAGAACCTGTTGCTGATGGCCACGGCCCTGGGCTTCGGTTCGGCACTGACCAGCGGCAAGGCCCTCCAGTCGGACGGCCTGCGCGCGCTGTTTGGCCTGCAGGGCGGCGAGCATGCGCTGTGCTTCGTCAGTCTGGGCACCGTGCTTTCGCGCAAGGGCGCGCGCGTGCGGCCCGGACCGGCCGATTACCTGACTTTTCTGGGTTGATATGACAGTTTCCAATGCCCTGCCCGGTTTCGGCGACCCCGCCGTGGGCTTCGACACCCCGTTTGACATGCTGGAGGCCTGCCACGAGCGCGTGCTGCGCTCGCTGGCGCTGCTGCAAAAGCTGCAGGACTACCTGCACGGCCACCCCTGTGACGACTCCGCACGCCAGGCGGCGCGCGACGTGCTGCGTTACTTCGATATTGCTGCGCCCTTGCACCACGAGGACGAGGAGCTGCATGTCTTCCCGCCCCTGCTGGGGCGAGGCGCGGCTGACGCGGTGGCTGCCGTGCGCCAGCTGCAACAGGACCACGAGGCCATGTCGGCCAACTGGCAGGCGGCACGCGCCCGGCTGCTGGCACTGGCCGAGGGGGCGCAGGAGGCTTTCAGCGCGCAGGACGAGGCGGTGCTGGAGCGCTTTGCCGCGGTATATGCGGAGCACATCCGCATCGAGGAAGACCTGGTGTACCCGGCCGCCCAGGCGCTGCTGGACCCGGCCGTCGTGCAGGCGATGGGTGCGGAGATGCGCCGCCGGCGGGGCGCCACAGGCTGAAATGCCTTAATTTTGCTATTGAATCGGTAGCTGTTGGTGCCCGTGGAATAAGCGCTAGAGGCTAAAATATCAGTGAACCACCACCGGGTTCTGCGCCAGCCCGGTGTAGCGGTCCAGCGTGTCCTCCACCTCTTCCTGCGTGGGGGCGTCGCGCTGCCAGGCCAGGATCTGCTGCTGGAACATTTCGGCCCAGGAGCCGTCGAGGTAGACCTCCTTGCCCGAGCGTTTGTCCACGATCTCGAAACCATGGCGCGCCAGTTGGGGGACGGGCGGCACGGCATCGTTCAGAGCCGGGCTGTCGGCCGCAACGGCGTCAGGCAGCATGTGGACCACCACGAAGGAGTCCGAGTCGTAGAGCATGTGCATGGTGTTCTCCCTGATCTTTGTTCCAATTGTCAGATGGCAACGGCGGCGGCAAGTTCAAGTGCGAACAAGAAACGACGCCCCCAGTATTCCACGAAATCCTGGCCGTGTCAGAGAACCATCCCATTGCCACTCCAGCAGCTCCTGCAAAGAACGCCGTCCAGGCCAGCGGCCGCCGCGAAAGGGAAGGCGGGAGGCACAAAGCGCCACGGGAGGCTGGTTCAAGGCTCTGCGCGGCTGCGCAGGCTCAACTCGGCGAAATCGCCGTTGGCCTGGGTGATGCGGATGCGCACGGGCAGGTAGCTGAACTCCGGTGCCAGCCAGACCTGGGCCTTCTGGTCGTAGTCGCGGCGCGGCAGGCGCTGCAAGGGCACGGCCCGCAGCGTGCCGATGGGCAACTCCAGCGTTTCTTCGGCCTCGACGGTGAAGGTCCAGGTGTCGGCGGCGCGCGCGCTCACGGTGGGAATGCCGATGCGCGTGCCCACCGCAAAGCGCTGCGGTGCGGCCGAAAGCAGGGCGCTGAGCTGCAGGAAGACGCTGAGCCGGTCCTGTGCACCGGGTGCGATGGCGGCCGCTGGCGTGTTGGCGCTGAAGCTCACGCGTCCCTGGGCAAAATCGAAATGCGCCGCCTGCTCGCTGCGCGAACGGTCGCCAAAGCGCAGGGGCTGCAGGCCCAGCGGGGTGATCTCGCCCACGCTGGTCTGCGCGCGGGACCCCAGGAACAGCACGCTGATCTCCTGCCGGGCCTGGTATTGCTGGCCATCATGCTGCCACAGCAACTCAGCCCGGGCGCTGTATTGAAAGCCTTTGGATTGGCCTGACACATCGAAGCCCAGGCGCACAGGCGCAGGAATGCGCACAGCGGGCGCCTGCGTGCTGCCAACGTCCTCGGCCATACCGGGGGGCGTGATGGCAATGGCGCTGCCCTGCACGATGGGCATGTCGGGGGGCGGTTCGGCGGGCGCCTCGGGGGCTGGGGGGTGCTCCTCTGGCGCCGGGCTGTCGTCGGGTGGCGGTGCAGGCTGGGTCGAGGGCGCGGCCTCCTGGGCGGATGCCGGAGCCTGGGGGCTGTCAGCCACAGGTTCACCAGTGATTGCGGTGGGTGTCGCGGGTTTGGGGCGCGGTTTTTTGCGTGGAACGGGCTGCGCAGCGGGGGGCTGGTCGGCCTCGGCCTTGCGGGGTGCCGGCGGGGGAGGCGGTGCTGCAATGGTGCGCGTGGCAAAGGCCAGCGGTGTGTCGGCCGAAGGGCTTGCCCCGTGCGACATGGCACCGCCCAGCACCAGAGCGTGCAGGGTGAGCACCACGACGGAGATCAGCAGCAGGGGGCGGCGGGGAATCATGCAGTCGGCAGCGGAAGACATCCGAGGGTAACCGACGGCGCGGTGCAAGGCCGCAGGGCTGACCTAGAATCCCGCGTTCCGCAGCAGGGCACTACCGCCCGGCCCCTCTCCCCAACGCACACCACGCCATGAAACTCGCCACCCTCAAAGACGGTTCCCGCGACGGCCAGCTGGTGGTTGTCTCGCGCGATCTGGCCACGGCCCACTACGCCACCGGCATCGCCCAGCGCCTGCAGCAGGTGCTGGACGACTGGGGCTTTCTCTCGCCCCAGCTGCAGGATCTGTACGACAGCCTCAACGCGGGCCGCGCGCGCCACGCCTTTCCGTTCGATCCCCGGCAATGCATGGCGCCCCTGCCGCGCGCCTACCAGTGCCTGGAGGGCCGGGCTTGCCTGCAACAGGCGGTGCGGGAATGCCAGGCGCGCGGCGCCGAGCTGCCCGAGGGCCTGTGCCGTGCGCCGCTGCTGCAGCAGGCCGCCAGCGATGCTTTCTGGGGCGCCTGCGATGACATCGTGGCACCCAGCGAAGCCATGGGCATCGACTTCGGCGCGGGCCTGGCCGTGGTCACGGGCGACGTGCTGCGCGGCAGCACGCCCGCGCAGGCGCTCGACGGTATCCGCCTCTTGATGCTGGCCAACACCGTGGCGCTGCGCAGCCTCGAACCGCTGGAGCGTGAACGCGGCCAGGGCCCGCTGCAAAGCCGCCCCGCCACCGCCTTCAGCCCTGTGGCCGTGACGCTGGACGAGTTGGGCGCCACCTGGGAACAAGGCCGCGTGCACCTCACGCTGCAGACCATCTGGAACGGCCGCAAGATCGGCCTGTGCGATGCGGGCCAGGACATGGACTTCCACTTCGGCCAGCTCATCGCCCAGGCCTGCCAGACGCGGCACCTGCGCGCTGGCAGCATCGTCTGCAGCGGCCCCGTAGGCCCGAAGGATGCGGCCAAGGGCTACGTCAGCATCGCCGAGAAGCGCTGCCAGGAAACCCTTCAGGACGGCCAACCCGCCACGGGTTACCTGCAGGCCGGGGACACCGTGCGCATCGAGATGAAGGGCAAGGATGGCCACAGCCTGTGCGGTGCCATTGAGCAGGTATTCCCGGGCGATATTCAAAGCTGAAATAGGGTCTTTGAGCTTGTAGCAGTAAAATTCAGGCCTTACTTCGCTAGGCCATACCCATTGCACGCAGTACGGATCACCCCGGCTGCCAGTGATGGCGTCCCTCCTTTATTCCCCCACCGCAGGCTCTGCCGACCATCAGGTCGCAGTCATTGCAGGCGTTGATGCGGTTTTATTTCCGGATCGCGCATAACCGACGGCCATCGTTGGTGAGTCGGCACGAAAATGAGGACCGAATGAATACATTCCAGCAAGTCATTTCCAACAACAGTATGCAGGACGGAATGTTTGCATTACTGGCTGCCGTTGGAACCATGGCGGCAATCATGGTATTTCGCAAAATTGCATTGAGCCATTTTGATCGTATTGCGAAGACGACCAATACACTGATTGACGATTTTTTTGTTGAAATACTGCGTTCTACCCGGATTTTTCTTGCATTGGGATTGGGTATTTATGCGGCAGTGCATTTTCTTGTGCTGCCAGTCAGCACCAGCGAGTTGGCCAATCGTGCTTTTCTTGGCTTGCTGATTCTGCAATCCGGGTTCTGGGCACATCGAGGGCTGGATTTCTTTTTGCAGCGACGCCTTGCATCCAATGAGGGATCGAATCAGGCCATCCGGGCAACCACCCGGCCCATCCTGGCTTTTCTGGGGCGTATCGTGCTGTGGGCTCTGGTCGGGTTGCTATTGCTTGACAACATGGGGCTCAATGTCACGGCGTTGGTGGCAAGCTTGGGCATTGGCGGCATCGCGGTGGCATTGGCGGTTCAAAATATTCTGGGCGACCTGTTTGCATCGCTGTCAATCGCCATAGACCAACCCTTTGTCGTGGGTGACTTCGTCATCGTGGATGACCTCATGGGGACGGTGGAGCATGTGGGGCTGAAAACCACCCGTATTCGAAGCCTCAGTGGTGAGCAGATCATTTTTTCCAACAATGATCTGCTCAAGAGCCGTATCCGCAACTACAAACGCATGCAGGAGCGTCGGGTTGTTTTTTCGGTGGGTGTGACTTATGACACGCCAGCATCCCTGCTTGAAATGATTCCAGAGATCATTGCGCAGGCCATTCGGTTGCAGGCTGCTGCGCGTTTCGACCGCGCGCATCTCAAAAGCTTTGGCCCATATTCAATAGATTATGAGTCCGTTTATTATGTAATCGAGCCGGATTTCAACCTGTACATGGATATACAGCAGGCTATCAATCTGTGCCTGGTGCGCAAGTTTCACGAGCATGGAATCAGTTTTGCTTTTCCGACGCAGACACTGCATCTGGCAGACGGGTGTCTCCCGGGAGGCACTGCAAGGGTGAATGGAGCCTCTGCGGCTCAGCCGGCTGACGTGGCGGCGTAGCAATCAGCACCATCTTCATGGCGATGGCTGTCTGCGGTTGTCATGGGGTCTTCTATCTCCACCTATTTCAGATGTATGGCATGTGAAATGGGGTGGAGCATTCTGAAAAACCGGGAAGGAAGCAAATGCACTCGCGTACAGACTTGATTTTGGCGACCGATCTGGATGGGACTTTCCTCCCTCCGGAAGGCAATGGCGGAGGCTCGGATCTTTACAAACTCATCCGGGACAACCCTGGAAAGATTGTGTTGATCTTTGTGACAGGGCGAGCGTATGAAAGCATTCTTTCATTGCTGGACGATCCTTCGGTTCCTGTCCCCGACTACATCATTGCGGATGTGGGTGCCACGATTCTGAAGCGGCAGGGCGACACGTTCTCACCGGTCATGCCATTGCAGCAGGAAATTGCAGAGAAATGGCCGGGCCACGAGGCCATTTTGAGCAGCATCGGCTCGATTGCGGGCTTGCAGCGTCAGGAAGTACCCCAGGAACGTCGCTGTTCATTTTTGTATGAGGATGAAGCTGTTCTGCCAGCCATGCAAGAGATTGCACGGTCGCTGGGATTGGATCTGTTGACGTCTGCCGGGAAATATCTCGATTTTCTTCCGCCCGGTGTTTCCAAGGGGGAGAGCCTCAAGCAGTTGTTGCGTTCGGAAGGCCTTCGGCAAGACAAGGTGCTGGTGGCAGGCGATACCCTGAACGACCTTTCACTGATGCAGACGGGCTTCAGGGGAGTGGTTGTCAGCAACGCCGAACCGGCACTCAAGCAGGCTGTGAGGTCGCACCATTCCCCATTGCCTGTTCATCAGGCTTGTCAGGCCGGCCCCAGCGGGATTCTGGAGGCTATTCATTTTCACGGGTTCACACTGAATCTGGAGATGCCAGCCGCTCAGGCGGATCCTTCTGAAGGGGGTGCCGATCTGGTGATCGTTTACCACCGCCAGCCCTTTGATGAAATACGGCAGGGAAACAAGGTGGAACGCAGATCCCCCAGAAGCCCCAATGGCATTCTGCCCACCTTGCTGGGCTTCTTTGCTGAAGGCAAGAAAGGGGCCTGGGTGGCGTGGTCTCAGCAAGACAGCCGGGACCCCGAAGGGTTTGAGGTGGATGTGCCCGTGGATGCACAAAAGTACCCGAATTTGGTGGCTTCGCGCGTCGCGCTGACCGAAGATGATGTCAATATCTTCTACAAGCAGTTTTCGAAAGAGGCTTTCTGGCCGATCATTTTTTCGTTCCCGGAAAGGGCTTCCTTTATTGAAGCGCACTGGCTGCGTTTTTGTGAAGTCAACCGTCTTTTTGCACAAAGAACGGCTGCCGTAGCAGCCCAGGGCGCAACGGTCTGGATACACGACTACAACTTGTGGATGATGCCGGCCTATCTGCGCGAGCTACGGCCAGATCTGACGATTGCTTTTTTTCATCACACGGCATTTCCCAGTGCGGACATCTTCAACATCCTTCCGTGGAAGGGGCAGATTGTCGCCAGTCTGCTCAAGTGCGATTACGTGGGTTTTCATATCCCGCGCTACGTCGAAAACTTCATTGATGTGGTCCGTTCGAACGTGTATGCGCAGATTCTGGAAACGGAATTTTGTGCGCCTACGTACCTAACCTACGGATGCGCGTTGGGCGTTGAGGAGGTAACGCGAGCGATCCAGACGCCGTCGGGTGTGTTGCGTGTGGGGGCCCACCCTGTGGGTATTGATAATGAAAAAATCCAGTGCATTGTGGATGAGCCGGAAACACGACGCTTGGTGGATACCTTGCTGGAAGAAACAAAGGGCAGACGGGTCATCCTTTCTGTTGAGCGTCTGGACTATGTCAAGGGCCCGATTGAAAAGATGCTGGCGTATGAAAAATTGCTGGAGATGCATCCGCAATGGCATGGAAAAGTGGTCATGCTCAACATCGTCACGCCCGCAGCGCCTGGCATGGAAATCTATGAAACGACAAGAGAGCAGCTGGATCAGGTGGTTGGCCGGATCAATGGCCGTTTTTCGCAACTTGACTGGACGCCGGTACGCTACTTTTACCGATCCTTTCCGTTCGAGGAATTGGTGTCGTTTTACGTGGCAGCTGACATTGCCTGGATTACACCGCTGCGCGATGGCTTGAATCTGGTGTGTAAAGAGTACATCTCTGCCAAGTCGGCCTCCGGCACCCGTGGTGCGCTGGTGTTATCGGAGTTCGCAGGTGCGGCGGTCGAGCTGAAAGGCGCGGTACTGACCAATCCCTACGATGAAACCAGCATGATTCAAAGCTTGCTCAGCGCCTTGAACCTTGATGAGCAAGAAATCGCTTTCCGTATGCAGACGCTGGTCCAGCGTGTTTTGGAATACGACGTCAATGTCTGGGGGGCTGACTTCCTGAAGCTTCGGCAGGGCGGTTGAGCCATGACGGGGATGGCGCTCCAGGGTCGCGTTGCAGTCCTTGCCAAGGCGGCCAGCATGGGCTGCGGCCTGCGCCTAGCCCTGGACCCCGTGGGGCACCGGCGTACCGCCGATTTCTCGGATTCACTGGACTAGCCCTGGAATGCTTCCACCTCCACCAGGCAGTCATAAAACGTCGGACCCCGCCCCAGGTCGGTCAGCGCCTGGCTGGTGAGCTGGTTCACATTGCTGCCGTCCATGCCCAGCTTGCGCCACCAGATGCCCAGGCCGTTGACCACGCCTGGGCGTGCCCGTTCGCTCACCTGGGCGTGGCAGCGGTAGCTGCCCCGGCCGTTGAACACGCGCACCACGCTGCCCTCGGCAATGCCGCGCGCAGCCGCGTCCTGCGGATGGATCTCCAGCAGCGGACGGCCCTCGATGTCGCGCAGGCTTTTGACGTTGACGAAGGTGGAGTTGAGAAAATTGCGTGCGGGAGGCGAGATCATGGCCAGCGGGTAGTGCTTTGACGTGCCCACCGCCTCGTGATTGGGCACGTGGTCGGGCAGGCCGTCCAGGCCCTGCGCGGCCAGGCGCTCGCTGAAGAATTCGCACTTGCCCGATGGCGTGGGAAAGCCACCTTCGGCGAACGGCGCCTCCGGCCCGCCCAGCGGCGCAAAGCCCTGTGCCAGCAGGTGGTTGAAGTCCACCTTGGCGCCATAGGCTTGGCGGCAGAGTTGCTCGTCACCGTCCTGAAAACACGGCTCGTTGAAGCCCATGTGCGCCGCCAGGTCGCGGAAGATCTGGGTGTTGCTGCGTGCCTGGCCCAGCGGCGCAATGGCGGGCTGGTTCAGCAGCACGTCGGTGTGGCCGTAAGCCAGATGCACGTCCCAGTGTTCGAGCTGGGTGGTGGCGGGCAGAAGGTAATCGGCGTAGTCGGCGGTGTCGGTCTGGAAGTGCTCCAGCACCACGGTGAACAGGTCCTCGCGCGCGAAGCCCTGCACCACCTTGTCCGACTCGGGCGCCACGGCCACGGGGTTGCTGTTGTAGACCACCAGGGCTTCGATTTGTGGGCCGAAGGCTTCGGAGGACGGGCGCAGCAGGTCGTTGCCAATCGTCACCATGTTGATGGTGCGCGGGCTGCGGCCAGCCAGCAAATCCGGGCGCTGCAGCGCGGCGCGGTCCACCGGGAAGCTGCCCGAGCTGGACAGCAGCATGCCGCCCGCGCGGTGCCGCCAAGCGCCCGTGAGCGCGGGCAGGCAGGCGATGGCGCGCACCGCGTTGGCGCCGCCGTGCACGCGCTGCACGCCGTAGTTCAGGCGGATGGCGGCGGGCCGGGTGGTGCCCCAGGCGCGTGCGAGCTGGCGGACCTGCTCCACCGGCACGCCGCAGACCTGCGCAGCACGCTCGGGCGGCCACTCCAGGGCGCGCTCGCGCAGCTGCGCCCAGCCCACGGTGTGGCGCGCGATGTAGTCGTGGTCCAGCCAGTCGTGCACGATGAGCTCGTGCATCAGCGCTAGCGCCAGCGCTGCGTCGGTACCGGGCAAGAGTTGGAGGTGCTCGTGGCATTTCTCGGCGGTCTCGCTCTTGCGCGGGTCGATGCACACCAGCCTGGCGCCGTCGCGCTTGGCCTGCTGCGCGATGCGCCAGAAATGCAGGTTGCTGCCAATGGAGTTGCTGCCCCAGATGAGAATGAGCTTGGCTTCGGCGAAGAACTCCACCTTCATGCCCACCTTGCCGCCCAGCGTGTGCACCAGGCCCTCGCCACCCGCCGTGGCGCAGATGGTGCGGTCGAGGAACGAGGCGCCCAGACGGTGGAAGAAGCGCCGGTCCATGCTTTCGCCCTGCACCAGGCCCATGGTGCCGGCGTAGCTGTAGGGCTGGATGGCCTGCGGGTCGCGCGCGGCGATCGCGCCCAGGCGTGCGGCGATATCAGAAAGTGCCTCGTCCCAGCTCACGGGTGTGAACTGCCCGCTGCCCTTGGGTCCGCTGCGCCTGAGGGGCGTGAGGATGCGTTCGGCGTGGTAGGTGCGCTCCGGGTATTTGGACACCTTGGCGCAGAGCACTCCGCCGGTCTGCGGGTGTGCCGGGTTGCCCTGCACGCGTGTGGCTACACCGTTTTCGACGGTGGTGAGCAGGGCGCAGGTGTCGGGGCAGTCGTGCGGGCAGGCGCCGCGCACCTGGAGGGATGGTGCGATGGGGATGGTGTTGCTGCTGGTGGCGGTTTGGGCTGGGGTGTACACGGGAGTCATGGCGCCATGGTACAGATCCTAGAAACCGCAGTTGACCGCTTGCAACCCTTGGATAAGCCGCATGACGCCTAACCTTGGGCTACTTCGAAGCGTTCACCTTTTGGGTGAGAACGCTATGCACCCGCCAGCACCGCGCTCAGCGCGCCATGCTGTGTTGTTCCTCCTTGCGCACAGGAGTGCGCTGCGTCGTC
>C687J35021_10001434_pt1 | contig 18065 bp, 21 predicted proteins | sample RifCSPhighO2_12_FD_35021 | JGI IMG/M metagenome (IMG submission 35021)
GGTGGTAGCGCCACGCGTATTGAATTTGGCGACGTTAGCTCTTATATAGGCGGCGATGGCAACTTGAATGCTATGCAGACACTACTAGCGGCTTTAGCGGCTTGTGACATAGATTTGGTCGCAATGCATGCGGCTTTAATCGGCCTGTCTATTGATGGGCTGTGGATAGAGGTCAGTGGTCACTTTAACACCCAAGCCTACTTTGGAGTAGAAAATGCTCCGGGATCCGGATATGACCGCATTGCCTACACGGTCCACATAAAAGCCCCTAAAGCGACGCCCATGCAGATTAAACATCTGAAAGAGCGGTGTGAACGGTCTTCTCCCGTTGGAGATTCGCTTAGCAGGCCAATACCACTCACACTTAAGATTAAAAGTAACTAGTTTTCTCTCTCCGAACCCCAAAAATAACCCTGCATAATTCGCCGGGCGTATAATTTATTTGGAGGAATAATTATGGGTAAACGTGACATCATTAAAATTCGCGACAAACACTATTACGCTGAGCGTAATAAAAAAGGCCAGTTTACAGACATAACCAGCATCAACAAGTCAATCAAATCCGACATGAAAAAGAGCAATGCTAAAACAGTATCCCCAGGCCACGGCCATCTCGGCGACCTAAAACGCAAAAAATAGAAATTTCTCTCATCCTGCGACGAAGTCTTGACGTTATAACGTCAAGACGTCTGATTTATCAAATCAATTCAAATCAGGGCCGGTTCATCTAGATGTTTTGTATTTAGCCGGTGCGTGGAGGCTTGACGTACCTGCAAAAATTAATTTGCTGGTGTTAATTCTTTCCAATCCCAGTAGTAACCGGGGCTTTCATGGGTGTCGGTACCAACCACAGTATTTAAACCGTCCGTCCAATAATATTTGGAAGTATTGGGGACAGTATAATTCTCGCCGGTTGATGGATCGTAGACATCTTGGACGCCTAAAATCGCATCGCTCCACTTGTTTGCCATTGCGTCTTGGCTTGATGAACGGTATTCAAAGGTTGAAGAAATTATATCAGCAATATCAGAGCCGCTTTGACTGATAATCTGCGATCTTTTAGCAACCTCGGCTTGCTCTTTTTTTGTCCATGCCGGATCAAGCTTAAAAGACTTGTCCATCGCCGTGGCAATCTCTTCTACTTGGGCGATCTGACTTTCCGGCGCCCAATAATGCGTCAATCCGGCCGTCCATAAACCTGTTCCCGCCAGACTAAGGCCTTGTTCGACAACAATCACTTTATGGACCTTGCCATCACCGCTCAAAGTTCCCTCGGCCGCAGTTGTCTGCGTGATATAAGAAAGTTTGGGGACTTTTGCCACCAGATCATCACGTGATGTGACCGAATCAACCTTGAGATTTAAGTTTTTGGCCAAGATGGCCTTAATGTAATCTTGGGCATTTTTTTCCGACATCACAATCATGTCCTGCGAAACACCGCCCGACGGATTATAGTGGGAGCCTTCCGTAAAGCCGGCAAATTCCAATATCTGGTTAGGGACCGTGTAAATTGGCGGGTACGGATTTTCAATTTGGATACCCATGTCGCCACTACCGGCAACAATTTTTAAAGCGGCATCAATATATGGCCTGACCACACCCCCGTCAATATTCCAACCGCTGGGTACATCAACCGTAAAAGCGCCTTCAGTTGGATCTTGCCACGAAACCATTTGAATTAGACCTTTAATCTTCCCCGGATCCCTTAATTTAGCATCGTAATTAAACGAGGCTAAGACCTTCATTAAATCGGGCATAGCGTCTTTTAATTGATCGCTGGGAGCGGCAAATCCGGAAACGTAATAATTTTTCCCGCTGCCATTAATATTTAAGACTCCCGTCATATCGCTGCCGGTGTATTTGATCCGGTAAATGGTAGAGCTGTATTTATCAACGTTCTTTTGGTCGAATATTTGAAAATTGCTAAAAGATTTTTCAAAAGAGCTCTTTATGTCTGCTAAAACTTGCTCTTTTGTTTTGTCCTGAGGATAAACCATGGTTATAGCGAGCACTGTTTGTTCGTCGGTTTTTTCAGGGTTGGGCCCGATTTTAATTAAACCCCAATCGTTAACATTTACTTTCCAGTTTTTGGGTATTTGGACAGCAAAACCACGATCATCTTTGTAGCTTATCCAATCTTTTGCCGCAGTCTGCCCCTGGGATGATTTTGGCGAGTCTGACTTTATAAACGAAAAATAAGAACCTAAGATGATCCCCGAAAGAATAACAACTGACGAGGCCGCTATTAAAATAGTCTTTTGCCGCTTCCGGTCGGGAGCGTCCATTTTACCCATTCCGGGCACATTAATTGCTGAAATTTTCTTGCGAGGCCCTTTATAGCCCTTCAAAAACGAAGCAAAGGAGGGCAATACGTTCATGATTTTTTTCTTTTTTGAATCAGGTTTATTTACATCAGACATAATATTCCTAACCTAACTAAAACGTTAATGTATAACTAATTCCCATATTACTCCATAAACAATAAAATGCCTTCTCTATCGCAGCAAAAGCTGGCCGAAATATTTGCCTAGAAATTTCTCTCCATATATAGTTCCTGCTCTCCAACCCCGCATCCTGCCCCTCGCCACGACGTCACAGCGTCACAACGTCATGACAACAGCAGATACTGATTAGAAATTTCTCTCTCCGAACCCCAAAAAATAACCCTGCATAATTCGCCGGGCGTATAATTTATTTGGAGGAATAATTATGGGCAAACGTGACATTATAAAAATTCGCGACAAACACTACTACGCTGAGCGTAATAAAAAAGGCCAATTTACGGATATAACCAGCATCAACAAGTCAATCAAATCCGACATGAAAAAGAGCAATGCTAAAACAGTGACTCCAGGCCACGGCCATCTGGGCGACCTAAAACGCAAAAAATAGAAATATCTCTCACCTGAGCTAGTCTTTTTGCCCCTCAGTTTGTCTCTTCACCTCGCAACGACGTCTTGACGTCACAACGTCGCCGCGTTATTGTGAAGCAGAATAAAGTAGATGAATGGAGTAGACGGTGGCGAGCAAACTAACCCAAAGGACCACAATTTACCTAGAGCCATACGTAAAGAAATTTTTGCAACTTAGAGCCTTGCAGCAAAGCAAGTCCATATCACGAATAATCAACGAGCGTTTTGAGGTGCTCATGAAGAATTTTGAAACTTCGAAAAAAACGGCCCATGGCAAAAAACACCCATCTGTCGCTGAATGGGAAATTGTGAAAAGCGGACTCGACAAAAACCGCAACATCACGTCATGACGTCTTGACGTCATGACGTTACGGATCGAACTCCAAGAAGAACTGCTTGTGCTTGCATACCAGCCAGCGCATATAGAACAATGATGCCATGGGTTTTGGCGAAGAATTGAAAAAATTAGATCCAGATAAATTGATTGGGATTTTAGATCGAATTTATGGGGAGTTGGGCGCCGAAACTGATGATGCCCCTGATATTTCCGAGATTGATTATCCCGCGCTTGCCCGTATTGCAACCTTTGGCTTTCAAAAATTCAGACTTTTAGAAGCAAGGCTCAGAGGTGAAATTCCGCAACTGTCTCCGCTCGATGCTAGTGAAGAAGAAATAGAGTTCATGGATCAATTCATCCGGGGAGTAGCCGTTGGCGTCTGGGCCGCAGCTGCCGCACTTAAGGAATACGCTGAGTTGGAAAAATTTGTGACCGAAGCCCCTTCGGATCCGAGAGTTTAAAAACGGAGCCGATTTCTCCGAATAGAGCATGGGATGCTATTCATTCCTTTTTGCGGTACATGTAAAAAGCAAGCCCCGCCAGCCCGGCGAAGCTCAAACCAATGACAACATTCCTGACTGTATGCGTGCCGCCCTCGGCCTTGACTAGCTCTGAAAAACTCATCGAAAACTCGCTTCCCTCTGCATCATCCCTGCCGAACTTAGCCTCAGAAAGAGGGACCCTGTGCGCCATCCCCTTTTCGTCACGCACCAAAACCCAGACTTCAAGATCTTCAGTGCGTTGATTTTTGTGTTCTCTAGCTCTACCTAAAACCGTCTTCCAAATCGCTTTGCGAATCGATAAAGGTTCGGGAGGGTGCTCCCCCTGGGGCATGTCTGATTCTTGATATTCACCCATAATCATGACATTATACTCCAAACAGCGTGTAAAGTTCCTGCTGACGTTATCGCAGAGGAGGATTGACGATGTGGGCCATGCGTTTTAGAATTTCGGCCTCTTCTTCGTCGGTCATTGTTGGCTTTTCCTGCTCCGACCCGTGAGGTTCGACGAAGACGCTGCTGACGGCGATGCGAGCAGCTTCGGCCGGTGTTTTTCGCTCAACTTCCTGCCCGTAGGGACCAGACATATAATCATAGAATGCCTGCCGGGTATGCCACTGGTCGAAATTCGGCGAACCGTGGGCAAAAGAATCCGTGGGATCATCGCCACGCCTTAAAGCATCGTAAAAATCTCGCAGCTGGCCATACGAATGGACCTGGTGGTCATCAGAATCAATGCCGGCGGTAACGATTAATGTTTCATCTGTTATTACACTGCTTTTGCCCATGATGTCTTGGCACTCCTGGCAAGGATGCAACGTAGACGATTCACGTCCTGTAACTCCTTTAATCAACTGGCGGTCGGAGGTGCCGACAATAACCAGGCCTATAGCTTGTGGGCTGTCGCCGACGATTTGGCCATAGCTTTCCAGCTCGTTTAAAATTCTCATCTCGGCGCATAATTTTGCCTCATTTTCGAGCTTGGTATTGCCGGCAGAAAATAGAACTGTTTGGCGAAGCTTTGGCAGTAACGCAAACAATGATGCGCCGACATGGAATCCGCGGTAGGAATAAGCCTCTTCATCGGCGGATCGGCGCGCTAGATAAACTAAATGGGGAACAATGCCAATAAACATATGGTAAGGATCTATTTCCTTACCGAATGCACACTCGTAGCCGGCATGCTCAGCCTTCCCGCGAATCATAATTACTGTTCAATACCCTTATCTATTTAACAGCTTCTAAAATGGCATCTAGGCTGGGCTGTAAGTTGGCCACATCCTTATCAGGATTTTCTAGAGCAAAACTCCGTAAAACAGCATCTACTGCTTGAACAATAGTCCGCACGGGTTCTTTTTGTTTTGGCTTGAGCGCATTGTAGTTAGCAATAAATTGATTGGGGAAGAAATGAATAATAGCCATGGCTGAAGCAAACATCTCATTGTAAGAGGAGTATGGATGGCCGTAATTAGATATACTCTTTTTGAGCTCTGGCGTGTAATGGGATTCGTCAAATATTCTAAAATAAGGGTTGTTTTCGATTTCATCAGGTGGCCCCAGCAGGCCAAAACCCGGCACCGGTACTCCCCAGCCAGCGGCTTTCACGAGTTTGCGATAAGCATCAAACATAGTTAGCACCGGACGTTGATCCTCCTGGTAATTAATACGGTTTTGCATAAGGGCATGAGATATCTCGTGGAAGGCCTTGGTCTCACCCTCTTTTTCAAATAGTGGATCTGTAAAGCTTATTGAGGTAAATTCAACCCGGTGCGAATCGGGGCTGTATACTCCCCCTCGTTGATCCTCGTCATCCGTGTGGTAAATAAAAATATCCGGAACAATTATAAAGGGGCTGAAACGCTCGGCCATAGCACCAATATCATCTAAGTTCGCCTGGCCGATATCGGCCTCAGATTTAACTTCTACCGCAAAATATTTCTGGTCGCCTTTGGGCTTGCGATTCTCGTAAGATTCCGGCTTAAGTTGATAAGTTTCGACATCGTACTTTTTCCTGACTACGCGAAAGCCATCTGGCTCATTTGGATCATCAACATAATCGTCCAAAGTTCGTTCGACTACTAAATATGATTCAAGGTCGGTTGGGGAAACAGTTATTCTTTGTCCACCTTTAATCAATTCAACAGAGGAGCTCGAACTAGTACCGATAGAAGCAACGTCCTCAGCACCAGGCTCCATAATTGTCATTTGAAGTTCTTCGTAAGGCACTCTATCTCTAAATCTCTCCAGATCTTTATCTTGTACTGTTATCCTCCAGCCATCAAGCGTGACCGGAACATCAGGAGCAACTTCAATAGTCTCGCCGGAACGAAAGATCTGGGCTTCCGGATTTAATGGCCTCTCGGCCGACGGTGCCTTTGACTCTCCGCAACTGGCTGCGAAAAGAGCTAAACTCCCCACTGCAGCATACGGCGCTATGCGAGCCAGAACTTCTCTTGAACTTCTCATAATTCAACTATAACACTATTCACGCTCTATGTCAATCGAGCATCGGATTTTCCGCACCGGAACTTTTCGAATCACCGAAGTTATATGCCGAAAAAACATTAATTCTTGTACCAACTGCTTAAGAGAACTCTACCCAGGGATGGAAGAACCGACAAGCTGGTTGGGACACTATGAAAATTACATTTGTCCACAAACTCTGCTTCTGGCAGCCCATCCGTAAATAAAAGTTCGACTTCAGAGGAAGCAGCACGAAAGTCTGACTAAAGCGGATAGATTGGGATAATTGACAAATCTACAAAAGAGTCTATATTAATGAAAATGGAAGACAAAATACCTGAAACTCCTTTTTACATGGTTAGCGAAGAACCCTTTGTGGCTGAAACTATCCGTGCCATTCATCATATAGATGGCAATAATTATATTGAGGGCGGTGTATTGTCATCAGCGGATCTATCTGCTGATGAAGTTAAGGAAGTATTGGCTGAGGCACATGACAGTGAGCCTAGCTCATTTTTACTAGGCGAGAAAGAGATACGGGCCAGTGCTAGAGGACGAATGGTCGTGGGCTTCAGTAGGTGGAACTCCAGCTGGGATCCGGCTGCTTCAGGCATTGACCCTAGCATGAATTAACAATAGAAGGTGGTTTAATGGTGGTGATGGGAGTCGACGATAGCACCAGCCGCGCCGAGGGCGAGGCCACCGAGCAAGGCATCGCGCCTTAAATGCTTCTTTGTGTTTACAAACTCAAACACTGCCGACATTATCAGCCTTATGCGGCTTTCTCCTCGTCCGGCGATGCCTGGAGGTAATTCGGGCATATCTCTATAGACCTCCTCGGGAGGGGAGTTAAATCCTACCATTTTTTTGTTCTCCCTTTTGTAGCCACATTATAGCATATTTTGCTTGTGCTTGCGTGAGCTATGGACCTTGTATTAGTTTATATAGTATATGGAAAACCGCCCAGCTAGACCCGAAGTACCAAAACTTACCGTCAGCCATGATGAGGCAATCGGCGACCCAAAATTCCGATCACGTTACAGAGATGAGCGCGTGAGCTTTATCAGAGCAGGCATGCCGGTATGGATGCTAAGAGGTTTTGAGGGTCAAGACGTGATGGAACCGGGCATAGTACTTGAATTTTATAAAGATGGCGAAAGAAAAGGCTTTATAGAAGGAAACGATTTAGACGGCTACGAAGTTTACGGGCTGGAAACAGGCTTAGAAGAAGGACCCCATCACCTTAATAGCGACACCATTATGCTTCGAAGCGCAGCCCAAAAACTTTTAGAAGATGTAATATCCGACACCTCACTTCAAGATCAAAACTAGCAATTTCTCTCACTTACCTGAGTCCGCCAGCTGGCGGATCGAACGGATCGAACCCCCGGCGCCTTTGGCGCAGTAGTTGGTAACTAGTAGTTAGTAAAAAGTAGGTAGAGTTGGACATCGCCGAGGCAAAAAATATGGTAAAATAATCTTATGAAAAGCTTAGAGTTTAAGTCAGTAGTCTACCGAGAAGGCAAGTATTTTGTTGCCCAGTGTCTTAATGTTGACGTTTCCAGCTTCGGCAACAGCGAAAAAGAAGCTCTAGCTAATCTGAAAGAGGCTCTTGAGCTATATTTTGAGGATTCTAGTCCACTGAAAAGTGATCTAGTAGAAGATCCAAAGCTCAAAACTCTCCACTTGCAAAATGCCTAAGCTACTATCCTCCACGGAGGTGGTGAAAGTCCTCAAGCAAGAGGGCTTTATTTTTATCTCGCAGCGCGGCAGCCATGGGAAATTTCGAAAAGGATCGGTAACGGCTATCGTACCGATGGCCAAAAAAGAAATTCCGCACGGCACATTACGTTCAATAATTCGTCAATCCGGCCTCAATAAAGATTTATTCCAAAAATAACCCAAAATGCCGATTGCCCCGGATGGGCAGGGAATACTTTACTTATTAAGTATTTTGCTTATGGTTGCAAAACTGTCAGTTCAGGGGTATAAAAAAGACACTTATGACTAACGAGAAATGTTTGGATAATTTAATATTCGAGATTGCCGACAGGGAACTTGACCCACAGGTTGATGCCGAGACCATAAGCCAGATTGAGGCGGCCAGCGTTGACGGCAACCCGATTTGCTCGGTCCTAGAATGCCAAATCCCGGAATGTAACAGGGAAAGTGCCTTTAATATGGCGGATGGCCATTTTGACATTATTACCGAAGCAACGAGAGGAGTTTGCGAGATACACCGCCGGGCCGCCGCCTGGCAAATAAAGTTTGCCTTATCTTCGGGACCGCACAGCCCCCTCGAAGCTACCCGAAGCTGGTAGAAACTAGAAAATAAACCGAATTTTTATGGAAAATCGCCCAGCTAGACCCGAAGTACCAAAACTTACCGTCAGCCATGATGAGGCAATCGGCGACCCAAAATTCCGATCACGCTACAGGGATGAACGTGTGAGCTTCATTAAAGCAGGCATGCCAGTGTGGATGTTAAGAGGCTTTGAGGGTCAAGATGTGATGGAACCGGGCATAGTACTTGAATTTTATAAAGATGGCGCAAGAAAAGGCTTTATAGAAGGGAACGATTTAGACGGTTACGAAGTTTATGGACTGGGAACAGGCTTAGAGGAAAGACCCCATCACCTTAATAGCGACACCATTATGCTTCGAAGCGAAGCCCAAAAACTTTTAGAAGACGTGATATCCGACACCTCACTTCAAGCTCAAACCTAGCAATTTCTCTCACCCGAACCTAAAAATAAAGGGGTTGACAGTAGTAATAAAATAGTTGAAACTATATTTTACGAAAGAAGGATTCCCCGACTCGGCAGAAGCCAAGGCTCTACGCGCCGAAGCTGAGCAGGTTACATTTCTAGCAGATGGCAGAAGGATTACCGAGGGCCACGTGAACTCTTTAAATATGTCGGAGGATGAAGTTAGAGACATCATGGCTGAAGCTCACGGAGTTGGACCAGAGAACATCTATCTTAGCCCGTCAAAATCCGGAACCACTGGCCGCAGTAGATCCGTAGGCTTCCGACGCTGGAGTTCATCTTGGAACCCGCACGCCGAAATGGGTGACCCTAATCTTAATTAAGTTTCTGATTCGGGCTCGAAAGAAAACAGGTTATTTTTTATGGTGCTTTATGGCGTAAACGCCGGCGGCAACGATGCCTAGCGCCACCGTTGCCGTTATAACTTTATGTTCGCCTGTTTCTTGGCGTATGTAAGCTAGAAGTTGGCCTTCTTTTACTGCATCTCGGAATCGAACGTTATCGATATCAACGCTTCCATGTTCGCCGAGCTCTATTTCGGCGTTGGCCCCCGCCTTAGTCAACTTCCTGAGCAACCTATTAGCACGAAGCGCCATGGGTTTTCTCATATCAGTTTCGAAACCTTCACCAACCGGGTGCTCGGTAGAGGGCTGAACCGGGGCCCCCGGGTCAAACTCTTCCATAAGTGCCGATATTATATCACCAACACCGTATATAAATTCGGACTCGAGATAAGAGAGGGAGGAAGTAAATCTAAATGGAATCACTATACTGTAGGTAGATGATACTGAAGCCTCGTCAGTTTACGTTGGCCGCTACGTCCCTGGGTTCGTCACTGGCTTTTATCGATGCCACTGCTCTGACTGTGGCTTTGCCCACCATCCAGTCCAAGCTTCATTTAGGCCTGCATGGCATACAGTGGGTATTTTTATCCTATTCCATAACCCTTGCCATCCCAAGACCTGCAGCAGATTTGTGGTCGGCAGGGAAACATGCCTTTCTTTTCGCTATATCTACGGTGTTGATCCATAAGTAGGCCTGAAGATCAAAAAAGCGGTAAAGACAATGTCGAACAAGGGGCTCTGGAATGTTGAGGCAGATGTGCTAATGTTTAAGCATGAGTCCCGTTAGAAGTAAGTATTTTATAAACCATAAAATCTGCCGATTCGCTGGCAGCGAATCGGACTTCTAACGAGATGGGTATTAAAGAGCAGGAGGGCTTTGGTCATTTATGGTTATTGTTAATCCCTCTGCTTGTGGCGGTAATTGGTTTTGCGGGCTGGCGTATCCGCGACATGAAATCCAAAAATGAAACGACCTTTAGCACTGAAAATGCCCAGACAGGGAAGTCGGAAAAGGTTACATGGGCACGGACACAGGACGGCTGGAAAGTTAGCGGCACGCCGCCGGCCTGTCCGAACCCGCTGGTGAAATTGCCAGTTGACATCAGCCTGGCAACATCAATCCTTTACCCCGGGCAAACCAGAGGCGGTGACTTTAAGGCTCACGGCGGCTTTAGATTCGATAACCAAAAAGACAACAACGTGAGCGTTACCGCACCACTGGATGCCGAGCTGGTATATGCCTCCCGCTATATAGAAATGGGCGAGCTGCAATATATGCTTGATTTTATCGCGCCTTGCGGCTACACATACCGCTTCGACCATTTACTGGCACTGGGCCCGCAGTTCCAGGCAGTGGCCGATAAATTACCGCCAGCTAAAGAAAACGACTCTAGAACTAGCACAGTCAACCCAAAAGTGCCGGTTAAGGCCGGCGAAACCATTGCCACGCAAATAGGTATGAATAAGAACCGGCTGAACGTGTTTTTTGACTGGGGGTTATACGACATGCGGTCTAAAAACCAGGCCTCAAAGGATGCCGCTTGGGCAGCCGCCCACCCCTTCAGCAATGCTCAGCACGGCGTTTGCTGGTTCGATTTGCTAAGCGCTGATGATGAAGCCAAGGTGAGGGCTCTGCCGGCTTCTGATTCTAACAGCGGCTCCACCAGCGATTTCTGCAAATCAGAATAGAGCGAGGTCGTCAATAAAATCATAGCACTTTGTGGATTCGGGCCGCAGTAGTATTTATGTGAGACGGAACTACCCCATAGAAACCTGGGATTAGTTTAACGGGGCGCAGCACGGTAAGCACCTGGCGAGCATGAAACGGATTATCAAAAATAGAAACTATTGGTTATCTGAAAAATAAGGACTAAAATGATGCTTATGTACCCTTGCTGCCACTAGCACCGCGAAATAGTATGAGCAAAATCAACACTAGCGAAAAACAGGAAAGCTTATGGAAACCCGCTACTCCGCTCCAACCATCGCAGAACTTTTAGTTGAACACAACAAAACGCATCAACAGCCGCCTCGCGGCGAGATACTAACTTTTTGCTCACTTCTCCCAAACTGCGGTATTTATAACCCGACAGCGCCCTTTTTACACGATGGCAAGCTCTATAGTGCCGCGCGGGTTGATATGCCCGGAAGCGAAGAAGCTGTGACGCAGTTCTTTAGCCCTAACGGTAGCCCTACTGAATGGCATCACGACTCAAACATGCCAACCTTGCCATGGCAGGATCCTTTTACAGCCAGTATTGGCAATGTTCGGTATTTTGGTGGCATAAGGATTTACGAAGAACCTCGCAGCGGGGAGATTACAGATTGGGATACCGTGGTTCGGATAGTACAAGACCCCACTGAGCTGCATGAGGATAAACCACCGGATATCGTTGGGCCCCGCCACATGAAGGGCATCCGTCCGTTAGGGATAGATGGCGAGCTGGCCGGACTGTTTACGCGGCCTATAGATGACAGATATCCCCGAGGTAAAGTTGGCTTCTTGGCTGTTAAAAGCAACGTTGAAATAACTGCCGACGATTTGGCAAATGCTCCAATTATAGACGGATTTATTGCTCATGAAGCAGGTGAGTGGGGCGGGGTTACCGGAGCTCATGATTTAGGGGAAAACAAAATATTGGCGCTCATGCATCTTGCGCGATATGCGGTGGATGGTGCGTCAAAGGAGTATTTTGGGGGCTTGATGTTACTTAGCAGACACGCTGATAGAGTGAGAGTGGTAGCTCAGAAAATAGTTGCTTGTCGGCAATGTTTTCCTGAAACCCCATTCAAGAGACCGGATGTTAAAGAGGTAGTTTACTTGACCGATATGTCTGTTAAAAGTGGTGAAGTTGAAGCATGGGGCGGACTTAGCGATTACACGGGCGGCAGGATAGCCGTTGGCGACTATTTGTCATAGGTAAAATTTCTCTCGTTGAACCCCTAGTGCTTTGGCACTGTAAATAGTAGTTAGAAGATAGAGCCGTTTCAGGGAGGGCGGAAAAGCAGAATGCGCCACTTCTCAAACGCATAAAAGTTGTAATTTTTTCATCAAGTGTGCTAGAATTAAAGGTAATAAGTCGACACTAGTACGTACATTATTGAAAGGAGAGTGTTACTAAAGCGCCGGACGATGTCCTTAAGCGTTCCCCGAAAGGTAACACCATGTCAATAAATACTGCGAATTTTTTAGGCAGATACGCAATTGCCCAAAAAAATTATTCTAAAAAAAATAAATCCCTCGTCTTAAGAGCAATTGATGAAGGGTTTAAAAAGCACAAATTGCGTGTAAAAAAAGCCGCCGATTTAGTTTTAGCTAGAGTCGATACCGACTCAGAAAAGCTCATCGATATTACTGAAGGGACCCGCGATAACCTAATCGCAGCCAGAACAGTTTTTCCGTTTGTTTTATTCCCGGACAGCATTTGTATTGATAGGCAGAAACTAACAATTGTTCATAGATCGTTTTTTCGTACATCAAGCACAATCAATGTGCAGATAGATGATGTTCAAATTGCGAAAGTAGACGTCGGACCATTTTTTGGATCAGTCCACCTGGCTTCTAAGTATTTTGTTGATAACATTCAATCGATTAACTTCCTCAAACGGAGTGATGCTATTAAAATCCAGAGTCTGCTTCAGGGCTACATGATAGCCCACCACCGGCAAATAGACTGTACCAGTATCGACAATGGCCAGCTAGTTGTTCTGCTGAACGAACTTGGGCAAAGTTCTACAACCTAGCACAAGCTTACAAGCGGGATGGTACCCGCAAACAAATATAGGGCCTAGTAGAGCCGGGCCTGAGAAAACTGCTTTTTTGGTAGAATAATCATTAGAAGAAAATTAGAAGGAAAAGGAGCAATCGATGTTTAGAACAAGGCTTAAAAGACAAGGCAGGAACCTGTTTGCTATCCGCGACAAGCTTGGCAGGTTTAAAAACATCGAATCGCTAGGCCGGTCGCAAAGACGTGATCGGGCCACCAAAGCCAAAACCAAAGTCCGCTCTGGCCAAGGCTACCGCGGCGACCGCTAAGTTAAGGTCATGGAGCTTTTGATTCAGACGCAAAACGAGCGCCAGGTTATTGATATCACCGATGAAGTCCAGAAACTTGTTGGTTCTGATGACTCCTTAGCCACTGTCTTCGCGGCACATACCACCTGCGCCGTCACCACCGCCGATTTGGATCCGGGCGCCGGCGAAGATTTGGCGGCTGCTATTTGGGGAATGGTTCCAAAGTTAGACTACGGCCGCCATCATGACCCGGCGCACATGCCGGCTCATATCGCTAGTTCGCTAGTAGGCCCCAGCGTCACAATACCCGTACGGGCCGGTAAGTTGGTGCTCGGCACCTGGCAAAGAATTATCTTAATCGAACTGGATGGCCCCAAAACCCGCAAACTGGTGATAACTACGGGCTGAACAGGATTTGCAGGGATTGATCCTTAGCTTGCCACAAGGTATCGGTGCCGAATTGATGGCAAAGCTTAGACATCCGGGCGGCGATAGCCGGCGCCCGATCACCGGCCAACTTGGCTTGGAAATAATCAATCACAGTCGGGTAAAGCGTTAGTTTAAACGGCCGGCCTTCTTTAATATCCAGGCAAAAAATGAATGATTCGTCGTTGCGTTCAATCTCATCAACCGCGTAATCGTCAACAAAATCGCCGGTGCTGTACAGGATAGGCTTACCTTTGTAAATTTCTACGCCGCGAAAAATGTGCGGCGAATGGCCATAAATAACGTCAGCCCCGGCATCGATTAAGCTATGGGCAAACGACCTATGTTCCGCCGGCGGTTCATAGCCCCAGTTAGGCCCCCAGTGCAGGGAAATTATCACTGTGTCCACTTTTTGTCTCAATTTAGCGACGGCGTCCATCAGGGCTAAACTGCGAGGATCATCAGGTTCAATCGGGCAGTAATAAACGCCGGGCTGGTTGGCCTTTGCTTCCCAGGCCGGCTCATTATCAGTCAGGGCCAACATGGCCAGCTTTAGCCCACCGAGTTTATAAATCGCTGGGCGACTGGCCTCTTCGATATTGCCGCCGGCGCCAGCGTGAGCGATATGGGCCCCATCAAGAATCCTGATAGTGTCGCCCAGAGCGCGCTGTCCAAAATCAAGCGAGTGGTTATTGGCCAAAGAGATGATGTCAATGCCGGCGGCTTTGAGTACCTGAACATTTTTGGGGTCAGCCCTAAAGTGAAAAACCTTTGGCGTATAGTGCCAGGGGTCGCCCCGATCTGAAACAGCGCACTCTAGGTTGCCAATACGCAAATTCGTTTCTTGCAAAACAGGCAGGCAATCACCCCACGGGTAGATTGCTGGGGCCGATTTTAAATGCCGGTTGACTAAACGGCCGAGCATAATATCGCCAACAAAGGCGAGGCGCAGTGATTTTTGCATCATATTTCTCTTTTTCTATTTTAGACACATTTTAAGGCAGGGTTTTTGTGATCTGCGTCACAGAAAAGCCCAAAATAAGAACGTATTATAATAACAGCCATCGTGAGGTGGCTAGTAGCGGCACCACTTCGGTGGCACCGCTACGCAAGAAAGGAGCCCTCAAAAGCTCCTTTTTTGTTAGAACGCTATAAAATATGACTATGGCGAAGAGGAAATGGTCCCAAGCAGTTACGCGGCACAGCAACGCCCTGGATCTAGAGAAAGGCGTTTTTAGCTGGCACGACTCGCGCGCAATTGCTCTGTCGCTGAAAAAATCGGCTGAGCAAAGCCGCCACCGCAGGGCCGGGCCATATCAATCGGCCATGAGTATGCTGAATTTTTATATCAACCGCGCCGGCAAAAACCTGCCGGCCGAGCAAAAACAAATTTTGGAAAAAGTTAAAACGCAGCTGCGTAAAGCCTTTGGACGCGGAACAGACTAAAAGTAGAAGGTAGATCTATTTTACTGCGAAGGGCTAACCGATGGAAAGTCTTTAGTCGGCGAAGGTTCACTAATAGAAACCTTTGTGTAGGTTAAGTTCATATCGGTAGTGTCGCCGTCACTTTTGCCGCTTACGCGGCGCAAGAGGTAATCTTTGGTGTCGAACCAGACAAAGCCTTCCTCGTTAGGCTTGTTGGGATCTATGACCTGGTACTTGAAGCAGGTCAAATTGCCGCAAGCTTCGGTGCCGATTTGCTTGTACTGCAGTGTCTGGCCGGCATCACCCTTAAAGTCACCCTTGGCGAATTCTTTTTTCAAATCCAGAACTTCGGGTTTATTAGTGTCGGTTGAGCTGAATTTGAACCACTGGCCGTCGGTGTAATCTTTGAGGTAAGTAACGCCGTTAAATACTATTACGTTACCCTGTTCCTGGCCGTCTTTCTTAATAACCATGGAACTGTTGCCTTTGCTGTCGCTGGCCAGTTCTATGGTCGAGGCGCCGCTTTGATCGTTGCTACTAACGTTGACTTTGAAATCACCGGCATTACCAAATGCGCCGGCAAACTTGCAGAATGTCTCGTCATTGACTTGGGTTGTACATTTGCTCTGAAGTTCTTTATTAACACTTACTGTTCCTTCGTCTTTGGTAATCAGATAGGCTCCGCCGCCAACAATAATTACGGCCGCCACTAGCAGTGCTAGCTTAGACTTACTTGATAATTGTTTAAACATTCTCATAACCTGCGTACCTCCTTAGTTATTGACCCTATCATACTCCCACCAGACTTTTGATGCTATAGGCATTTATTCAGCTTGCGGACCAAGCATACCAAGGTGGTTTTGTATCTTTTTTCCTATTGACAAAGTCAAAAAGTGCTATACTTAAGCTATTAAACTTGGAAAGTAGCATGATCAAAAGACTCCTGTTTAGCCTCGTAAGCGCATCAATGTTCTTGGCGTTAGCGCCTTTGCCAGCCTATGCCAGCCATTCATGGGGCAATTATCATTGGGCCCGCACCGCCAATCCTTTCACCTTAAAACTAGGTGACAATATGTCTTCTAGCTGGGATCCGTATCTGGCGACTTCATCAGCTGACTGGAGTCTGTCAGCGGTGCTTGACACTTCGATTGTTAGCGGCGGCACAACCGCCAACAGATGCAAGCCAGCTGCCGGCCGCGTTGAAGTCTGCAACTATACCTATGGCCGCAACGGCTGGCTGGGTTTGGCCCAGATTTGGATAACCGGCGCCCATATAACCAAAGCCGTCGTAAAGGTGAATGACAGCTATTTTAAAACAGTGACATATAATACTCCCGCCTGGAGAAATACGGTCCTGTGCCAAGAGACCGGCCATACGCTGGGACTAGACCACCAAGACGAAGATTTTTACAATGCGCCGCTNGGTACTTGCATGGACTACAGCGTCGACCCAAGTGCCAACCAACACCCCAACCAGCACGACTATGATCAGCTGGAATTAATCTACGCCCACCTGGACAGCACGACAACCGTCGGCCAGACCAAGCCGCGAAAGGTCCCCCAAACGGAGCCTGGCGACACGCCCGACACTTGGGGCAAGCTTGTCAAAAAGAACGGCAAGTCCGAGGTTTATGAACTAAACCGCGGCCAGCGCGAAAAAGTCGTCACTTTCGTATTTACGTACTAAACTTTGTAAGAATTTTCACTGACCGTTTTTTAACTTTGGAATTAACATAAAGTCAGCCATCGTGAGGTGGTTAGTAGCGGCCCACTTCGGTGACACTGCTACGCAAAGAAAGAGCCCCAAAAAGCTCTTTTTTTGTTGCCATAAGTTAGAATTAAAGAGTGAATGGATTCGACAAGCTCACCACAAGCAAAGAGTTTGAGAAGGCGTTCAGGCAGCTGAATGTGGCGCAGCAGCGGGCAGTTAAGACCATTGATGGCCCGCTGCTGGTTGTGGCCGGGCCGGGGACAGGTAAAACGCAGCTGTTATCGGCCCGTGTGGCGTACATCTTAAAAAATACTGATACCCGGGCAAACAACATTTTGTGCTTGACTTATACCAATAAGGCCGCCATTAACATGAAAGAGCGCGTTATTAAGCTGACCGGCCCGGAAGGCGCGAGAGTACAGGCCAGCACCTTTCATAGTTTTGCTGCGGAAATCATGAACCTTTACCCGGATTACTTTTGGAGCTCGGCACAGTTGTCGGCGGCACCGGAGGCGCTGCAGCTGGATGTTATTGATTCGATAGTAAGCAAGCTGCCATTCGACAACCCCTTAGCCCAAAAATTTGCCGGGCAGTATACGCTACTTAGTTCTATCAAGGATGCCATAAAACTGGTAAAAGAAGCCGGCCTAACGCCGAAGAAGCTGCGCACGGTAATCAACCACAATCTGGCTTACATAGATGAAATTGAGACCGAATTAGCGGATATTACCGCAGCTAGTCTGTCCTTTAATAAACTCGGCGAGCTGCAGGCTAAGGTTAATGAATTAACAAAGCAAAACGTTGACGAAGCACTGTACCCCCTTAAGTCGCTTTCAACTATCATTGCTGACAGCCTGGGCGAAGCCATCGCCGCTGACGAAGAGAGCGGAAAAACTACCTTCGCGGGCAAGTGGAAAAGCCGCTGGGTGCAGACTGTCACGGACCAGCGCGGCATGCACAAAGAACGCGAGCGCAACAACTGGTGGCTGCAACTGGCAGATGTTTACGAAAAGTACCGCGACGGCCTGCATAAGCGCGGGTACTATGATTTTGCCGATATGCTGGTTGAGGTTCTGAGCCAACTGAACGCTAAGCCGCAAATGCTGGCTGATATCCAGGAAAGATTTAGCTATGTCCTGATTGACGAGTTCCAAGACACCACGC
>C687J35021_10001437_pt1 | contig 18061 bp, 38 predicted proteins | sample RifCSPhighO2_12_FD_35021 | JGI IMG/M metagenome (IMG submission 35021)
ATGCGGCTAATGCGGCGGCTTATGCGGCTAATGCGGCGGCTTATGCGGCGGCTAATGCGGCTTATGCGGAAATGAAAACAAAGATAATAAATTACAGCATTAAATTAATTGAATCAAAAAATGAATAAAACGTGTCATACTTGTTCGCACCGTCAGACAACGGAATTTTCAGATGATTATTATTTCAGAGAATTTCTGCAATATGAAAAATACCATTGCGAACTTGACGGTGAAAAAATAGAATTGGATTCTAAATGTGAAGCATGGGAACTAAATGAAATGTATTATGAATATTTTGAAGAGGATGATTAGATTTTAATTAACTTTTTTAATAAAATATAGGTGAGATATGAATGATGACAATAAAACAGAAAAAATCATTAATGATTTATGTGAAATTCAACAAAATTTGGATTATAGGGCGTCTCATATTAAGGTAGCAATAACTATACTTGAAAATGAGTATGCTATGTTACAACAACTGAGTAATCGAATAATTAATATTCGAGGTAATTATTCATATTTAGACAAAGAAAGTTAAATAATGAAAAAATATTTTATAAATAAAACTGAAAAAAGAATAGACATATTTAATGAAAGACATTATAGGCGTATCATTGACGGTCAGGAAAAATGGTATATAAATGTTACTCATATTATAGACACTTACTCTGAAAAATTCGGAATAATGCAATTCGTTAAAAAGAATGGTGAGGACAGTGATGTCATACGTGATACTTATGCCATGCTGGGTTCCGAAGTTCACAATTTAATAGATAATTTCTTAAAAGGCGAAGTTATCAAATACCCGATTGATAGAGATAATTCAATGAATTTATTTGCATGGGAACGGTTTAACAAATGGATTGACAACTTTTATATTCCGGTTTTAAAAGATAAATATAATATTATAGAAGCTGAATTAATAGTTTACAATGACGAAACAAAAACGGCAGGTACTATTGATTTGGTTGCCGAAAATTCAGCGACAAACAAAATAGAGATATTCGATTGGAAAACAAGTAAAGCAATCTTTGAGGGAATGTATAAGCAAGTATCAACTTACGCTTGTATGCTCAGCATTGAACAAGCTATGAACTATATTCCTCTTGCTCATGTTGTATTAATAAATCCTGAATTAAACAATAAATGGATTAGGCAATATACATTAACCGAGACATCTAAAATTGAATGGTATTGGAATCATTTTAAAGATAATGCAAACGAAATAAAAAGAGAGAAGCCAAAATTTCTTTCACTTCCATTAGAAATCAGTATTAATAATTTATAAGGAGTAATTATGAGTAGAGATTTTATAGTTGAAAGTTCTTATGAGAACTGTCCTGAAGGCACATATCAAGCTGTATTGGCGGGAATAATTGATTTAGGTACTCAGGAAAATACAATGTTTGGAAATAAAGACCCGAAGATTGCATTGGTTTTTGAATTAAATGAGAAAAATTCTAAAGGCGAGAACTTTAAGATATACGAGGAATTTTCTCTGTATCTGAATGAAAAAGCTAACCTGAGAAAACTTATTGACGGGTGGAGAGGTAAGCCATTCAGCGAATCTGAAATCAAAGCATTTAATTTGAATGTGCTTTTAGGATTGCACTGTTTAGCCGGAGTGCAGTACAATCAAAAAGGATACCCGCACATTAAAACAGTTCTTAATATTCCGAAAGACGTACCTAAAATGGATAAAACAACAACGCCATTTATATTTAAAATATCAGAATGGGACGCTGATTTATTTGGTACATTGCCTGAAAGAATCAAGAAAAAAATAATGGCAAGTCCTGAAGCATCGAAAACCGTAACAAAAGAATCAGATACTAAAATTAATGAAAAATCAGAATCAGATGGAGATGTGCCATTTTGAGCAAGCCAGTTAAAATATTGGGTGAAGTGAAACAAGGTGTATATAATGCTTATGATACCTCTCTAAAATGCACTGGCAGGGCTGTATTGATGTTTGAAGGCAAGATTTTAGAAGTTAGTTTGCGAACTTATAAAGAGTTCAAACAACGAACCGGACAGCAAAACAGGTATTATCATGGCGTTGTAATTTCGCATTGCATTTCAGCAATTCAAGAACTTTGGGGTGAAACCTGGACTATCGAGCAAATTAAACAATATCACAAAGAGAGATTTGGACTGATTGAATATGAGCATGATAACGGTATTACGGTTGTTTATAAATCAACTGCCGATTACTCGGTTGAGGAACTTGTAATATTTATTGAGGCAATCAGAGACCATTTTGCAAAGGATTTTTGTTATTATATTCCGAGTTCAAATGAAACAAGATTTTAATAATTTATTAACAATCGGCTTGGGAAAGCGTTCAAGAACTCATCACCTTTGCGTGAGTACCAAGTCGGATTTAAAGGGAAATTATGACTTATATTTTACCAGTAATTGAAATAGCGGCTAAAGAAGCAATCAATAATTTTATGAAAATGGATGGTGATTTTGAACCCAAAATATTATTCATTTCACAATATATTGAATCATTAACAAAAGAACTTGAATTGCTGAAACAAAAGCAAGAACAAATAAAAATTAAAAATAATTGAGGTGGGATATGGCAAGGCAAGCAAATGCAGTGAATTTAGAAATTAATAAGGAACGTATATTAGAACATGTTGCTATGATACTTGACAATTATAAAATTGCAAATGTAAATTTGACTTTAAAAAAAGAAACTCTAAGTCATTATTTAGAGCAAGAAATATTTATAATTGAATTTAAAAAGATACCAGAACCAATAAGATTAGTTTCAAAATTCAATGAAGAAAATGAAGATTATATTCCTGAATTTACTGAAAGATTATTAAATAAATTATGAGTAAAACAATACAAAACTTTGAATCGAATCCTATTCTCAGGAAAAAAGCAATTACATTTATTTGTAGAATCTGTGAACTCTACTCTTTACCTTATGAGCAATTTACAAAGAATACACGTGTAAAGAAATTAATACCAATTCAGGTTGTTGCATGGGTAATTCTCAATGAATCTAATATGCCGTTCAAAGATATAGCAGAGCTATTCAATGACCGTAATATTTCAGGTATTGCAAAACCTTGTAAATATTTCCGTGAGAATAAAGCAAATTTACCGGACACTCATAGTCTTTATAATGAATTAAAAATAAAGGCTCTGGAGTGTGGCTTATGAGCAAACGATTTACTGAATCAGAAATTTGGAATGAAGATTGGTTTATTGAATTGTCAAAGGAATATAAATTATTTTGGTTCTATTTAAAAGACAAGTGCAATCATGCAGGGATTTGGAAGCCGAACAAAAAAGATTTTGAATTTAAAAATGATTGTAAAATTGATTTGAATGAAGTTCTAAAAATTTACAATCAAGAAAAACAAAGAATACAGATATTAAAAAACGGGCATTGGTTTATAATAGATTTCTTTGCTTTTCAATATGGCAATAAATTAAACATTAATTCCAATATGCACAAAAGCATTTATGCTATTTATCTAAAAGAAAATATAGATTTGACCTCAATCAGAGGTCTTCGAGAGGTCAACGATACCCTCAAGGATAAGGATATGGATAAAGATAAAGATAAAGATAAAGATAAAGAAGAAATAAGATTGGTTAATGATTCCGAAAAAGTAAAAGTTGTCGTTACGATAAACTTTGATTCGATATTTAAAGATGCAGTAACCACTTATCCCGGTACAAAAAGAGGCGTTGAAACTGAATTTACAGATTTCAAGAAAAAACATAAAGACCATGAAAAAGCAATACAATATTTACTCCCTGCAATTTTTTATGAAATTGACTGGAGAATCAAAGCAGAAAAATTCAATGCTGGTAAAAAAGACAAAGACAAAATACATATTCCAAGTTGGAAAAACTTTAAAACTTGGTTAAGTCAAAGATGTTGGGAGCAGGTTTTACCTGAAATTCCTGAAACAAAAGAAATAAAACAGAAATTTTTTGAATAATTATTAAGGGTGAATTATGATTTTAGAAACAGATGCCTTATTTCAAATCCATAGCCCTGCTGTTATGGTGGAAGATGGAAAAATGGGGACGACAAATTTATTAGAAATATCACTTATTGACGGCAAAGAGCCAGAGCAGTATTTCAAGGATTGGTTTAATACTCAAATTGCATTTATCGGCAAAGATTCATTATTATTTATTTTGCGGGAATTATTAGAGCAAATTGATTGTGAGAGAACTTTTAAAAAATTAGATATTCAACAAGAAAAGCCAAAGCAGAAATGGACTGACGAATTAGTATTAGAAGCTATTGAACATGCTAACTATCATACATTAGCACCAACACAAGTAGAAATCCTTGAGGCAATAGCTGAAATAAAGAAAGACAACAACATTGAATAAATTTCAGAAAATAGAATCAATGCCGATTGCAACTGAGATTGAGAATAAAATCATTGCCTCAATTTGCAGGGACGGTTCTAATATATTCAAAATATCGGAATATGTTACTCAATTTGATTTCTATTACGAACACAATCGGGACTTGTTCAAATTAGTTTGCGACCTCACAGACAAATTGCCGGTTGTAGATTTTGAGATTATATTCTCTGCATTACTGCAAAAAGGCAATACTGAATTATTAAAACGGTTACCTGAATTACAAAAGTATTATTCTCACAGTCTTGAATTTGATTGTTTGATTTTAAAAGAATATTCAATAAGGCGTAATTTAATTCAGCATCACAAAAAAAGTTTGTCAACTGCATTGGACACAACAAATGATGTTTTAGAATTGGTTTCAAATGATTACTCGGCAATCGAAAACATCAGTAACGAAATTCAATCAGTCAATTCTAACAATGAAACTTTAGAAATAATCTGCAAAGATATAAGCACAAAACTTTATGAGAACAAATTATACAAAAAACAATTTCTAACACAGTTTGAGAAACTCAATAATGTAACAGGTGGGTTTTTAGACGGCGATTATATTTGTATCGGTGGACGTACTTCTATGGGTAAATCTGCATTGGTTCATTCGATTACTCATTACGGTATTCAGCAAAATAAACGAATAGCGTTTTTCAGTTATGAAATGTCAACACTGCAAAACACCTTCAGGCAGGTCTCTATAATGACAGGTATTCCGTTATACAAATTAAGACTATTAAAAAACCTTACTGAAACTGAAAAAGAAAAAGTATTAGCGGCTTTATCTGAAATAGAAAAAATGAAACTGCATTTTATTTACAGTGCCGGAAAGCCGATTACAGATTTAATAGTACGTGCAAAAAGTCTGCATAGTAATTATGATTTGGATTTGATAATTATAGATTACATTCAGCGGATTCATGGAGCAAAGAATTACAGCAACGAACACGCTGAATTAACCGACATATCAAAGCGGATAAAAGATTTATCTGCAAATTTAGGATTGCCGATTTTAGTTCTTTCACAGGTCAACCGTGAGTTTAGAGACCGCAACAATCCGTTACCGACATTATCAGATTTACGTGGTTCAGGTTCAATCGAAGAAGATAGCGAAATAGTTATATTCGTTCACAGACCAGCAAGACTATTAAGCGACAATGAACGATTCAATAAATATGAGCAAGGTGTTGAGGACGATTGTAGTTTAATTATTGCAAAGAACAAAGGCGGAGACACCGGAAGCGTGAAAGCAAACTTTGATTCCAGACGTGCATATTACTTAAATGGAGATACAGATAATAAATTAAATTTTGATGAAGATAAACCTAAATTTTAACTATGACAAAGCATAATTGTATTAAAGAGATTTTGGAATTTAATCCAAAAGAATTATCGGAAATAAAACAAGAAGTTTTTGGACGATATTTCAAAACGGTAAAAGGCTGTAAACTTTGGATTAAAAAAGAACTTTACAAAACAACGGAATTACAATTAAATAATGTTTTATTAATATTAAGAAATAAAGAGGTGAGCTTGTGAAACTGATAATGATTATTCTAACATTGCTATTAGCAATATTAACAATAGTTAATGTGGTTAATAACGATTACATTCATGCTACATATGATTTGATATTATGTTCTTGGTTAACAATTATGATTAAACTGGATGAAATAAAAAAAGAGGTCTCAAATGCTAACAGTAAATAACAGAACGATTGACGAACTGATTAGTTATGCAGAAACAAGAAAACTTCAATCTGAATCAAAACATGAGACTGAATGCATTGAAGGAATAATTTATATTCTTGCTAAAGCAAAACAGCAAGACGAAACTGAATGTTTTGAAACAAGAAAAAATCCAATAATAACGAAAGAGGTGAGTATATGAAAACTTTAAAAGAACGATGGAAAATAGCTTTAAAGAACCCAGTGTATATTTTATTGTGGGTTTTAATAATTGGAATATTTTTGTTTCTGATTGTTGCTTGCTATAATTCAGACGACAAAAATTTTTTCCAATTAAAATATAATGTCGGACAAAAATTGTCCAGAAATGAAATCGAATATCTGGAAACTGAACTTTGGTTGTATAAAATGTATCCTAATAAATGCAGGGAGTTTGGCACTTATGGTAGGACTACTAATATTTATAAAGTAGATTCTAATAATGTTTTAATTGGATTTTTTCGGAAATAATTGACAATATTTGTCAACATTTTTTTTAACAATTTATAGGGTGAGTGGTGGAAAGATTTGACGCTTATAAAATTGAGCCTGATAATATTCATAGAGATATTCAGGATTCGTTTGTAACCGCAAACGGCAGATTACAGCCGAAAGAGAAATTAACAGCAAAGCAGACTGAATACTTTTTACGAAAGTCATTTGAAACGCTTTTAATGAAGTTTAAATCTGAGGACATACTTTATAGGTTAGGTCAAGCCGTTCTCTTTGTGGCGGCTTTGTATGGTGTGTTTAAGATGATATTTTAAAATTAAAGAGAAAAAAAACACAATATAGAATAGTTCATTGAGGCAAGGGTATGAAGCCACACCAGTCAGCTTGTTAGTTGGTACGCTACGTTGTGGAACTATCGCAGTACCCTTGCTTCTTTTAAACGTACTTTGAAAAACTGGAACGGTGATGAAAACATCAGAATAAGACAGCGAAATGATAGTGTCGAACTGTCCTCAGTATAGTGAGAAGTTAATAACACATTATATTGATTGTGAGAGCTATCCCGTTCCAGATTTATTAACAACAATAAAGGTGATTTATGAAAAAGAAAATAATAAAAGGTGATAGATTACAGAGATTACAACTTGATATTCAGAAATGGAGTGATTCCGCTTTTGGTAAGAACAGAAATTCATTACCTATGGTATATCATTTAAAAAAAGAAATTGAAGAACTCATAACGGCTTTATTAGATGTTTGCGGAATGGGTGTTGATGTCAGTGATGAAGCATTAAGAGAAAAATATCACAGGGTTGTTATGGAATATGCAGATTGTTTTATGCTTTTAATAGATTCAGCCGCACACTTTCCGATTGGAACGGGTGCTTTGCTTAATGCTGTTGAAAAGAAACTTGAAATTAATAAGAAAAGAAAATGGGGGGAACCTGATAAAAACGGAGTTGTCGAACATATTAAAATGGCAGGTGATTTATGAAAACATCAGAGCAAATATTGGAAATAATTGATAAAAAGATTGCAGAGTTTGAACATTGGACAGAGATAATGAAAGAACCGGATAATATTACTGATGTTAGTGAACTCATTGTAAATTTAATTCAATTAGAGAAATATAATATACAAGTAGGGTTACTCAAACAAATCCGAAAGGAGATAGTATGATAATTGATGAATTAAAAGAACTGATTATTCAGTACGAAGATGAAGGGGAAATAGGTTTAAACGCTTATACTGACTTAATCGATAAATTAGAGCAACTCAGACCGTTTATTAAAACTGAACTTGATATAACATATATTGAATATGGAAAAATAATGTTCCAAGCAAAATATGAATTTAGAGATAATTGGAGTGAGTATATCTTTCAAGAAGAACAGAAAAGGTATAAAAGACTTGTAGATTTAGGTGAAAAGGAGCAAATATGACAGAGCAAGACAAGTATATTGAGAAGTTGCTCGAATATCAGAAAAGCAAACTACAATCCATTATCACTTATTCAGATGTTAGAGAATTACTCCAGACCACACTTGACGACAAAGGTGAGGCTTGTGAAAAGGTATTAACTGATTATTATTACGATAATATTGATAACGGTGTTCCTGCGGGAATGATTGAATTGGCAAGTTTAATCCGTAACGCTATACCACAGTTGAAGGAGGTGGAAATAACAGATGACGAAAGGCGTAGGGACGAATACCAAGCTGAACATGATACTCTGAATAATCTTTATTACTCAACTTGGAAATGAGGTTTGATATGAGAGAAAAATTAAATTTTATTTTACTGTAATATTTGCGATTATAGTTATCATAATTGGTATTGTTGGAATAATTACTATTGCTAAGATTCGCTCTGATTATCCTAAAACAAGAACTATTATTATTGAAAGAAAAATAGGAATGATATAAGATACTATTTATGATTCTTTTAACAAACAAAAGAGGTAACATTATGAAAAAATTAATTAGTAAAATATGGTGTTTTTTAAGAGGGCATGACTTTGTTGTAGAAGGCGAATTTCAAAATGAATATAGCAAATGGGGTGCTTATAGATGTACGAGATGCGGCTACAATCATGTTTGGCAATACGATTACAGGTAACATTATGACAGAGCAAGAAAAATATATTAATAACCTTTGGAAAAGCAACTGTGTTTTAATTGAAGGACAGGATACTCGTGGTTACGATTTTAAAGTCATGTATGAAACTGGATTTATATTAGCACTTCAAACCGCACTTGCTGATAAGGGTGAGGCGTGTAAGAATGCTTATGACAAATATTACCCGAATGATTGTATAGGTGAAAAAATCCGCAACGCTGTGCCACAAACAAAAGAGGTGAGAGATGCCGACAATTAATTTCACAAAGTTTATAGATAAAGTCGAATCCGGTGAGAAACGACAGACTATCAGAGCGATAAGAAAAAGACCTATTAAGGTTGGGGATAAACTTTATTTATACTCAGGATTGAGGACTAAGGGAGCAAGGAATTTGCTAATAAAACATATTGTAAAAATTGACATGAGTTGTCATTACGATATGTATGGTAAATCATGTTATATTACCTGTAAAGAAGTGCATGAGGTTGAGATGTATTATTCTTATCATTGGGAGGGAGGTAGCCGTAATAAATTTTATAACATCACTATTGATAATAAAAATATTAATAATCGAAAAAGATTAATGTTGGCAAAAGCAGATGGATTTAATAGTTATAAAGAAATGTTTAACTGGTTTGAAAAAACTCATGGACTTCCATTCAAAGGACAACTAATTAAATGGTAACAACAACAAAAGAGGTAAACAATGAAAAAAAAATATAAAGTTCAAATTGAGTATAAGCAAGGAGTAACCCCTTATCCGTTTAATTTTGATGTTAAACCAAGTAAGATTTTAAAAGTGGTTATCAAGGAACTAAAAATCAATAGTATTAAACTTGAGGATTTAAACAGTATTCATATTGAAAGGGTAAACAATGATTGAAACATTATTTGGGTATATCTTTTTATCCATTATAATATTACAATGGATTATAGTTATAACCTTGTTTTTACTTGGAAAGGGTATAAAATTCAAAGTAGAATTTGTCATGCTATTTATTCCTTTTGTGTGGCTTTTTTATTTGTATTTGTTTATTGAAGAAAGATGGAAGAAGTTATTATGAGCATTGAAACGCCAGCATTTGAAGTCTGTGAAGAACTAAATAAGTATTTGCAGATAATAACTAAATTTTACAAAATGGCTGATGGAAAGGATTACACTATTGAGGAACTTTCTGAAAGGCAAAATTTTGAAAACTTGGAATACTATCCCGCACCCACGCTTGTTGAGTTGTTGAGGATAAGCCCTACAAATCTCGAAATAACCAATTATATTAAAAACAAGACATTTAATGTTACTCATTATCAAAGATATATAAAATTAGTAGAAATACCAATTACCGACAACCTCACAGAAGAAGTCGCAAAAATAATTATTGAGTATTATAAACAAGGAGAAAAGAAATAATGGCATGGAATCCAAGTCCTAAAGTGGCAAAAGCAAGAGATATTGGCAAAGAATACAACAAGAAAATTGTTTTAATTATTATGATAGATGACGAAACCCAAGAAATTATAAGTTATGGCGGAACAAAATTACTTTGTAAAGAAGCCGATATATTAGGTGAACAATTATCAAAAACAATTTATGATTTTTATGATAAGTTAAATAATACAGTGAATAAAGGTATTGAATTGTTTAAAAATTTACAAGGAGAAAAGAAATGAGTGCTAATAAAAGAAAAACAAGAAATGAAGAGTATGTTATTGCAGAAAAAATGCTATATCAAATTAATCTACCTTACGCTTGTTATGGAATTGAGGTTAAAGATAATAGAGTGATTTTAGCTCCACCGATTGCAAAATGGATGCTCGGTAAAAATATAGAAATAATTAAAAAATGGGTAGAAAATAAACAAGGAATAATTAAAGAGGTAACATTATGATAATTGATGAATTAAAAGAACTGATTATCCAGTACGAAGATGAAGGTGAAATTGGCGTAAATGCTTATACTGACCTAATTTTTAAATTAGAGCAACTCAGACCGCTACTCAAAACCGAAGGTGATAATCCTATTGCAGTAGAAAAAATTGAAAGTTTAATAACCACAATAAAACAACTGCTGGAGGTGACATTATGAAAGTATTAGTAGCTTGTGAGTTTTCAGGAATAGTCAGGGAAGCATTTAAGAAAAAAGGACATAATGCCTGGAGTTGTGATTTATTGCCTACTGAAATTGAAGGCAACCATATTCAAGGTGATGTTTTGGAAATTCTTAATGACGGTTGGGATTTAATGATTGCTCATCCACCGTGTACGTTCTTGACAGTAACTGCGAACAAATGGATGAAGCCTGAATTTGAATCAAGGTTTCCTACAAGAAAAGAAGATAGGAAAAAGGCAATAGAATTTTTTATGCAATTAATCAATGCACCAATAGAAAAAATTTGTGTCGAAAATCCAGTGGGAATTATGAGTACGGTTTATCAGAAACCAAGTCAGATTGTTCACCCTTATTTTTTCGGTCATAAAGAACCCAAAAAGACTTGTTTATGGCTTAAGAATTTACCACTGTTAACTTCGACTGATATGCAAGAGCCGGAATATGTAACGACTAAATCAGGTAAGCGTATGCCCAAATGGTGTTGGCATGATATGCCTTCTAATTCCCAAGAAAGAACAAAATTCAGAAATAGAACATTTCAAGGTATAGCAGATACAATGGCAGAACAATGGGGATAATTGACATTANAAACAAACAGGAGAAAAGAAATGATAACTGAATTTAAAACTTTACAAAACTTAAAAGATTTCTGCAATCAACTCACAGAAGCACAATTAAAGTTACCTGTGGTTGTTGTAGAAACTGATAGGAATGATGATTTGGAGATATGCGGTGAAATATATGATTGCGACCAAATTAATCCATCTGGTTATGGTTTAGAGGATATTACCGACTATTCAGAAGGGGACGGACAATACGACCCTGAGAACGATATTACCGAAGAATGTATTATAGCAAAAACTGGTGAAATAAGATTTATTATTGATATAAAATTTGAACAACAACAAGGAGAAAAGAAATGAAGATACAGCTTATCTTAACAATATTAGTAGCAATAATATTATTTATTGCTTCAATGGTATATTTTTGGCAACAAGAATTACAAACTTCGTTTATTTTACTGGGTATATCCGTTATATTATCAAACCAAATCGGAGAAAAGAAATGAAAATTACAAGTGAATTAATTGATAACTTGATAAATAAAATTCAAGAAATACAAAGGAAATATTACAATGAGTCTCATATTTTACCAAAAGAAGCTGCTTTTGAGTTAGAAGATTTATTGTTTGAATGGACAAAGATGTTAAATTATGCACAAAAGAAATGAGGCTTAGTTACAACACTAAAAAGCAAGTATTGACACCTGAATTTGTCAGGAAGTTTGTTGAATTATATGTTAAAATTAATGAGAAAATACTGCAAAGCAAAGACACCGGAAATAGAGAAACAGCGTCAACGGTGCAGAACTTGGTACAAAAACCATAAGAAAATGAAAACTGAATATACTTATAAGTATTACAGAAGAAATAAACTTGAATTAAAAATTGCTATGATAGAAAGGTACAAATATTATGAAAACTTACTCACAAAGCGGTGAAGATGTTATTATACAATTCATTTTCAACAATATTGGCATTAAGACACCAACTTACATTGATATTGGGGCATATCACCCGACAAAGTTAAGCAACACGGCTTTATTCTATGAGCAAGGCTCTACTGGTATTAATGTTGAGCCGAATCCAGATTTATTCACTTTGTTTTTAGAGCAACGGAAAAATGATATTAATTTGAATATCGGAATTACTGCCTCATCAGGTATAAAGCCATTCTATAAAATGAACGCTGACACAATGTGTGTATTCAAACAAGAAGATATGAATGAATATATACAAAAGCACGGATTCTATTTAAAAGGTACTATTGAAGTTGAAACAGATACAATAACAAATGTTATCAATAAATATTCAAATGGAGTTTACCCGGACTTATTAAGCATTGATGCTGAAGGCTGTGAGTTGGAAATATTGAAATCCATTGATTACACAATGCAATTGCCGGCTGTTATTTGTGTTGAAACATTACCATATTCGCACACTTTGAAGTGGTTGCCAAAGGATAAAAATATATTAGAGTTTTTAATTCAAAAGAATTATAAGCCGTATGCAGATACTTATATTAATACTATTTTTGTACTTGGGAGATATTTATGAGTACAGACCGGCACATTGACACAAACCGTTTAGACCAAGTTTACAAAGACATGGAAACGGCACGTGAACAAGCAAAGTCAATCAATGACCTGAAAAATGCCATTACAAAAGCACGTTACCGCTATGTACGGGCTTTTGAGCTGTATAACGGTGGTTTATTAGCTTATACTGATTTAAAGCGTGTAGAAGTCGAAAGAGACCGCTTGATTAAAAAAGGTGAAAGTTTGGGGGTTAAGAATTAATGCTTGAAATAAATAAAATATACTGTGAAAATAATCTTGAGACAATGTCACGTATGCAAGATAACTTTATTGATTTGACGGTTACAAGCCCGCCATACGATAATTTACGAACTTACGAAGGTTTTGAATGGGACTTTAAAAAGGTTGCTCAGGAACTATTTAGAATAACAAAACAAGGGGGCGTTGTTGTTTGGGTTGTAGGAGACGCAACAATCAATGGAAGCGAAACAGGAACATCTTTTAAACAAGCATTATATTTTAAAGAAATAGGATTTAATCTGCATGATACTATGATATATGGGAAAAATTTTGTTAGTTTTCCAAGTTTGAATAGATATAACCAAGTGTTTGAATATATGTTTATTTTTAGTAATGGGTGTATTGAAAATTTTAATTTAATTAAAGATAAAAAGAATATAGGTTGTGGTGAAATCGAAAAATCAAGTTCGCAAAGAAATAAAAACGGGGTTTTATCAAAAAGAAAAGTACACACAACTCAAAAATATTCAATTAGAAATAATATTTGGAATTACAACACTGGATGGGGTCACACCTATACTGAGGAGTATTTAAAGGAACAGCCAGCTATTTTCTCACTGCAATTAGCCAAAGACCATATTTATAGCTGGAGCAATGAAGGTGATTTGGTTTATGATTGCTTTATGGGTAGCGGCACAACTGCAATAGCTTGTTTAGAACTCAATCGAAATTTTATCGGTTCTGAAATATCTCAAAAGTACGTGGATTTAGCAAATAAAAGAATTGAATTATATAAATCTCAACTAAAATGTTTTTGATATTCGATTTTAAATAATTATCTTTGCATATAGCTTTTGTTTTGTGAAAGAAATAAAGCCTCAATTTCCTCTGCGGAAATGCTGTGAAACCTGAACCTAAAAAATTCAGGTTTTTTTTATTCAAATTATTTGTTATATTTTTGCTGAATTATTTGAATGGTGAATTATGCAACGTAAAGTTAATCAGCCGAAAAAACGTAAAACACGTAAGGATAAAAATATATCGAAACCTACAATGCGGTCTATCTCTATTGACTGGGAGCAAGTTGACGGTCTTTTAATGAAGTTCTTAGACGTCTCGCAAGTCGCTGAAAGATTAGGAATTAACTATGATACTTTGGAACGTAGAATCATTCAGGAAAAAGGTGTGTCAGCACTCGACTATAAAGCACTTAAAAGAAAAAAGGGTGAAGCAGTCCTCAAAGAAGTACAATTTGAGTTAGCTGTTGGTAAAAGAAAAAAGGTCAAACAAGCTGATGGAACTGAATCACAAGAGTACACAGAAAAACCAAATGTAGTAATGTCAATCTTTTTAGGTAAGAACGAACTTGGACAATCCGACAGATTAGAGCAGACCGTCAAAGGCAAATTGCAAGTAACGAATTTTGAGAAGAATCAATTAATCGAAATACTCAAAGGTGCTATTGATGACGACAGCGACAAAGACACCGCCGAGACTTCATAAGTTAACACCTGAAATATTAAAGCAAATAGCAATCGGCAGTTTGCGTTCATATATTCCGTATATCAGTCCAACATACAAAGCACCGAATCATTTAAAAGAATTTACAAATCATTTAGACGATATTGCAATTCGTAAAATGACAAAGAAGTTAGTAGTATCAACACCACCACAACATTACAAGACTGAATCATTAATGCACTTCATACCATTATATTTAGAACACAGACCGGAGCTAACCGCCGCTTATGCTTCATACTCATATCGTCAGGCATACAGTAAAATGAAAAAATGTTTTGATTATACGCATATTGCACAGATACCATTTAATAACAGGTTCAACAGTGTTGACGAGTTCAGAACTATTGAGGGCGGCGGGTTTCTCACTACATCTATTGAAGGGCAGTTTACCGGACAGCGAGCCGATTTGATTATAATTGATGACCCGCTTAAAGACAGATTAGAAGCCGATAGTAGAATTATCAGAGATAATATATGGAATTGGTTTACTGATGTTGTAGAGTTGCGTATGAGACCGGAAGCAAGTGTTGTAATAGTAATGACACGCTGGCATCCACAAGACTTAATCGGTGAATTAATTAATACAAGAAATGATTTTGAGATAGTACGAATACCAGCATTAGCGGACAACTTAAATGAGACCGGTAAAAAAGAAAAAAAAGATTATTTGAACAGAGAATTTGATACTGCATTATTGCCGGAGATATTTCCGACTGAACATTTAAAAAAAATCAGAGAAGACAAACCATATACATTCTCATCAATGTATCAAGGTCTCCCTCGCACACGTGATTCACAGATATTCAAAGACGCTTATTATTTTGATACAATGCCTGACCATTACCGTTTATATGTAGGTGTTGACTTAGCTTATTCAGAGAAGCGTAGAGCCGATTACACAGCCGTTACGGTCTTAGCTAAAAATGAGAAGTTCAAATATATACTCTATGCAGAACGTTGGCAAAAAGACATTCATTACACAAAACAAAGATTAAAAGAATTGCAGTTAAAATATAACGTACCGTTTGGTGTCGAGGCTAACGGTACTCAGCTTGGTATTTATGATATAATAAAAAAAGAAATAAAAGCAAAACCGTTACAACCGAAAGGAGATAAATATGCACGGTCTCAGGAAACGGCTGACGATTGGAATACCGGACAAATTTTAATACCAAGAAATGCAGATTGGACAAATGATTTCTTAGAAGAAATAAACGAATTTACCGGAGTTAAAGATACACATGATGACTTCGTAGATTCTTTAGTATATGCAAACGAACAAACTAAATTTTTACAACCATCTTTTAGTTGAGGTACAATATGAAATTCTCTTTTGAGTTCTCTGGACGTAACAAGGCTAAGGCACTTACTCCGCAGATACAACCAAGCACATTATCAACTTTGATACCGACAACGACAGGTTTCCGAGACCGTCTTGTCAAGCAGATTGATATTGCTACATTCTTGTCTAACTGGACTTATGCTAATGTCAATGCACGTACAAAAGCATTAAGCAATATTGTCTTTTACATTGCAGACGACAATAATAATCCGGTTAAAAATCATTGGTTCAATGCAATAATGCAGACACCTAACCAGTTCTTGCAATGGAAAGATTTAGTTAAGATTATTCAAAAGTGGTTAGACTATTCCGGTAACAGCTATTTGTTAGCAGAGTTCTTCGGCTCAGATAAAACACCGCTTTCATTCATGCCGATACCGGCAACATTCGTAACACCGACTATTGATAACGGGATTTTAATTTACAAAGTACAAACTAATATCGGAATTAAGATTTATGATTCAACTCAGATAGTTCATTTCAAGACACCATCAATAAGCAACAACACTGCTGAAAGTTTAATCATGGGAAAACCTGAGTTATTATTAGCGGCAACCGATGGAATACTCACAGATGAAAATTCAATCGAGTATCTTAAAAAATTCTTTTTCAGAGATGCAATGGCTCCGCTTGTAATCAAAGTAAAAGAAACAATAGGTAAAGAAGCGGCTACCATTTTAAGGGATTCCATTCAAGAGAAATTCCCAAACTTAGATGTTACCGGTGTATTAGAAGGTGATGCTGATATTACTCCGATTACACAAATTGATTTAAAGAGTAGCGGCTTACCGGCTGACATTGAGGCGAGTGTGATAAGACGTCTTACTGCAATCTTTGGAGTACCTCAAGGATTACTCACCGGTGAATTTCAGAACCGTGCAACTGCCGAACTACACAAAGAATGGTTTTATGAAAACACAGTAGAAGACATTGCACAAACTTTTGAATATACCATAACGAAATATCTCAGGCAATTTGAATCGAATATAAAATTAACACATGATAAAATTCAGCACTCAGATTTTGAACGTGAAATAAAGAAACGTGAATTTATGTTCGCAACCGGAACTATAACAAGAAATGAATTACGTGAAGAAGAAGGATTGCCTGAACTCAAAGACGGTGATAAAATATTAGTCTCAACGGCATACACGTTGCTTGATAATCTTTCAGCACCGCCTCCTACTGTTAACGTGCCTCAACCTCAGAAGTCGCTTACAAACGATTTCTGGAGCATTGATTACAACGAATACCCAATGCTTACGAAATACAAGGTCTGGAAAGCGTTTGATGATATGGCAACACCACATTATTGGAAAATCAATAAGGCACTCATTTCAGCTTTCAATGAATTGGAGAATATCGTTATTGCAAATATCAAATCAAAGAAAATAATAAAATTCTATGAAGTCAAAGAAGGTATTTCAGGTGAGGCAATATTCGATACAGAGAAGGCACTCAAACAATTTATGAAACATTGTGATAAAGATTTAAGAGACCTCATAAAGAAAATGCTTAAAGCAAGTGCTGATTTGATAGACGCTGAAATTGTCATTGATGACTTCACAAAAACTATTACTGAATTAATTGATAACAGTACAGACAAAATACGTGAATCAATTAACACGGTGCATAGTGAATTGAAAGACGAAATCAAAGGCATTGCACTTGCTAACCCAAAAGCCTCAGAAAAAGAATTGTTGACTTTAATTGTCAATGCAACCTCAGACCGCTTCACTTCGATATATAAAGAATCAAGAGCCAGAATGATTGCACGTACAACAACCACGTCAGCAACAACCGGCAGTGAAAGAGTAGTATTTAATGAGTTTGGTTTCAAATACGTGTGGACGAGCCAGCGAGACGGCAAGGTGCGTGATACACATAAATCAGCAGACGGCAAGAAACCGGATAAAGAAGGAAACTTTCATATCGGTAACGGTGTCGGTAAGAATCCCGGAGACTTGGGGGCAGTCGAGGAAGATGTTAATTGCAGATGTTATTTATTTCCAACTAAATGAAAGGTGAGTTATGAAAAACTTTAATGT
>C687J35021_10001438_pt1 | contig 18060 bp, 14 predicted proteins | sample RifCSPhighO2_12_FD_35021 | JGI IMG/M metagenome (IMG submission 35021)
ATTCCGCTAGTGCATATTTTTGTAGAGAAAATGCCGGTTTTTGATACGGCGCGCGTTATCGCGCACGCTTCCCAAAAGAACGTACGGGTTTTGGGGCCGGCATCAGTGGGGGCGATTAGCCCGGGCGAGGGTAAGATTGGTTCAGTCGGAGGGCCTGCTCCTGACGCTGTTTTTTCCAAAGGGCCGGTGGGGATTATTTCTAAGTCCGGAGGGATGTGTTCGGAGCTTGGACTTTTAGTGACCAATGGGGGATTTGGGCAGTCAACAGTTGTGGGTATTGGTGGCGATTTACTTGTTGGAACAACTTTTGTTGATTTGCTTTTGGAATTTGAAAAAGATTCTCAGACAAAAGTGGTGGTGGCTTTTGGGGAAGTGGGGGGCAGCGCCGAAGTAGAAGCTGCAAAGGTAATCGAAGAGGGAAAATTCACCAAGCCTTTTATTGTCTTTTTAGCAGGTAAATTTGCGGAAAAGCTGCCGCACGATACGGCACTTGGGCATGCCGGTGCGATTGTTGGGCTGGAAGCAACAATGGAGCAGAAGATCAAAATCTTGAAAAATTCCGGAGCAATTGTCGCCGAGAATTTTGAGGACATCCCGAAACTTATCAAAAAAGTTCTCTAGAGGAACCTTAACAATTCTGTATCGTTGTACTTTTGCTTTTTTGCTACTTTATCTCCTTTTAGTTATACTTAATTTATGCCTAAACCTTACCGCAGCGCAATTACCACCCACGTTGGCGGCAGGCCCTATGTTTATGGTTATGATCTGGCAGAACTTGCCGGAACAAACTCCTTTGCCCGCGCGATTTACTTGATTTTGAAAGGCGAGATGCCGGATAAAAACAGCGAGAAGATGCTGGAGGCAATTTTGACTATCTCCATCGATCATGGAGTAGAGCCGCCGTCGGTTGTGGCTGCGAGAAACGTTTATTCCGGGGGTAGTCCAGTGCAAGCGGCAGTCGCATCTGGAATTTTAGCTTTGGGTGAGTATCATGGCGGGGCAATTGAGGCAGCGATGGAAAATTTCTTGAGATATTGTCCGCCGGCAGGGGATGGGGCGGACAAATTAGTCGAGGATTTTGCCAAAAGTGGGCAGCGGGTTAGTGGATTCGGGCATAGACTTTACGAAACTGATCTGAGAACCATCAGGCTTGTTCAGATTGCCAAGGAGCTTGGATTTTATGGCAAATTTGTAAAATTTGCCGAAGCCGTAGAGGGGAAACTATTATTTGGTGGCAAAAGATTGCCCATCAATATTGACGGCATTATTGCGGCATTACTCTTGGAGATGGGTTTTAATCCGAAGGTAGGAAAGGGAGTATTTATTATTGCCAGAACGCCGGGACTGGTTGCTCATGTTGTTGAAGAAGCATTAAGGGAAAAACCTTTTAGAAGACTTTCTGAAAAAGATGTGGAGTATGACGGACCACGCCCGCGAAAATAAGCAAAGCTTTTCTGCGAATAAATTTTTGCGGGAATTTTTAATAATTACCAATGTCAAATTTCAAATGTCAAATGTGTTTAGAAGAATTAGAAATTGGTAACTGGAAATTTGAAATTGGAAATTCGACAAAAATATGATAATTTTCGGCATTGATCCGGGTACGGCGACAACAGGCTATGGGGTAATAAAACATAGCAAAAATCAAAAATCAAAGATCAAAAATGGTATTGAGTTGATTGATTATGGATGTATTGTTACCCCTAAAGATAAAGAGATGCCATTGAGGTTATATAGTATTCAAAAAGATTTAAAAAGACTATTAAATCTGTTTAGACCTGATTGTGTTATTGTTGAACAATTGTTCTTTGGTGCAAATTCCAGAACTGCAATGACTGTCGGGCAGGCCAGGGGGGTTGTGCTCTCGACGGCTGCTTCCTATAGGCTTCCAGTATTTGAATATCAGGGACTGCACGTAAAATTTACCTTGACCGGTTCTGGTCGGGCTGATAAAAAACAAATTCAAAAATCGGTAATGAAGTATTTGGGTAAAAGAAGGTTAAAAAAACCATTAAACGGATATTTGGACGATGCAGCCGATGCATTGGCGGTGGCGATATGCCATGTTATAAAGATCGGTAAGAATTCAAAAGGCATTTGATTTTAAAAAAGGTGCAGGGAAGTGATAGTAATTAAATCTCTTCACAAATTTTTTTTAAAGATTACTTCTTACGAAATAACCAAAAGGCAAAGATTTATTCTGATGTCTTTTTTCTTGACAATTGTGCTTTTTGCGACGCAAACCGTGAGTGAAAATATTAGATACCAAGTAATGGGGCTTATGGTTGTCTCAACTGTACTTTTGGCGATTTTTGCTCTTTGGGGTGAGTTAGCCGGAATCAAGTACTTTTTATTGCTTCTTTTGCCGATTTATTTCGTAGCGGGAGCCAGTCTTTTTTACTTCTTATTGCCGGTTAGGTGGTTGACAAAAGTTCCTTACGCTTTTTTCTTTGGAATTTCGGTTTATCTTTTGATGCTTACCTCGAATATTTACAATGTTGCCGCTATTCGTACAATTGCACTACTTCGAGCCGCTCATGCAGTTGGTCTTTTGTTTTCACTAATTGCCACATTTTTTTTGGGGAACGTGCTTTTTTCGCTGCACTTGCCATTTTATTTAATTGCGGGAGGCGTTGTAGCTATTGTTGCGCCTTTATATTTAGTAGGGTTATGGTCGTTGGAGCTTGAAGATTATATATCCAAACGCGTTTTTATGTACAGTCTGATTTTTACTCTTGTGACTACTCAAATTGGCTTGGTGCTTTCATTCTGGCCAATCGTTTCTATCAACGGGGCACTTGTTTTGGCTACAGTCATGTATGTTCTTTTAGGTTTGGCGCAATTTAATTTTGAGAATAGATTAAAGACTAGGATTATCTGGGAACATTTGTCAATTGCCGCTATTGTATTTGTAATTGTTTTGATTTCTACGAGGTGGGGAGGGTAGGTCGTGTTTGATCTTGTGCTTGGCTTCTAACCCCTATAGGCTTTGGATGAGTTCCGATCGGGCGGATTCGGAAAGAGACGAGTTTGGTTTTCTTCTTATGGCCAGCGGTAATCGATTTGGGGGATAGCTGATTAATCGATTGAGTTTGGTTCCCGGAAACAGAATTCCTTTGTTTCTTAGTTCCTCAAGCGTTTCGTCCGAAAGATTCATTTCCTCAACGTCTAAATTTGCAATATCGACGCAAGGAGAGTGCCTTAGAAGTTCGTAACCAAAATTTATCCCCCAAACGCTTTTACCCAAACTGTTATCGGAAAGAGGCAAGAATAGACTTAAAGCACTGCTTCTTGTTGGGTGGCGTAATTTGCTGAGAGCTTTTGTTACAAGAGAACTCGATACTTGATATGTGATATGGATACTTGGATTGTCAATACGGGGAGTTTGTTTGGCAACCGCGGCCAGTGTTTGTGGGCGCCCGGTCGCAAAACCGAAAACAAGAGAAAGAATATGCCGTTCTCTTGCGGTCAGCGTTTTCAGTGCTTCGTCAACAGCCTCTTTTCGAGCTTTGGCAAATTCCGGTGGAATCGGGGTTTTCTTGATCCCAAAAACTGCTCTTAACAATAAGCCTTCGGGACCAATAACTTGAGTCGGCTGATTGCCTTCAAGCCGGTTTCCTTGTTTTTCTTTACTCATAGGCGCAAATTATAGACTTTTTTGAATTAAAGATCAAATTATCGCAGTTTTAAAATTGCGAGGTTTACAAGCGAAATACCTAACCTATAGTTTTGTTTGGGGAAGAGGGTGTTTTTGGAAACAATTGATATTTAAGAATTGACAATTAACAAAATATTTAGCTTCAAATTTGCTTCGGAAAGTTTTAAAAAACAGGTGACAGGGGAGGCGGGGTAGAGTGGAAGATGATATAGTTTGATATTGTATGTGAAAAAGGCGAGTGAGAAGCGTGAAAAATAATTATAAGATTCATAGTTAGAATTTCATTCCAACCTTGACAGGTCGGAACTGAAATATTTATGGACATGAATCTTGCGGTCCTCGTCCCTCGATAAACTCGGGACTGCGGGCCTAGGGATATTTTATTTAATACTCCTCGCAAAGCGGGTGGAGGTTTCTTTTATCCTCTATCCTCTAAAATTTACGTGAGCTAATTTTAGCGACTGCGTGAAAAGAGTGCTAATCTCCAAAAAAGCCAATTATAGATTTATGGGAGGAGTGGCTTTTTGGGGAGCAGTTGACAGTTAACAATTTACATTTGACAATTTATTATTCACCGTATTTGCCTTTATACTCCCTACGAATAAGATTATGTTTCTATTGTTATTGGTCATTGCGTCGCACAATAATACTTTTGCGACGTAAAACGGGCATGGGATAGGGAATGAAGCTGGATTAATTCAAAATTTAAAGTTCAAAATTCAAAGTTTTATTTTTGCTAATTTCCTCTACTTTGAACTTTTAACTTTCAACTTTAAACTTGTCGCTTTTGATCTATTTATCCCCTATTTGTCCCAAATTGCTTATTTTGGATTCTCTTTGACCAATTATAATGATGATTGAGTTGTCTTGATGCCAAAAAAGCCGTTTTAGGGTCTTTGGTGGGTCAGGTGAGGTCAATTGGGGTTTTTAGACGGTTTTAGGCGAGGTCTTTCGACGGATTTGGGTTTAATTAGAAGATGAGGGTGCCGAGCTTTTCACCCAAGATGGCACGGGCGATGTTGTCTTCTTTGGCAAGATCAAAGACTAAAATGGGAATTTTATGGTCCATACACAAAGAAAGGGCACTGTTGTCCATTATTTCTATTTCTTTATCGGCGATGGCCTGGGTGAAGGTTAGGGATCCCAGTTTTTTAGCATCCTTGTATTTTCGGGGATCTTTGTTGTAAACGCCGTCGACTTTGGTGGCTTTGAGAATTATCTGACATTCGGTTTCAAGGGCGCGCAGTGCCGCTGCGGTATCGGTTGTGAAATAAGGATTGCCGGTGCCGCCTGCAAAAATCACTACTCTGCCCTTTTCCATATGGCGGATGGCGCGGCGACGGATGTACGGTTCGCAGACGTCTGGAATTTGGATTGCGGAAAGAACTCGAGTTTCCTGATTTTCTTTTTCTAGGGCTGCCTGAAGTGCCAGTGAGTTCATTATTGTTGCCAGCATGCCGATGTAGTCGCCGATCGTTCTCTCAAGTCCATTTTCTTGGGCTGAGGTTCCGCGAAAGATATTACCTCCGCCGACAACAACGGCAATTTGGGCATCTGTCTTATGAGCCTTGATGATTTCGCGGGCCAGCCACTCGCAAAATTCAGGGTCAATTCCGTACTCTCTTTTGCCAAGAAAAGTTTCTCCGGAGAGTTTGAGAAGAACGCGTTTGTATTTGGGTTGGGGCATTTAGAGTAATATTGTAGCAAGAGCGAGATAGTTTTGTCGATGCGTTTGTGTTGTCAATGAGCTTGGTGGTGGCGGCGCCAAATTGAAGCTAAAGTAATTCCAGCTATGGTGATAACTGTAATTCCGCCGCCTATCATTGCCGTATTCCATTTACTTAGATGATTATTTTCTCCAATTTCAATAGTTTCATCCGTCTGTTGATCTTTTAAATGGGCGATAGTTTTATCCCACTGCACTGGTTCCGTCAGTTGGGCAATTATTTCCTTTTCGATTTGATCCCGTGTTTGGATAAGTTTACCGGTTGTGTTTGCAACTAGAGGAATTCTTGCGTCACGTATATGAATTCTGCGTAGGGCCTCAACTACGTATTCTACTGCTGGTTTCATCCATTTAGTATGGAATGCGCCTGCTACATTTACCTCTGCAAAGGGGATCTTTTTTTCGGTAAGTAATCTTTTTGCTTCTGCTATGGCTTTTTCAAGTCCACCAAACGTAACCAGATTATCAGTATTGGTTATGCACACTTGTACACCCAATGTTTGTAGCAGTTTCCTAATCTCTTCTGAAGGATTCTTTAAAGCGACCATTCTACTTGGATGTCTTTCATAAGCTATTTGTGTACCCTTGCCTCTTTCCCTGCCTAATATCAAAAGATCTTCAACACTAATAGCTCCTGCAGGAACTAAACCACTTAATTCACCTAAAGAATGGCCTGCGACTAGACTTATATCTTCTATATGTAGCTTACCCTCTTTTTGGAGAGCAATTAAATTGGCTTGGTGNTTAATGAGAATAGCAGTTTGAGCGTTCTCGGGTTTATTTAATTCTCCTTCTGGTCCTTCAAAACAGAGTCTTGCCACGTCTTGTCCAGTGACTTCGCTCGCAAGAGAAAAAAGTTCTTTGACGGGTGGATATCTTTGCCATAATTCCCACCCCATGCCAACTCTTTGCTTTCCTTGCCCTGGGACTAATAAAGCGATTAATCTATGAGGTTCTGTTTCGGGTGCAACTGCAACACTTCTTTCTACCGGTGACATGTGAGGTATTATAACAACTGGCAATCGTCTTTTGTAAAGACCCCATATTTAACGGTAACTAGACTTAACGATACGGGATCGTTAGCTTGGTTAGCGTTGACTCAACCTTATAAGCTTCTTATGTTGTCGTACAATTTTGGGGCTGGCTTCCCTACTTGTTGATTTTTAGTTTGAAAGCGTCGTAGAATGTAATGAAGATCGTTGATCGTGTATCGTTCATGGGGTTTATTTTCCCGATGAACTATTAACGATTCACGATTAACAAAATGTTCGATCTACCTGCTTTAGTTAACGAATTCCTCGAATATTTAGAGATTGAACGCAACCTCTCTCCCCTAACCATTCGCGACTACCGGCACTATCTTGAGAATTTTGCCTCGTGGTCCAAAGCCCAGTCCCCCATTGCCAAGCCTCAGGATATTACCGTGGAGTTAATCCGCAAATATAGGGTTTATTTAGCCCATTACAACAGTCCAAACGGTAATTTGCCAATCAAAAAAGTCACCCAAAATTATTATGTAATAGCCTTGCGGTCTTTTCTGAGATATTTAATAAGGAAGGATTTGCCGGTGGTGGCACCAGAGAAGATTGATTTGCCAAAGGTTGAATCCAGATCTTTGAAATTTTTGGATCGAGACCAGCTTGAGCGTTTACTTGCTCAACCTGATATTTCCGGCAAGCAAGGAATTCGCGATAAGACGATTATGGAAATGCTTTTTTCAACAGGACTCAGGGTGTCAGAGTTATGTAAATTGAATCGAGACCAAATCAATCTCGAGAGAAGAGAGTTTGGGGTCATCGGCAAAGGCGGACGAGCTCGAGTGGTCTTTTTGTCCGACCGGGCGACAATTTGGCTCGAGAAGTATTTAGCCAAAAGAACAGATCAGTCAAAAGCTTTATTCATCCGTTATGCTGGCAACAGGGAGCCCACCCAAAATTTAGAGAAATTGAGGTTGACTCCCCGCTCGGTGCAGAGGCTTATCGAAAAATATGTGCGCAAAGCACGTTTGCCGATTAAGGCTACGCCGCATGCTTTGAGACATTCTTTTGCCACAGATCTTCTGATGAACGGGGCGGATTTGCGCTCGGTTCAGGAACTTTTGGGCCACAAAAACGTTTCTACCACCCAAATCTACACCCACGTGACCAACGCGCAGCTTCGCGACGTGCATAAGGCCTTTCATTCTGGGAATAAATAGGTTTTAGATTCCGATGAATTTGTTTTGTCTTGAATCATAACAAAAATGAAATCCAAAGGTTTCGGCTCCTAGGGTAATTTCGCACTCAGGTTTGCACTCTTGGTTCCCCTTTTCTTCCAGAACACCATATAAAATGAAATAATCGGCGTTTGCCGAGGCGTGATAGAGGTAAGCCTNGGCCACACCACAACCACCCGTTCCCGGTAAGATATTTTTCCCGGGGTCGTATGGTAATCTTTTGATGTCTTGNTTTTTGATTAGTTCGTACAATGNAAACGGGTTGCCGGCGCAGAGTTCAAGATTTTTTATCCAACATTCGGTTGAACTATCAATGTCTACCGGGNTGGGAGAGTAAGGATTGGGATAGTTAGCTTTAAATGCATAATAAGCTTCTAGTGCGCTGACGATTTGGGACAGATCTGATTTCCTTTGGGTGTCACGAGCTTGCCCGGTTCTTTTTGTCGGATTGACTGCGACCATGACTGCAGCCGCCAAAACTCCCAAAATGGCAATAACGATAAGAAGTTCAATGAGCGTGAAGCTTTTTTGCTTTGAAGTTATTAGGCGAAAAATCCTTTTGCGGGCAGATTTCATCTGACTTAATTATGTTAGGTTTTGTTTATTCCAGTCAAGGAAAGCGGCAATGAGTGATACTGGAGCGAACCTTATTTAGTTTTGGGGAGTGACATAGGCATCCCATGGCAGAGTTTTGAGATCTGCCAATTGTTTTTTGGCTAAAGCTTTGACGAAAAGCTCCGCAGTTTGCAGATTGGTAAGAAGCGGTATCCCAAAATCAATTGTGGCTCTGCGGATTAGATAATCGTCGTCAAATTCTTTTTTGAAGTAAGGGTCAAAAATGTTGATGACAAGGTCTATTTTTTTGTCGTTGAGATACGAGAGGATGTTGGGTTTTTTGTTTTCATGAATTTTATGGAGTTTGTTTGCCTCGATCAGGTGTCCCCTTAAAAATTTACTTGTTCCCTCGGTAGCATAGATTTTCAGTCCGATGTTGGAGAGCGTCCGGGCTGCCTCTAAAAACTTGACTTTGTTTTCCTCTCCGGCCAGCGAGACAAAAACCGATTTTTGCGGGAGGCTTACGCCACTTGCGATTAAAGATTTTAAAAAAGCTTCATAAACATCGTGGCCAAAACAAGCCACTTCCCCGGTTGAGGCCATTTCAACCCGCAAAATCGGATCCGCGCCTTTTATTCTGGAAAAAGAAAATTGGGGGGATTTTACTCCGACGTAGGAAATGTTGTTTGCCGCCACTGGTTTGATCTTTTTGCCAAGAATTGCCTCGGTTGCGATTTTGGCGAAATTAACCCCCGTGACTTTTGAAACGAAAGGGAAGCTTCTTGAAGCCCGCAAGTTGCATTCGATTACCAGAATATTGTTGTCTGTTGCCAAGAATTGAATGTTAAAAGGGCCGCTTATTTGAAGAGTTTTTGCGATTTTTTGGGCTATTGTCTCAGCTTGCTTGACTGTTGCCAAATACAATTTTTGCGGCGGTAAAAGGACAGTGGAATCACCACTGTGAACGCCTGCATTTTCAACGTGCTCGGTAATTGTGGAACAAATAATGTTTCCCCTTTCAGCAACAGCGTCAATTTCCAGTTCCTTGGCATCCTGGTGGAATTTAGAAATAACGACCGGGTATTCTCTTGAGACTTTTGATGCAAGTTCCAGGTACTCCCTAAGGTCCTTTGAGGTAAAAGCGACGTTCATGGCGGTACCGGAAAGGACGTAAGAAGGACGAATTAGAACGGGATATTTGATTTTTTCGGCAAAGCCGACCGCCTCATCTATATTTTCAAACTTGGCCCAAATTGGCTGGGCTATTTTGAGTTCATCACAGAGCCTTGAGAACTTACTTCTGTCTTCGGCTGTGTCTATTGATTTAGTACTGGTTCCTAAGATTTTTGCGCCGGCCGCTTCTAATTTCGTCGCCAGATTATTTGGAGTTTGGCCACCCATTGAAATGATTACGCAGGATGCCCTCTCTTTTTTGTAGATTTCCATTACGGTCTCGGCAGTCAGCTCTTCAAAGTAAAGTTTTTGGGCCATGTCATAATCCGTTGAGACGGTTTCTGGGTTGCAATTGATAATTATGCTGGCGAAACCATTTTGGCTGATTGTTTGGGCGCAGGTTACACAGCACCAATCAAATTCTACAGAAGAACCTATTCTGTAAGGTCCGGAACCCAAGACAATGACCTTGCGGTCATTGGAGTGTGGAGTCAAAGTGTGAAGTGAAAAGTCTTTTTGATTTTTGATCTGACTTTGACTTTCGACTTTGACTTTCGACTTTCTGTTATCTATGTCGTCTCCCTCCCCATTATATGTAAGATAGAGGTAGTTTGTTTCGGCCGGGTATTCTGCTGCCAGAGTGTCGATTTGTTTGACAGAAGGAACTATTCCCCATGCTTCTCGTTTTTTGGTTACAGTTTCTTCTTTTGATTTTATTAACTTGGCGATTCGGGCATCAGAAAATCCGTACTCTTTTGCTCCTCTTAATAATTCCGTAGTCAGATTTTGGCCAGTTTTTTTGATTTTCTCCTCCATTTGGACAAGATTTTTAATTTTTTCTATAAAAAACGGGTCTATGCCTGTCTGCTTGTGGATTTTGGCAACCGAAGTCCCGCCTTTGACGCTTTTGGCGATTGCAAAAAGCCGCCAGGGAGTAGGTTTGCTGTAAACAAGACCCGGAGCTTTCTCATCCAAGATTCCTTCAAAACCGATATCCAGCATTCTCACCGCTTTTTGGAGCGCCTCTTCAAATTTGCGCCCTAGCGCCATAACTTCGCCAACCGATTGCATGGAAGAACCAATTTGATTTTCGCTTTTTATGAATTTGCCAAGGTCCCAGCGGGGAATTTTGAGGGCAAGATAATCCAGGGCCGGTTCAAAGCAGGCAATTGTTTTTTGGGTAACTGCGTTTTTAAGTTCAGTTAAAGAATATCCAAGAGCAAGCTTGGCTGCAACATAAGCTAAAGGATAGCCGGTTGCTTTGGAGGCCAAAGCCGAGCTTCGGGAGAGGCGGGCATTGACCTCGATAATGCGGTAGTCAAGCTGATTAATTGGCGAATTATTGGCGGACTCGGCCGCAAGCGGCCTAGGGTTTAGGGCGAACTGGATATTGCACTCTCCGACAATTCCCAAGTGTCTAATGACCTTGATGGCAACTTCGCGAAGGGAGTGATACTCGAAATTGTTTAATGTTTGCGAGGGCGCAACGACGATCGATTCTCCCGTATGTATGCCCATCGGATCGATATTTTCCATGTTGCAGACTGCAATACAATTATCAAAACTGTCGCGAACCACCTCGTATTCAACTTCTTTCCAGCCGCCAAGGTACTTCTCTATTAGTATTTGCGGAGATTTAGCCAGAGCTTTCTTGGCGATTTCCGAAAGTTCTTGCCAACCTCTGGCAACTCCGGAGTCCTGGCCTCCCAAAGAAAAGCCGGATCTTACCATCAGTGGATAACCGATGCTTTGCGCAACTTTCCTTGCGCCCGCGAGATTTCTGACGGCTTTGCTTGTCGGTACCAAAAGCCCAATTCTTATTAAAGAATCGGCGAAGAGTTGCCGATCTTCTGTTTTCTCAATTGCCGGAATTGGTGTGCCCAAGACCCGGACTTGATACTTGGCTAATGTGCCGTTTTTGGCAAGAGCTAGCCCACAGTTGAGAGCTGTCTGGCCGCCGAAGGAAAGCAAAATACCGTTTGGTTTTTCTTTCCGGATCACTTCCTCGACAAAATAAGGCTCAAGGGGCAAAAAATAAACCCTTGTCGCAAAACCCTCCGAGGTTTGGATTGTTGCTATATTTGGGTTAATTAATATTACCTCTATGCTTTCTTCCTTGAGCGCTTTGATGGCTTGGGAGCCGGAATAATCAAATTCTCCGGCTTGGCCGATCTTCAAAGCCCCGGAGCCAAGAAGCAAGACTTTTTTGATTTTTAAATTGGTCATTTTTATCTAAGTTTTTCCATGAAAGGTCACGCAGCTCTTTTTTTCACTTTGTTCAAAAAATAATCAAACAGGAATTCGGTATCGGTGGGGCCGGGGCTTGCTTCCGGATGGAATTGGACTGAAAAGAACGGTAGTTTTTGGTGGATGATGCCTTCGTTGGTATTGTCGTTGGCGTTTGTGAACCAGCGGCGAAAACCGTCTGGCATTCTTTTCTCATCCACCGCAAAGCCATGATTTTGGGTGGTAATGTAGCAGCGTTCCTTCCCCACCTCTATTGTCGGTTGGTTTTGTGCCCGATGGCCAAATTTAAGTTTGTAGGTGTCGCCGCCGGCTGCAAGTGCCAGAAGCTGGTTGCCAAGACAAATGCCAAAAGTGGGGATTTTCGCCTTGAGAGCTTTTTTGATGATGGCGATAGATTCTTTGGCCATTTTTGGATCGCCTGGACCGTTTGAGATCATTAGTCCATCAATTTTAATCTTTCGACTCACCCCCAGGGGGTCAGAGCCCACCCCGGGGGTGTTTGACTCTGGGAATGGGTCGAAATTCCAGGGAAGTTCATAGACCGTTGCTCCGCGAGCGCGGAGATTTCTCAAAATATTTCTTTTGGCACCACAGTTTAAAAGGCCAACTTTTGGGGATGTGCGATGTGAGAGGTGGGAAGCTGGATTTTTGAGGTGAGAGGTTAGATTTTTCTCACTTCCCACTTCCAACTTCGGTCTGTGAATTACTACCTCCTTGGGAGAAACCCGCTCGACGAGATTTTCGGCATTAGGATCGTAAAGTTTGACGTCTTGATCCCCTACCACAATTTTGCCAAGCATGACACCTTTTTCCCTTAATTTCTGGGTGAGTTTTCTCGTGTCAATACCGACAATTGCCGGGATATTTTCTTCCTGCAACCACTGGTTGAGGGATTTTTGGGATTGCCAATGGCTAGGATTGGTAGTCAGGTCGCTTATGACAACGCCTGAAACATGGATTTTTTCCGATTCCCAAAATTCTTGAGGTGGTACTCCCCAGTTGCCGATTAATGGATAAGTAAAAACCAAGATTTGGCCGGAGTAGGACGGATCGGTTAGGCTTTGGTCATAGCCAACCATGCCGGTTGTGAAAACGACCTCACCAGCGACGGAAGTTTGGGAGCCGGCAGCAAGCCCAGCAAATATTGTGCCATCTTTAAGGATTAGTCTTGCCTTGTTATTTGTCATAATTTTCAATTTCTACTTTAAAAAAGAAGCCCTTGACGGGCTTCCAGTATAAATATTTTAAATTCAATTTAAATTTCATTTAGTCGTTCACATTAGATTCTAGCTTTTTTGGGATTTTTTCACAAGTTTCTTTTCAGGTTTTGGTGTTTTTTCAATTTTGGGCTTTTTTGCAGNAACTGCTTTTACTGTTTTAGTTCTGTTTTGCACTGACTTAGGTCTATCTTCTTTTTCAGTGTTTGGGGCAGGTGCATCTTTCTCTTCCTCTTTTCTTCTTTTAATAATGGTGGCGGCNGCGACTTTGTCGCCCGCTGATAACCGCATGACAATGACGCCTTGAGTGTCGCGGGTTAACCTGGGAATTGAACGCAAGGTGGTTCTTATGACCTGGCCTTTTTGAGAGGTTAGAATTAATGCCTCGTCTTCTTTGGTTAGAATTTGAGCGGTGACAATATCACCAGTTTTATCGGCTAAACTGGCAGCTTTTACGCCGACTCCGCCCCGGAGTTGTTTTGGCCAGGCGGAGATTGAAGTTTTTTTACCGATGCCTTTCTCGGTGACAACCAGAAGATCGGCCTTTTCGTTGTCAGATCCTATGACATCCATGCCAATTAATTCATCGCCATGTTTAATCTTGATACCTCGAACTCCCATAGTATCGCGGGCCATTGGCCGGACATCTTTTTCGTCAAATTTTATCGACATGCCTCGTCTGGAGACAAGAAAAACGAGGTCATGGCCACCGGTTAACTTAGCCCAACGCAGTTGGTCGCCATCGGTAAGTTTAATGGCGATAATCCCGGATCTTCTGATTGCTTCATAGGCGCCAGTTGCGGTTTTTTTAATAACTCCGTTTTTGGTAGCCATAATCACAAAACCGTTTTTATCTTTCGCCTGCTGCTTTTTAATCGGGAGTATGGAAAGGACTTTTTCGTCTTGTTGCAAATCTAAAAGATTGACAATCGCTACACCTTTTCCGACACGTGATGAATCCGGCAGGTCGTAAACTTTGAGCTGGAAAACACGGCCTTTGTTTGTAAAGAAAAGCAGGTTGTCGTGTGTTTGGGTGGCAAAAAGCTGACTTACCGTATCTTCTTCTTTGGTGGTGATGCCGGTAATACCCTTACCTCCCCTTCGTTGAGTGCGGAATGATCCGATGTCTTGTCTTTTAACGTAGCCGCCGACCGTGATAGTGACAATTGCGGGTGTGTTGGGGATGAGGTCTTCTTCTTTGAATTCGCCTATTTTTTGTTTAAAAACCTTTGTTCTCCTGTCATCACCGAAACGTTCTTTAAGGCGGACAAGCTCATTTTTGGCAACTGACATGATTTTTTCGGAGTGGGCAAGCAAATCTTCAAGATAAGCAATTTCCTCTTGTGTCATTGTTAGTTCTTCTTCAATTTTTTGACGCTCAAGAGCAGCCAGTCTTTTAAGTTGCATGTCCAAAATCGCTTGCGACTGGACTTCGGTAAGTTTGAACTGGCGCATCAAATTGATTTTGGCATCTTGGGTGTCCCGGCTTTTCTTAATGGTTGCGATAACTGCGTCGATGTTGTCAACGGCAATTTTAAGACCTTCTAAAATATGGGCATGGCGTTTGGCCTCGTCCAGTTCAAACTGGCTTCTGCGGGTTATGACTTTCCGGCGGTGGCTAATAAATTCTTCCAAGATCATTTTGAGAGTGAGTGTTTGGGGTGTTCCCTCGACTAAAGCGACCATATTAACCGGGAATGATTGCTGCAAGCTGGTATGCTTGTAAAGATTGTTAAGAACTGCTTTGGGGCGGGCGTCCCGTTTAAGTTCGACGACAACACGCAGTCCCTTACGGTCTGATTCGTCGCGCAGATCGGAGATTCCCTCTATTTTTTTATCCTTAACCAGTTCGGCGATTCTGGTGATAAGGCTGGCTTTATTAACCTGATAAGGAATTTCTGTGACGATGATTTGGAACTTGCCGCTTTTGCCCTCTTCGATATCCGCTTTGGCGCGCATAATAATTTTGCCGCGGCCGGTGGCGTAGCTGGCCGTGATTTCGTCAATATCAAAGATTTGCGCACCAGTTGGAAAATCAGGGCCTTTGACATGCTGCATTAGATCTTCAACTGAGGCTTGGGGATTGTCGATTAAATAAATTGTGGCATCGATTACTTCTTTCAGATTATGAGGCGGAATGTTGGTAGCCATGCCAACGGCGATGCCGGAAGCACCGCTTGTTAGAAGATTTGGCAGGACCGAGGGTAAGAAAACCGGTTCCTTGAGGCTGCCGTCAAAGTTATCGACAAAATTGACCGTATCCTTGTCGAGGTCGTATAGTAGAGTTTCGGTAATTGTACTCAAGCGCACCTCTGTATAGCGCATGGCAGCCGGAGCATCACCATCGACTGAACCAAAGTTACCCTGACCGTCGATTAGCGGATAACGCATGGCAAAATCCTGAGCCATCCTAACCAGCGCCTCATAAACGGGAGCATCTCCATGAGGATGGTATTTTCCGAGTACTTCTCCGACGACTTTAGCGCTTTTGCTGTAGTGGGCAGCGTGGGTGATGCCCATTCTTTGCATGGCATAGATAATTCGGCGGTGGACAGGCTTAAGGCCGTCGCGGACGTCGGGGAGGGCGCGGGCAACAATGACGGACATGGCGTAGTCCAAATAACTACGCTGCATTTCGTCAATTATCTCGACGGGCTGTATTTTTCCGATGTCGGCCATGATGGTTAATTTAAAATTAAAAGTTCAAAATTAAAAAATTGCGGAAGTTCCCGCCTTCGAGAAGCTGCCCTGGTTACAAGAGCTTCTTTAAAAATAGTCCCGAGATGGAAAGCAATATTAATCCGAGCATGATTTCAACATATGGAGAAGAGATTTTAAGAACGTTTGTCATGAGATTCTCGACTCCCAGAGCAAAAATTATTAGACCGATCGAGCCGGTGACGCCTGCCGCAATTTGACTATTGCGGATGTGGTAAACAGGTTTTTTGGCAAGTTGCAAAGTCTCCGATAGTCTTTTGGCTGTTTCTTCGGTTATTGTTTTCTGTTGATTATTCATGAATTTTTTTTTGACCTAAAGGGCTGATTTATATTAACCCTTTTAAGTGGTTGAACCCCTAAATGCTAGGTTATACAAAAAATTCAATCTTTCTAAGGTTTGGCCACTTAAAGGTTGGAGTGGTTCAAGTTCTTGATTAAATGTGGCGAAATCTAAAGTTTCTCGCCGTTCTGGTTCTTCTCTTAGTGATTGTCTGCGAATTGGGCGCCAGACTGTTTTTTGATAATCTCTTCCAGAGTTAGATAAAAAGACAATAAGAGCTTCAGCAGCATCACCCTTCAAGCTTGGGCTAAGGCCAATGCTATGGACTCCTTTCATCAAACCGACTCTTGAGTTGTATGGGTTTTTCGGTACAATGGTAATTCCTAACCATTGTTCGCCATTGATTCTTGGTATTTCTGGTAGTTCTTCCGGTCTAGGTTGTTGAAGAAGGACTGTTTCTTCGTTGAATTTTGATTCGGGATCATCACTCCTATCAAAAGCGAGTTCTAAGGATTGTGAACCATTAGAAAATTTCTCGCCCTTTATTTTTAATTCTTTCATCCAAGCTTGAAATTGGGCTTTAATGATTTCTTTGTCTAGTTCTTGAATTTCAGGTGTTGGATCCATGATAGTTTGGCTAGATATCAAGCGTAGCATTTTTAGCGTGGGTCTGGATAAATCGTTTCCTGGGCGGGACCTCGTCGCCCATGAGCATGGAAAAGATATGGTCAGCTTCGGAGGCGTCTTCGATAGTGACTTTTTTCATAATGCGACTTTGGGGATTCATGGTAGTTTCCCATAACTGTTCAGGGTTCATTTCTCCAAGGCCCTTGTAGCGTTGGATTCCGATTGTTTTACCATTACCCTTAATTTTTACAAGGCTGTCTTTTTCTTCATCACTATAGGCATAATTTACATCTTTGCCGCTGGTTACTTTATAAAGCGGCGGTTGGGCTATATAAAGATAGCCTTTTTCAAAGACTTGAGGAATGTATCTGAAAAAGAAGGTTAACAGAAGAGTTCTGATGTGTTCTCCGTCAACATCGGCATCAGTCATGATGATTACTCTATGGTAGCGGATTTTATCGATATTGATAGTGTCCCCGATGCCGGTTCCAAGAGCGATGATCAGGGTTTTTATTTCCTCAAATTCTAGGATTTTATCAAGACGGGCCCGTTCTGTATTTAAAATCTTGCCTTTTAACGGGAGGATTGCCTGAAATTTACGGTCTCTACCTTGTTTGGCGGAACCCCCCGCGCTATCCCCTTCTACGATATATATTTCTGAGGCAGCCGGATCTTTTTCTTGGCAATCTGTAAGCTTTCCGGGCAGAGCCATTCCCTCCAATGCTCCCTTGCGCAATACCGCTTCCTTGGCAGCGCGGGCAGCCAGTCTGGCTTTAGCGGCCAGAATAACTTTTTCCATGATTCGTCTGGCATCTTGCGGATTTTCCTCCAAATATGTATCAATGCCTTCTTTAACTACGGTGTTTACAGCCGGTTGGATTTCGGCGTTGCCAAGTTTGTTTTTAGTTTGTCCTTCAAACTGCAAATTTTCGGAGTTCATTTTAATAGCAATAACAGCTGTCAGGCCTTCACGCATATCTTCTCCGGTTAGATTTTCATCTTTTTCTTTAAGATAACCGTTCTTGCGAGCGTAATCATTGATAGCTCTTGTTTGCGCCATTCTAAAACCGGTGAGATGAGTTCCGCCTTCATTGGTGGCTATAACATTGGCGAAAGATTCGATTGTTTCGGTATAACCATCGTTGTATTGGAGGGCGGCTTCAACAAGCAAGCCATTTGTATCGCGGCTGACATAAAAGGGAATTTCGTTGACAACGTTTTTATCCTTATTGAGATGACGAACAAGAGACTCGATTCCGCCATCGAAGTAATAATGAAGCTCTTCATCTGTTCTTAAATCATAGATATGAAAGAAGAGGCCTGCGACAAGATAGGCTCTTTCTTTGATCCTTTTGGCAAGAGTCTTGAATTCGGTTTTAATTGTTGTGAAGATCGATTTGTCCGGGAGGAAAAAAGTAGCAGTCCCGGTTTTTGGAGACCGGATGAAGCCGGGGAGTATTGTTTCTTTGGTTTCGGAAACTTTGCCGGTTGGTTTCCCTCTTTTGTATTCCTGGGCATAGATTTTGTTGTCGCGTCTGACCTCTACTCTCATCCAATCCGAGAGTGCGTTGACTGCTGAGGCGCCGACACCATGAAGACCGCCTGAAATTTTATATGCTCCGGCGCCGAATTTCCCACCTGCGT
>C687J35021_10001439_pt1 | contig 18059 bp, 31 predicted proteins | sample RifCSPhighO2_12_FD_35021 | JGI IMG/M metagenome (IMG submission 35021)
GGGACGGTCAGTGGTACGAAATCCTTACGATTCAGAGCGCAACAACTCTTCAGCTTGTAAGGCCTTATGGCGGGCGCTCGCTAACAACAGGCGCGGCAGGGGCATACACGATCGGACAGATGTCGCCTCTTCCCGAGGCATTCCACCTGTTACCAGAACTCTACGCATCATGGCGCTATTGGACAAAAGAAAACGATGCCGAAAGGGCGACGGCATTTAAAGATTTACTCCTCGACGGTCAAAAAGACCTTTTCAACACCTATGGAGTAAACGACACAAGTATGGTGCTTGATTCGGGGGATGATGGTATTATTTTGAACCCGAACTTAACCATTTCACTTTAATCATGGCCGCATTCAATCTCAACTTAAAACAAGGTTTCAAGGATCTCGCAAGTCCATTCACGAACTTGTTCAAAAAGCCTGCCACGCCACTCTTCACACCGGCACCAAAGCCCGCAACACCATCACTGAACTACTCTCCCGCATACCCGAGANCNNAAGAGCTACACGCCCGCACCGGGAATGGCACCGAATGCTTCTACGCCGCAGGGACCGCGCTATTTCGCCCCCCCAGTGATCCCGCAGGTCAAAGCAGCCCCTCCGGCAGCCCCAGTAGCCCAAAAACCACCCCCAGCACCAGCCGGGGCCCCCGTAGGACAGCCCCAACCGCCTGTTTTGCCCCCTGTTGCTCCGCCAGCGCCTGTTTCTGCCCCCCCACGACCCGAATCGCCATCTCCTGAGGCAACGCCCCCGCCAGCCCCATTTACGCCCAATCCTGCCCAACAGGCGGCCATTTCGAGCGCAGAGGCAACCTACCAGAAGAGTCTGCAAATCAGTCCCGAAGAACTCTCGACTCAAGAGGATATAGACAAAATCATGGCGGACATTGAAAAAGCTCGTCAGTCATTTAGGTTAGGATCTCAAAATACATCAGATCAACCAATTCCAATGGAGTTTATTACCGGACAACTTCGAAGTATGGAGAATAGGGCATTAAATACAATTCGGGGATTCGAGACTATGGCCGAACCTCTCGAAAGGAGACTTGCCCGCATGCAAGCAGTTCGTCTTGCATCAACCGATGCATCGAAGTTCTCACTCGAACGCGCAGACAAAGCGGTTGAATCAGCCCGAGGCGAATCAAAAGACATTCGAACCGAAACTGAAAGCAGACGCAGATTCGGAGTTGAGCAAGCCGGAGCAGGGGAAGGCCGGTCAATCCAACGCGAAAGTCTCGCCCAACAAAAATCAAATGCCGACCGCCAGTTCGAAGAAGACAATCGACAGTTCGGTCTCGATTATGCAATCAAACAGCGTCAAACCGCAGTCCAAGAACTTGAAGCCGCAACAAAAGCAGCCGAAGGTAAAACGACAGGATTCACACCCGAAACAGGAGCTGCTCTTCAACTGATCAATGAGATACTCCCTGAAGCCTCAAAAATATCGGGAATCTACAGAAACCCATTCAGCGGAACTGCTGAAAAAATGAAACAGCTTACTGCGAACCTAGCAGTGAATGCCCGCAAACTCATTAAAGGACAAGGACAAGTTTCTGACTATGAAGCGAAGATACTCCAGCAATCGGCATCCTCATTAAGCGGTGGGTACTTTAGCGGAAAACTCTCGGAAGGATTTGTCGAACAGGAACTCAAAAAACTGCGAGGAGTAATCAACTCAAACGCAGGCCTTGAAGTATCTGTAAAAGTAACTGATCCTAACTCTGGCCAGTCGAAGGTCGGCGCACTTGGACGTGACGATATCTTCGATGCCGCATCAAAAGGATTTATAGTCGAATATCAATAACATGGCATTCAACTTTCAAACATTCGGGACACCAGTCAAAGAAAAACCAGCACAAGCTGGCGGGTTTCAGTTTGAAGGATTTGGAGAAGAACAGCCGATGCAAAAAAAGAGAGGCACCATTGGCAAGGTTGCCGAATTTCTCGCACCAACCGCAGTACATACCGCAGAAAAACTTGCAGCCGGAGAAGGTATAGGATTTCGAGACGTTGCCGGATCCGCGCTTGAAATCGGTTCGTTCTTCATACCTGTTGGCGCAGGAGTTAGAGGCGTAGGTTTAGCCGCCAAAGGGATTGGCCTCGCAGGAAAAGCCGCAGCCCGCCAGGCAGCTAAAAAGACTGCTATGGGTCTTGGGTCCCGAACACTTCAATTCGCTAAGGGTGGCGCAATATCAGGCGGCATGGCAGGTGGCGGCCACGCAATAGGCGAGGGCGCCGGAGCCGGTGAAGTGATCGAACGGACAGCCGGTGGCGCGGCAGGTGGCGCGGCATTCGCAGCAGCCCTACCGGGAGCTGGCGCAGCTGCAGGCAAAGTATTCGGTGGCGCACAAAAAGTCACGAAATCAATCCTCGGCCGGAAAGCAGCCAGCGTTGCACGAACGGCCGAAGAAAAATCACTCCTTGAAACCGGCGCTGCCGATGCCCGTATTGCCACAAAAGCGCTCCAAGAGGGCAGGATCGTAACTGATCAGCCCGCCAAAGAAGCAGTACGTCAAGGCATTGAAGAAGCAGACGTCTCATTCTTCAAAACCATGACCCGAAAAGACGCTGCGAAAGGACTTCAACAACTCGACATTCGACAAAGCCAGCTACGAAATCGCCGAGAACTTAGACGCGCCATGGACGTTGCTGGTGACACGTTCCTCGAAAAAGTAGCGAAACCAATTCAACAACTCAATAAAAAGGCAGGCGAACGTCTCGAAGTAGTTGCCGAAAAACTGAAAGGCCAAAAGGTTGATCCAACTCCTGCCGTAACACAGCTCGCTGGTGATCTTGAAAAAGCCGGAGTAACTGCAATCAATAGTCGCAAGTTAAACTTCAAAAACTCAGCATTCGAAGGCCTGAAGCCGGTACAGCGAACCCTCACCGATCTATGGATCCGCGCAAACAAAATCGCCAAGACCGGCGATGCCATGCTCATGCACCGCACGAAGCGGTATATTGACGAACTCGTAGAATATGGTGCAGAAGGCAAGGGTCTTGCTGGCAATGCCGAGCGAATCTCAAAAGGATTCAGGCGCGGTCTTGATACAGTTCTCGATCAAAACTTCAAATCATACAATCAGGTCAACACAGTATTCGCTGACACTATCAAACAGCTCGAAGAGATGGGCGTAATCATTGGTAAGAGATTCAAGGTTGGCCAAGAATTCGCTGACTCACGTGCCGGTCTCGGACTGCGCCGCGTGTTAAGCAATACCCAAAGCCGGGCTGAAGTGCTGCGGATCCTGCAAGGCATGCAAGAGGTTGCCAAGAAGTACAAAATCAACATCGATGAAGACGCGATCTCACAAGCTCAATTCGCCGACATTCTCGAAAAGATAATCGGGTCCGAAGCGCCGACAAGCCTCATGGGTCAAACCGAAAAAGCTGTCGGTATAGGCGCACAAGCCATCACCAGTCCAATACGAGCTGGAATCGAAGCCACAAAACACGTATACAACATCACCCGAGGCGTCAATCAAGAAAATAAGATTAAGGCAATCCGAGAGATTCTTAAACGAATCGCTGGCGAGGTAGAACCACCGCCACGAGGCGGGACCATAGGAAAACCCCGGGCGCCAAAGGCCCCGGGAGGCCCGCCATTCGTTGGTGACGTTAGATTCAACGTTGCAAGGGCCATTAAAGATAGCTCGCTTTCCGCTGAACGGAAACTCCAGCTTGCAGAGCAGGTCAAAAATGCTGATTCAGCAGGATTGAATAAAATCATTTCTGAAGTCAAAGAAGCTGGTGAAGAAATACCACAACGAGTTACGTCAAGAGTTCCAAGAGGTACGAGAACATTCCCAAAAGCCCCCGGGGCGGCGGCAACCCCTAGCCAACCCGCCTTATATCACGGGACTGATATCGAAAATGTTGCAAAGATTCAAAAAGAAGGATTTAAGGTCGGAAGTTTTCAGGCACATGCATATCCACAGGGAGTATATTTCACAACTACGAAAGCGGAAGCACAAAACTACGGAGAACTGATTAAGGCGACCACCAAACTTAAGCCAACAGATTTCTTTGATATATCAGCGAATACCGAGTTGAGAAAACTACAGGGTTCTAAGTTTGTAGAGAAAACTAACGATATTATAAGAGATGCCGCTAAAAAGGGAGGAGTAGAAATCCCGAAACCAAGCATATTACAGGTACGAGAATACAAAGAACTAACTGGAAATATTCCGAAAGATTTCTTGGATATCAGTGATATCAAAACAGAAGTTCTTAAAAAGCTCGGCTATAAAGGATTTGTTGCGCCAGAGAGAGGAATGGGAAAAGAGATCATTATCTTCAATCCCAAAGATATCATCACAAAATCCAATCTTGGTAAACCAAAAAAATGACAAAGCGTAACGACAATTCATCAATCAGAGAGGTATACACCCTCATCAGTGAAATGCGAACCGAGTTCACCGGCTCGATTCTTCGGCTTGAAAACAAAATCGATAACATTGAGGTCAATCACCTCATGCATATCAAAACCGACCTTGAAAAACTCAAAGCAGAGTCCGCACCAGTAAAATCCCTCGTGTATGGTCTCGTCGGGATCATCATGACGGCCGTCATTGGCGCATTGCTCTACCTTGTGTTAAAATAAAAATATGACAAACTTCGTCTCCGGCGCAGAACTCGATGTGCGCCCCGAATCAGAAAAAATAAAAGACTTCAAATTCAACGAGATAGTCGCCTCGGTCAACCCGGTCAACTGGGTTGAGAAAACACCCGACCAATGGCGCAGATTTCCGATCTTCAACCAAGACGGGTCGGGATCGTGTGTCGCTCAAACCGAGGCAAAAGAACTTGGAATAATGCGCTGGCTCAAAGATAATATATACGTTCACTTTTCTGCAACCGATATCTACCAGCAACGATCCAACAAACCCGCGGGCGGCATGGGTGCGGTAGATGCTCGCAACATCGTAAAGAATAGTGGCGCAACCCTCGAAGTGCTTGCACCCTCGCAAGCCATGACTGACGGTCAAATGGACAGCGCAATCGTTGAGCCATACAAACGCCAAGTCGGCGGCGTATTCAAAGTCCCGAACTATATCGAACTACCGGCCAAGGACATCGAAACCCTTGCCTCATTCATTCAAACCACTGGCAAGGGCGCCATGGTCTGGTTCTACTTCCAGTATGACGAATGGACTGACCACCCGGTCGTGAAAAACCCCGCGCTTGATCTCTATGCACCGGCCACGAACCGGCACTCCATCACGGCTGTAGACTATTGCCTCGTAAACGGAAAAAAGAGCATCATCATCGAGGACAGCTGGGGCCCGAGCTTCGGATTCGGCGGCCAGCGCGTGATCGATGAGGACTTCTTCAAAGCACGAAACTGGTATGCCGGATACTTCGTCAACTTTCAATTCGAAGCCCAGCCAGCGCCGCAAAAGCCGGTCTATCAGTTCGACAAAGACCTTGTATTCGGAATGACCGACCCGGACGTCAAAGGTCTTCAAGACTGCCTGCGCTGGGAAGGACTATTCCCGGCCAACGCCCAAAGCACCGGATACTTCGGCTCGATCACCAAAAAGTCTGTTCAAGACTTCCAGCTGAAGTATGGGATCGCAACAGCCGCATCTCTTGGCTTTGGTCGAGTAGGTCCCAAGACAAGAACAAAACTAAACAGTATATTTTCATGAAAATAAACTACGCTTCCCCATGGGTGCGACTTGCCCGCAGGTTCGTTGTCGTCGGCCTATCGGCTGCATTGGCCTTCCTGTTCAGCAAAGTCGACTCCCTAGACCCACTAGCTTTCATAAACGGCCTCCTTGGCCTATCCCCGGCCGACTGGCTTGACCTTCTAAAAGTCTTCGTAGGGGCCGGATTCCTTGCCGGTCTTGATAAACTCAAGCGGGAACTGCCAAATCTGCGTGTGGACAACCCTCCTCCCCCGAACCCCTAAAAAATGCCATAATGAATGGGTACGATTGATCACGGCTGAAACGGATAGCTGGCGGGGCTTACCTGCCCATTATGACAAAAAAACTCTTATTCTCGGGGCTGGCAGTGGCTGCCGCGATGATAGTGTTATTCTCGATCCCTCGGACGATAACGATCCCGGATCCATCAGAATCGCCCAGTCCAACCCCGGAAATACAAAAAGTTGTTCCTCCAACATTGGAAGAACACATTGTCAATACTGCTGTCAAATATGGTATAGATTCGGGCAGATTTCTTGCGACCGCAAAATGCGAAAGTAGTTTGCGGCCGGAAGCCATAGGCGATGATGGTTGGTCTATTGGCTTGTTTCAAATACACCTCCCGAGTCACCCTGAAGTCACAAAAGAACTTGCCCTTGATCCTTACTGGGCGACTGAATGGTCTGCGAAGAAGTTCAAAATAGATCCAACGATATGGGTGTGCTATAATCGTCTATATCAATGAGCATTCAAATCCCGCCAGCCGATCGGTTAGAGTGCTTATCGACAAAAAGCCCGAGTAATCGAGGCTTTTTGCATACCCGGGGCTGTGGACAACTCAACTTGACAGCCGACCGCTCGGTATGATAAGATGAAGATGTGGCAGATACGGAAAGCACCTTGAAAACTGAAAAACAAAAGGTCGATTACAACTAATCGCATCGCAAACAGAGCGTCACTCAAATGACAAGTCACTCTCTCGGCGCGATGCAAAATAAACAATGACGTTACCATGTAATAAGTGCAAAGCGAAACACGAGTACACAAGTGTGGATATCGAGAGGCGCGAATATCCGATCACAAGAAAGTGGCAAAAAGAAAAGCCACATGACTACGTGGTCAAATGCAAAACTTGTGGCACGGAGAATCACTTCATGCCGATATGACCGAACGAAGAATCCGCTACTACATCGTCCACGCCTCTGCGGACGAAAACCAAAACGGAACATATCACCACAGCAAGCCTTACGCTGACCTCGAGCTGGCGAAGCGTGATGCTGCAGATGTTCAAGACGACTTCGTGGTAGTCGAAAAACACCACGAACTCCGGGAACCACCACCGGCGGGCTTCGTATATCGAAAGCCCGAGCTTGAATGGGAAGTTGATCACGATGCTGGGGGAATTGAGGTCGAAGATTACTAACCAAAGCTCTCGACTCTGTTCCTGCGAGAGCGGGAGCAGAGATGGGGAGCGATGTCCCGGGGATTCGTGGAAGTCCCCGAGCGAAATCCACTGCAGTGGTAACGCAAGATACACGGACGGGCTTGCACCACTACCCCGGGATTCCTCCTCGAAAGGTCGAACCATTAAAAATAATAAATAAAAACCATGATAAAAACACTACACGCGATAGGATATACCCTAACGGTACTCGTCCTCTTCGATCTCCTCATCCTGTTCGCAGGACTCGGGCAGATCGCGCTTGAGGGCAGGACTGGCATATGGCACCCATTCTGGCGAGTGCAAGCGGAGTTCGTGGTCGGATTACTGCAATAATATGGCAACCGACAAACAAGCAGAAAAGCTTGAACGGCGTATTGTGCGCGAGTGCAATCTTGAGCATGGCACAAAGTTCAAACTCGTTGATCTTATGGAATGGTCGAGTGCGCCAATCGCACCCCGAGAAGACGAGATACAATATAAGTTATCCTATGGGCTCCATCTCGCTTTCAAGAAAAAAGAGTTATCCACAAAGGTGGACTTGCACGATGCCGAGCGTTCGGTATAATGTAATCAAAGGTCGATAGCACGCTTAATAACTAAATAACACTATGCAAACCACAACGATAGAGCCGGTGAAGGAATTGACAGCAATCAAAGGGCAAGTATCAAAGCTCGAGAACGCTGCCAACTCACTCGCCATCGCCACGCAGGAAGACTACACGGTCGCAATCGATCTCGTTGCACAGCTTAAAGATCGCGGTTCCAAGATAAAAATACTTAAGGAATCAATCACAAAGCCAGCAAACGAGATCCTGCGAAATGCCCGCGCAATGTTCTCTCCTGTCGAGGCGCAACACGCGAATGCCGAAGCGATCATCAAAACGAAGCTCCTGCAATACAAGTCTAAGGTAGACGCAGAAGCCCGGGCTGAAGAAGCCAAGATCGCCGCTCGCGTAGAAAAAGGAACCATGCGGCTCGACACCGCAGAAAAGAAGCTCGATACTATCGAGCGTGTCGACAATACAACCCGAGGCAAGGTCGGGGAAGTTCAAGTCCGCAAAATCAAGAAAGTGCGGATTATTGACGCGGCCGCATTGCCGCGAGAATACCTTGTGCCGGACGAGGTCGCAATCCGGCGAGACGCATTAAGCGGTAAAATAATCCCGGGCGTCGAGGTCTATGAAGAAGAAGTCATCGCTGCCCGGAACATCTAACAACATGACAAAAGTTCAAACTACAACAACCAAAAAAGTGGATCCCGCGCCGGAAGTCCCGGTCGCGGGACCGGCGACCGAAGCTCAACCCGAGCTATCAGCCAAAGAACAAAAGGAAGTGCGAATAATCGAACGCGTAATCGAGAACCGGGAAATCGCACCTGCCGATGCATTCGGCAAACTGACCCGGTCGCAAGTCGAGCTTATCAAACGCACGGTCGCCAAAGGCGCAACCGATGACGAGCTCAAAATGTTCGTTCAAGTGTGTCGCGGAGCGCAACTCAACCCATTCATGAAGCAAGTACACTTCGTGAAGCGCTGGGACAGCCGCGAGGCCCGCGAAGTAGGCGCAATCCAAGTCGGCATAGACGGCTTCCGAGCCGTAGCTGAAGGATCCGGCGCATACGCAGGCAACGATGACCCTGTATACGAAGGCGAAAAAGACATCGAAATCGCCGCAACCCAAAAGTCCCCGGCAAAGAAAGTCGTGGTGCCTCTTAAAGCCACGGTAACGGTCTACAAGATCGTTGAAGGTCAGCGGTACGCATTCACAGCCACAGCCCGCTGGGAAGAATACTACCCGGGACCAAAGATGGGATTTCAATGGCACATACGACCATACCTGATGCTTGGCAAGTGCGCTGAAGCATTGGCTCTCCGTAAGACGTTCCCAAAGCTTCTGTCGGGAATGTATGCCCAAGAGGAAATGGATCGCGGTGCAAGCGAGTCTAACGATGCAGAAAAACTGCAGAAGGCCCGCAATCACGTGGCTGATTCAATCGCCAAGGCGAACCTCAAAGAACTCGAGGATCTACGAAAGCTGATCGTGAAGTCCACGAAATACGAAGACGATCAAAAAGCAGAGTTCCTCAAAATGGTCGATGACAAAATAGCAGAGCTTAAAGCCCAGTCCGCAGGTGCCACGAAACCCGAGGTGCCAACGGTGCAGGTGGATCAATAGTCATGCTAACCCCAAGACCATACCTTTCGTTCAGCCAGATGACATTATTCGAAATGTCGCCGGAGAAATACATCGAGAAGTATATCTACGGTCACAAGGAGCGTATTTCAAGAAATATGGCATACGGCTCACAGTTTGCCAACGGTCTTGAAGACGAGGAGGCAACCGGCGATCCCCTCCTCGATCTTATGATGGCACGTATCCCAAAGTTCGAACTCATGGACAAACCACTCGAAGCAGATCTGCCGAATGGAAAAGAAACAATCCATTTGTTAGCAAAACCCGACTCAGCAAAGAAAGATTATACGGCATTTTACGAGTACAAAACTTCCGTAAGACGTTGGACGCAAAGGATGGCTGACGAATCAGGTCAGATCACCTTCTACGCAACCACGATATGGCTCGCCAAAAAGATACTGCCACAAAACCAAGATATCGAACTCGTGAACGTGCCGGTGCAATACTCGGCTGACGGCCACCTCTTCCCTACCGGGGAGCTCGTGCGACTGCCAACCCGGCGCACCATGGCAGACTTAATCAAAATGACCGGGCGCATGCGTCATGCATGGGCTGGGATCAAGCAACTCTGCGAGTCAGAGGTGCTCTAACAACAAAAACATGGAAAACAACAACCAAGAAAAAATCTTTGCCAACGGCATAAGATTCCAAGAACCGGGACCGAAAGCGCCACAGTGGGTAAAAGGCAAAATATCGGTCAAGGTCGATGAGTTCATCCAGTTCGCGCAGGAACACGCCAAAAACGGCTGGCTGAACCTTGACCTCAAACAGTCAAAAAAAGGCGTCCTATACCTCGAATTGAACACGTGGCAAAAAGGGGATGCACCCCGGGGAGGCGGGGCGCCGGTCGAAAACAGCCAAGGACGCGATGACGGCGGTTTTGATCAGTATCAAGGTCAAGAGGCCGAGATTCAAGCTGAAGAATCACCCTTCTAGCGACCGCTCGGTTATCCACAGATCGCATTGTTGCAGTTAAATATGGCGTGTGCCACAATAAAGACATGAGAGGAAACTATAAACACGGATATTTTGGGACCACCACCTATAGACGCTGGGCTAATATGAAAGATCGTTGTGACCACGCAAGATCGAATCGCAATATATACTTCGACCGCAATATACAATATTGCAAAAAGTGGGCGAAGTTCGAAGAGTTCTTGAAAGACATGGGGGAGTGCCCACCGGGAAATTCACTGGACAGAATCGATAACAATAAAGGATATTCCAAATCGAATTGCCGATGGGCGACCCCAAAAGAGCAAGCCCGAAATAGGCGATCGAATACACTCTTAAAACACAAAGGAAAGAATCTAACAATCAGCGAATGGAGCGAAATCACTGGTATAAAAAGAAGCACCATCGCTCAAAGGTACTATGTCTACGGTTGGTCGGTAGACAAGGCGCTGACAAAAAAATAATCATCACTACTTTGGCCAACAGACGCATGATCTCAAAATCAATATCGGTATCCAAAAAACTGGCTCAAGTCAGCCCATTCACCGCGCTCCTCTTCACATGGATAATCCCCCACTGCGATGACGGCGGCAACATGCCCGGGGATCCATTCACGGTGAAAGGGCTCGTGATGCCAGTCCGGCCGGAAACAGCGTCCGAAATCGAGCGAGCGCTCAAAGAGCTCAAAGATACTGACCTGATCGACTTCTACGATCACGAAGGCGACACCTTCCTCCACGTCAACCAATGGGAAAAACATCAAACATTACGCAAGGATCGCGCTACATGGGTCTACCCCGACTATCCCTACCGGCAACCAGATGACAACCAATTGGCAACCATACGGCAACCACTCGGCAACCAAGCGCGGTCGGAAGGTAAGAGAAGAGAAGGTAAGGTAAGTAAAGGTAAGGTAAGAGAAGATAATACACACAGGGGGGTTGGATATCTTTCTAATGTTCCTAAAGAGGATATTGAAGAATGGAGTAAGAGATTCGTAGTCACAGAGAGAGAGGTCCGCAGCAAAGCTGAAGATCTGCGACTCTACTGCGAACGGAAAGGTCGAAAATACGCAAACTACAAGTCATTCCTGCTCAACGCCATCAAGCGCGATTTCAAAGAGCGCGATGGCAAGGCCGGGAAATACGAAAACCTATGAAATCAACTAAAATAACCACCTCCTTCAAAATGATGATGATTGAAAAAATCTTCAGAGAACTTCACTGGAAAGGTATAAAAATGATATTTCCCTATTACTGGAACGGAGAGTTAAGGTGTGCGCGAATCATGGCGCATAAGCTACTCAAATCCATAGAGTGGGATGTAAAAAAACCATGAGCATCCCTGAACGCTACAAAGACGCTAAGTATGAAGACGTTCCCGAGCAGATCCGCAAGCTCTTTGAATCCATGAGGGAAACCCGGCGCGGCATATACATCCATGGCGCGGTCGGGACCGGCAAAACGCATATTGTGTATGCCCTTGCCGCGAAGTACCGCCGCCCCGAATCAGGCCGATACGCACTCGTATGGAATATGACCGAGATGCTTCGTGAAATCCGCGCTGACTTCGGCCGGGAACCCGGGGACCGCAGGAATGCCGATGGTGACGTAATGAGCTTCGAGGGCCCTGTCATCATCGATGACGTTGGATCCGAGAAGATCACCGACTGGGTGTCCGAGACGTTCTATCTCATGGTAAACAAACGGTACAACAACGTGGCGCCCACGATCTTCACCAGTAACCTGAACCCGCAGGATCTATCCGAGCGAGTCGGGGATCGGACGGTATCGCGCATCGTCGAAATGTGCGACGTGGTCGAGCTCGTCGGGGCTGACCGCAGATTACAAAACATTAAGCCAAAAACCAAAATAAACATATGACAGAATCAACAAAAACATATCGGGTATCACCACCGAGCAACAGCACGTTAATATCAAAAGAGGTGATGACTGAAGCCGAACTGCGTTACTTCGCGCTGCAGATCAATAACATCGAAGAGGGGCTCGAAATCTGGCGCGAGAAAATAGAAAAAGACGAAATATCCGAGGTCTTGGAATGGTTCAAAGGCGCCGGATACATAGTCACCGAAATACAATGAGTTTTCAAACACATCCAAAAAGCCAACAAATAAGAATCCTGGAATACTTCCAAGATCATCCGAATGAGTGGATCAACGGCCGATACTTCGTTTACACGATGTATTTTACCCAATACCATTACGTGATCTGGTGTCTGCAGAACCAGCGCGAAAAGTATATCTATGACGGCGCAATCGAGGCCTCCGATTTCCTAGACGAGTACCGCTTCAAAAGCTACCGCCTAACCTTGCCTGAGCCGCCGAAATCATTTCCTCACTTTGAGAACGAGGCGAAGTTAGACGAACGCGGTAAGGAAGCCGAAAATATATTAAGACAACGCTTGAAACTGCACGAGATCGAGCCGCAAGCATCACTTCTATGAGTTGCCTCACCAACGAACACATGAGTATCTGCGGCAACTTCGTGAAGCCGACAAAGACCAAGCCGAAAAACTGGATCAAGCGCGGGTACAAAATAATGATTCCCTACCCCTTCAAGTGGCGCACGAAGCTCGGCCGCGCCGAGTGTGATTGCCAGCAGGTAGAAGAACACTATCAGCCATGGTACGGCTTCTCATGGTTCCATGTGCCGGAATGCGCGGTGATGAAACACCTCGAGCGCTACCCGGGCATCAGGAACCTAATCGAAGTCGACAGCTTAATCGCACAATCCGAATGACCTACTTACAAAAATCAGGAAACAAAGAAAAAAAGTGTATTCAATGCGAGAAAGATTTTGTCCCTCGGGGTCATAGCGGCACGAAGCAGTTCTGTTCTTATCACTGCTCAAATATGTACAAGTGGAAAACTCGTATCCGAAAGCCACCAAAGATAAGAATCACAACCTGCCAGCAATGCAAGATAGAGTTTCAGGTACCAGTAAAGTATTCTTTGCAACAATGGTCACGAAGCAAGTTCTGTTCCGTGAAATGCGCTATTGAGGGCAGGAGAATAAAGGACGGAATGAATCGAGGAGAAAGGTATCGCAGAAAACGTGGGTACCTCAAGCAGGGAAGCCCCGAGTGGTTGGAAAAAATCAGGGCGCGAACTAAGGAAGCGATGTATCGGCCGGAAATCAATGCTAAAATAAGAAAACCAAGACGATCCCCGAGCCTAGAGTCGAGAATCAAACATTCTAATCTGCTCGCCGGACGTCTACCCAAAAACATGATGTTCGGATCAAATGGATCGTATCCAAATGTTCAGCGTGGAGATTATGAGAACTCGAAAGGCACGATGTACTTTCGCAGTAAGTGGGAGGCGAACTACGCACTATTCCTCGACTTCCTCGTGAGGCAGAATGAGATCAAGGAATGGGAGTACGAAGCAGACGTTTTTATATTTGAGCAGATACAATTCGGGACACGAAGCTATCGGCCGGATTTTAAGGTTTTCAATCACAACAGGAGTTTCGAGTATCACGAAGTCAAGGGCTACATGGATAGCAAGAGCAAGACGAAGCTCAAGCGCATGGCGAAATACTATCCCGAGGTGAAGATTGTCCTTATCGATAGTGCCTACTACCGAGACTTGAACAAAAAAATGGGCAAGATACTGCATTTCTACTAAAAAGTTATCCACTGTCGGTCGCTTGCACAAAGCGAGCGGTCGGCTATAATAAATACGAGGTTCATTGAAAGCTGGCGACAGAGGCCTGAAAGTTACCACCAGAGCGATATGTGGCATACATGCCCAATTCGCATGCGAGGCGGCTAACACAAGGTGTGATCAGTAAGGCATTATAGCGTTCAAGCCCTCGCTCAAGGTTTGTCGCAAGACAAGCCGTCGCCAGCTCCCAGTGAATCTCAAAGGTCGATAGTAACGTAAAATAATCAAAAACCATGAACGGAACTGCAACAACATCAGTCGGAGAAAAAGAACTCCGAAAACCAGGGTCAATCGGCATCCAGCTTGGTGAACTTATTCAGCACATCGACGTGCTTGCCAAGGCAGTCGCACAGCATGAGCAACGCATCAACCCAATCCTGACACCAGTACCGCCAAACAACAGCGACAAATCAGCAGACGAGGGATCGCCAACCGACCTCGGCCGCGCCCTTGTGAGATCCACATACAAAGTCCGCGCTATCTCCGAGCATCTTCGCTCGATCGACAGCCGAGTAGAACTTTAACCATGAATGAATTTGCACAGGGAATCGCACACGGAGTCGGCTACACAATACTTTGGAGTTTGGGATTGATCGGAATCCCGATACTCGTAGCCATCGTCTCGATCATCATCTTTCGTGTCGAGGTCGATTCCGCAAGTTGGGTATGGGGCGTTACCTTATTCCTCTACCTTGTGGGATCGGGATTATTCCTCGTAATGTTATGAAAGAGAAAAAAGCAAAACCAAAGAAGCTGTCGGACACGATCACCCGATCGGAGCCGTTTGCCGCAACCATCCGGAAAGGATCGGACGGCCACAACACGCTCGTAGTCAAAAGCAAGACGTACTACGCGCACCGGCTCAACAAGTTCAAAGACGGCACCGAGGTTACGCTGGAGGTACACACTCACAAGCCAAAGCGGTCTGACCAACAGAATCGCTACTACTGGGGCGTGTACCTCCCCATGATTGCAAAGGAAAGCGGCGGTGAAGAGCGCAACAAGAACTACATCGAAGTCCTACACGAACGCTTCAAAGGGGAGTTTCTGAATCAAGGCCTATACGAAGCCTACGGCAAAAAGGTCTGGCTCAAAAAGAGCACTACCGAACTATCGGTCTCGGAGTTTTGCAACTACATCATGGATATCGAAAAGCTGACCAATGTGACCGCGCCGCCGACAGAAAACTATGGTCTTGAGCCACTACGGGGTGGCGAAGCGACTAATATCGAACACTGCGAGGATAGGGGGAGTAAATGCTACTGGGATAGTTACGAAGAAAGAGGGCGGTGTGAATGTTATTGCCCAATATGCGACCCCGACTAACATAATGAGTTATCCACAGCAGGCGAGTTGTGAAGCCGAGCGGTTGGTAGTAGAATAAGAGTGTGGCTCTCTGTGAGCTGGGTCGCGGGGTAGCCCCCCGATAAAAAGAGTATGGTAAACTGGTGGTGGCGGTGAAACCAGCAAGTAACAAAAAGCAAAGTAGGACGTAAGTTCCAAACGCGAAGTAGAGAACACTGACGGATCCGCATGATAGGGCGTTCGTGCCATCGAATACCCGAACCAAATCCACCTACCCAGCTCGCAGAGAGTCATCTTTCAACAAAATATGATCAGAAAAATACAACAAATACTTCACATATTTTTTGGACATCCAAAAGATATGTGCAAAAAGTCAAGTGATCTATGCGTAAAATGCGAATGCGGTTATGTTATTTGCTTAAGCGATTTTTACTAAAGTGAAAAAATCATCAACACAAAAACAGCGAAAGGAAATGGCAGCCGAACTCGGAAGACGAGGCGGCCGGTCTATCGTTCGCAAACGCGGCAAAGGCTATATGAGCAAGCTCGCCAAACTTGGCGGGAAGGCTAGATGGGATGGCCACAAAAAGCAGCCCTAAGGTCGAGGGCTGTTTTGTCTGAATTAAAATCAAACATATGTCACAAGAAAAAACCAAAGAAGAGTTACAATCCGAATTGCAGGCGCGGATTAAGGGCTTCAATGAAAAGTTCATGCCGCTCCTCGGCGAGTTTAAACTCGGCCTTGGCGCACAGCCATTGCTCGTTCCCTCAAAGGACACAGCACTTGGATATGTGATCGCTGCAAAGCCGATCGTATTCGATGACAGCAAGGCTCCGGCTGAATCGGATAAGAAAATCGAGGGAGCTGAGCCGCCCGGAGAGAAGGTCGAAGGCGGTCTTGTAAAACCAGAAGAATAACATGTTAATACTCTTGGCATTCATTCTCGGGGCCATTACGGGCATATCAGTTGGAACCCTCATAGTGGTTGTATTAACTTACTTCAAACGGCCGATCGAAACAAAGTTGCAAGTCATTGAGAAGCAAATCGCAATCAAAGGCCCCCGGCCACGAGGATTCATTGTGGAACCCGAGAGCGAAGCCGAGCAGGTTAGACAGAAGATAATCGAGCGTAATCGCAAGGCCGGACGCGATACGCCCATATCGGAATTAAGATAATATGCCAAAGGGAATCTATCAACACAAAAGTGGATATAAAAGACCACCAATATCAGATAGTTGGCGAGAAAACTTAAGGAAATCGCATCGGGGCAAAAAGTTTTCAAAAAGTACAAGGGTCGCAATGTCTAAAGCATTTAAAGGCAGGATTTATTCGGAATTAAGAAATAAGAAAATAAGTAATACTAAGAAGGGAAAACCACATCCGAATCAAAAAGGTGAAAAAAATCCGGCATGGAAAGGCGGAGTGACCCCACTGAATGAACAGATAAGAAAGTCATTAGAGTACGAACTTTGGCGTAAGGCGGTATTCGAAAGAGATGGATATACCTGCATATGGTGTAGCACAAGAAGTGGAAAAGGAAAAAACGTTGAACTTCATGCCGACCACATCAAGCCCTTCGCCTACTTCCCCGAGCTTCGCTTCGCAATAGACAATGGTCGTACGCTCTGCAAAGATTGCCACAAAACAACAGATACCTACGGGAATAAAGTTAAAAATGTATATGAAAAATCATAAAATAATTCCAAGGGGGAAAAATGTTTTAGTAAAGCCCGACCCGGAGCAGTCGCGCACTACTGAATATGGTATTTCTATACCCACGAATGTCGAACAGGATAAAAAGGCCGTTGGCATTGTAATAGCAACCGGATCCGAAATTAAGGATATAAAAGTTGGTGATCGGGTGATCTACGGCGTCTACTCCGGCGAAAGCGTCAAGCTCATGGAAAACGGCGTTGAAGTCGACTACGTTCTCTTACTCGAAGAGTGGGTCTTGGCGTTTCTCAAATAACATGTTCACTACACTCAAATTCAAAATCTTACATCGTCTTCTCGGCTGGTTTTTGAAGTTCTACGATCCGCATCATGATCTTGAGGCGCGAACGCACATCGACTTCACTCGAGGTCAAGTCAATCGCTTCATCCGAGATGCATGGCGAAGAAAACAGCGAAAGCAAACATGGCACTGCCGAGATGGCCTTCATGATCGTAACTGCCCGCATGCAGTCGTTGAGAGAGAAGTAAAGATTATTGACGAGATTGTTTCAAATGCAATCTCACAAATGAAAGACGAAAAAAAGAAGACAATCCTAAACATCCCCACACGACCATGATCTACGGTAGAAACTTGGGGTGCATGTATGGCGCCCCACACAACATGAGATATCTGGCCAACACCAAAACCGCGAAATGGGAGAAGTGCGTGATCTGCGGCCGGATATTCCGCTGGACGAAAGGGGCTCGGGGCCGAGTCGAAAATGTCAAATACTTAAAAGCACACGTCAGGAACTTCGCGCAAAAAGGCGGGGCAACCCGAATGATCTATCACAAGATCTACCGCCCGAAGGAAATGGCAATAATCATCTAATCATATGAGCCAACTCAAACCACAAGAGACAACTATACAAGATTTGCTGGTGATCTTGTTCCCACGGCACCAGAATAAAAAAGCAGCGAGAACTGCGGTCGAGTTCTTTCTCATGAGAGGCGAGTCAAGTCAGCCCGCCGACATGACGACACTGCAAAGGTTCGTCGACTTCATGATCGAGAACGGCTACAACTAAATCTATGTCTGAAAATAAAATCATATACGTTCAGGACAAAACATTCGATGTGATCAAGACGGCCGTCAACAAGATGGTCG
>C687J35021_10001444_pt1 | contig 18036 bp, 27 predicted proteins | sample RifCSPhighO2_12_FD_35021 | JGI IMG/M metagenome (IMG submission 35021)
TGCAGCAGAACTCGCCGTAACTGAATTAGTGTCTGCTGAATCTGAAGCATTAGTTACTGTAAAATTAATGTCAATAAAGTAATTTCCGTCGCTTAAACTTGGATCAGCATTGAAAGTATAAGTACAGTTTCTTGTTGCTGAAGCATAATTTGTTTCGGCACCGCAATAAGTATCTGCATTGCCGTCATTCACTAAAGCATTAGTGAAAGCTCCAGCTGAAGCACTCAAATAAATATCTATATTAGCGTCATGCGTTGCAGCAACAAAATTTCCATCCTGCACATTGAAGTCAAATATATATGAATTCACTGTNGGNCTNATATATCTCCCAGCAAGAGAATTGTTTACATTTGCATCCGCTGACGCAAAACCAAAGCCTGCAAAGAAAAGCATCGCAATCAAAATCAATAATTTTTTCATTTTAAAAACCTCCATAAACATCACCTTTTTCTTCCCTTAAATAAATTCATTCCAAGATAAAAAACTGCAATGAATGTAATTGCCCCAATAACAACAGCTAAAATCAGCACTGTTGGAAGCGGATCAGTGCAATAATTAGTCACTGTTCCACCATAAGGAATGTTCAAAATAGGAATAACGCTTTGAGCTGTCTGTTCAACCCAAACTTTGCCTGAATCTTCGCAAAGAGTTTTATCCGATAATCCTCCTCCTAGAATGCCGGGAATTTCAGGGAGAAAAGGCAATACTTTTCCTTCTTCTCCAGGAACAGGGATGGGAGCTGGTTCTGCCTGCAAAGTAATCGGATTAATTACAAGAGGGGCTGACACAGTTACTTTCAAGCATTCTTTGTCAGCAATAGTTGGGTCGCTTGCGGAAAAAGCAGTAACGCAAACAGTGTCAATTCCTTCGCTGAAACCAGTGTACTGAAAACTAAGTTCACTTGATTGATTTTTTGCAAGCAAAGCAGTGTTTCCAAGCAAAGAAGAAAAAGAAAGTTCTCCTGCTTCATGGGAAACCTCCACTCTAAACGAATCAGTTTCGCCTAAATTAGTCACCTTTGCCTTCAAAATTCCTGATTGACTTTGAACAACACTGCTCTTAGAAACCGAAAGAGAAACACTCGGTTGCCCTTTAGCTGGCTCAACAATAATTTTGTCAACAACTCTGCCGTCAACCTTTACAAGCAAATTTGCTGTATTGCTTGCAGGCAAATAATCAATTAATTTATTGAACGAAACACTTAAATTTGGGCTAAAACCAGTTGGGGGTTCAGGATACAACAAAAATTGCCGCAGCTTAAAAAGATTCTGGCTGCAGAAAGAAAGCTGCGCTAAAGGATCGAAAGTAAAAGGGGTGCAGGATTCAAGGCCATTAAAAATATCAAATAAAGCAGACTTATTAATCGCTGTTGCTTTTCCATTAATTGAAAACACTGCAATGTTTCCAGCTGACTCGCAGCTGTATCCCCCGCCAAGAGTTCCAAGATTCTCAATTATAATTGCTCCATTGCTTTTTGGGTCAATGACCTGCAAAGACTGCAATCCACCAGCGGAAGCAAGATCCCCTGCATTCTTAACATCAGTTACTTGATTAGAATAAACAGTATCATAGCCCCCTAATAAATTCTGGCTTTCAATTAAAATGCTTACAGGAGTTTTCTCCTGAAATTTTCCTAAAGGCTCGTAATAAGTTACAGGGGGAATTAAGCCGCCACTTAAAGGAAAAGTTTTCTGCCTAATAGTTAAATCCACGCTGCAAGTACTTTGAGTTGCCGAAAAACCCATCCGCAAACCTTTCTGTGCTTTAATTGTTGTTCCAGAGCTTTGAGTGAAAGTCATTGCTTCTTTCGGTATCACATGGACTCTGTCATAACCAGAAGTAGTTAAATTAATTAAATATTTATCAATATCTCCTTCGTATTTCACGTTCGAAATTGAAACAATTGAACCAGTCGTCAAAGCTGCAATAGGAATCACGCCAAGAAAACTCAGGACAACAAAAAGTAACGCAAATGAAAATAAAAATTCCTTGCTTGCAAGTTGTTCAACGAACTTCATTTCTCTCTTCTCCTTTCCCGCAACAAAACTTAATCTAAAAAAAAAATAAAAAAAAGGCTTTAAAAAAAGCCTTTAATGGTTTTAATTGATTTAACTTACAAACACATCAAATTCACCGATTGTATTTGTCTGTCCAATATCAGCACTTGCCACTGTTTCCCTTGCAAACTGGAATCCAGTTCCATTAGTGGAATCAAAGTAAACTTGGCTGTCCACAATAGTGAAATTAATGTCCGCAGCTGCGTCAACAGGAGTCAAAGAACTTACATCAGGAGTTAAATTAAAAACAAATTTCCCGAAATGCGCTCCTTTCTCTTTCCATTTAGCTGCTGTTGCAGGAAACAAAGTTTCAAGTTTGTTGTCGCATATAGCTGTGATTCCCAAATCTTGCGCAAATAACTGATAGCCTGTGCTTGTTGCTGAAAACTGGCTTGGAACTCCTGCTCCTGCTACCCCAGTATTAATGCTCATTAAATCATAAGCAGCATTATTGAAGTCACCAACTAAAAGCAAATTCAAAGTTGATTCAGGTGCACCTGCACAAGCATCTGCTGGAGGCTTCAAAGTTATTTCAACGCCAGTTGTTCTGTCATTTGCAGCTAAATCAAGTTCGGTTCCGCTTTGGTTGACTGTTCCATTGTCGTTGTTGACTGTCACTGTTACAACACCTGATTTCGCCATGTGGTGCTGATATGTATCTTGCGCTGAAAAAGCCGCTACAACAGTTTCATTGTAACCATAATACTCAGTTGAAGAAACAGCTATAGTTGAACCATCTGCTGCTGTAGTCTGCTGGTCATCCCAAGCCCAAATTGAATATGGCTGCCCAGGATTGACAACCCAATTAGGATCATCGCCTTGATCATCATCATCAGTTATTACTCCATTCAATTGAATTGCTCTCTCAACGTCAAGCTGAGCAGATCCTCCTGCATAAGGATCAGTTGTAATGCCTGTTACAGTCGTGTCCGTCAAAGACAAAACTGCTTGAGTTCCTGTGCCGGCACCAGCAACAGAACCTGCCGCTACACTTGCAGTGCTTGGTGCTGTTCCTTGCCCAAACAAGAAAAACGCAACTATAGCAAGAACTGCTAAGGTAACAAATTGATTTTTGTTTTTACCCATTTTTTCTCTCCTCCAAAAAAAGTTTTACATTGATTCAATTCCTCTGCTTACGCATCGTACTATAATCAAGTGCAGAATAAAAGTTTTTTGAAATATTTAAGGGTTAGTGTTTTGTACTAATCTCTAAAAACTTGTGCGAAGCTGCGGAGAAAAAGAATTTTATGTGTTTCGCTGCAAAAAAATTCACGCCAAATCTTATTGCCTCTCATCACACGAACACTAAAGCATTCAACAGCCATAGCACCGCATTCGTAATTGCATTTTTTGGTTAAGGTTAACTGTTTTTCAATTAATTTGGGTTTTGAATTGATGTTTATTTCTCTCAATCTTTTTTTAGTTAAATCCTTTAGTATATTTTTTTTATTAATATTAATTACTTTCTTCAAATCTCTTTCCTTGTTTTTAATTAACTGCAATTGTCTTTGTTTTTTGAAAACTTTTTCAAATTTCTGCAATTTACTCAAATCATTTCACCGTGAAATTAATTCCATTCGTTGTCAAAAAAATTGTTCCCTGTAAATCAGTTCTGTAAATCCGGCTTCCGATTTCCTGTAAATTAATTAGAGTTTCTGCGTGGGGATGCCCATAAGAGTTATCTTTCCCTGCATTAATTACGCTTACTTCAGGTTTAATGATTTTCAAAAATTCTTTTGAGGTGGAAGATTTTGCACCATGATGCCCAACTGATAGGTATTCTACATCTCTCAGCAAACCACTTCCAATAATGTCTTTCTCGCATTCAAATTCACAGTCGCCCATAATTAAAGCCTGAAAATCCTTGAATTCAATCAACAAAACAACAGAGTTATCATTCCTTGAATTAAATTTTCTTGGTTGGATGGGATTCAAAATAGTTAAAGAAACAGGAAAAGGAATCATTGAATTTCTTTCACTAACAATTCTTTTTCCTTCAGTTTTATTGTAAAAGGTTTGGCACGCAATAGTAGTGCAGTCATTATCCCCATTATAATACACAGTAGTATAAGGAATATTCAAGACATCCATTCCCCCTATATGATCACTATCGCCATGAGAAGCAATTAATTGAATTTCTTCAAAATCTTTACCAGAAGCATAATCGTTAATTGGTTGGCTTTTGCCTTTGTTGCCGAAGTCAAAAACAATGAATGAATTGCCGTACTCGATGCCGAGGCTTAAGCCCTGCCCAACGTCAAAAGAAATTAAATTCAAATTTACATCAGGGATTAATTCAATTTTGGGTTCAGCAGCAATTTCGGAATTCACGTCAACTTCAATTGGAACTTCAATGAATTGAGTTTCACCTGCTTTACGAAAAGGGCTTAAGCTCGAAATTAAGTCATCAACAAACTTTGTTTCAGGCAGCCAAGTAAAAACATTATTCTGCCACAAAAACAAGACGATAATTAAAACAGTTGCTGCAGGAAAAAATTTTTTAAAATTCATTTCTTTTCTCCTTTTTATCGAGAATATGCCACACCACTAAAGCAAAGCAAAAAACTGAAAGCAAAAACAAAACAATCGCTAAAAAAAAGAAACCCATCCACAAATTAAAAAAAGAAGCAGTCAAAAAAACTGCTCCAATAAAAAAAAATAAAACTAAGACAAGTTCTTTCATAGTTAAAATTATTTTGTTTGTTTTTTCAGCAAGTTTTTTCATTTTATTTTCCTTCCATAGAACTTAATGAATTTAATGAAATTTTAAAATAATACATAAGCTAAACCCATTTATTGGCACCTCCTTCAAACATCAAATGAGAGCAATTATTGCACTTCGTAAAAACTGTTTTATTTTCCTGTGTATTCGTCAACGTGAAAACCAATTGAAGTTTTAAATCCTTTGAACGGCACATTCTGCAAACAAAATACTTTGCAGAGAAGCCGCAAAAAGGGCAGGGAAAATCTGAAATCAATCTATTGCATGAAGGGCAAATCAAACATTCTCATCCTTTTCATTTTTTTCACGCAGCAATATTTTTCCTTTCAAAAAATAACACTTCAAACAAATATTTGAATGAAGCGGAATTATGTCTTGGCAAAACCCGCAATTGCTATGCCATTTATTTTCTTCCTTTTTTTTCATTTGAATCCTTTTTTTTTGAGTGAAGTTCTAAAACTAAAGCAGCAGCAACTCCAACTACAACCCCTAATACCGTTCCAAAAGCTAAACCCCCTATGACAGCCCCTAAAATTAATTTATTTGAAATAGGAACTTTCAAATAACTCATCTTCCTTTTCATTGTTTTCATTTTTTTCCAAATCACATTCAAACTCAATTTTTTCAACTGAATTAGTATTTGAACCGCCATTCAACCCCCCAATAATTCTCTTGCTTCCATTAGAATCAATGACGAAAAAAACAGCTGGATTCAAAGAACTTTCAATATTATAAAAACTGCGACCGCTTGCAAAACGTTCTTGCATTGCTGAAAATAAAAGAATCTTTTCATAACTATTTTTACAAATTTTTTGTTCTTCAAAAACAGTATTGTTTTCAATCAACTCAAAAGAACAATATTGATGTAAATTAAAATAATCTAATTCAAAACTATCTCCATTTTTTTGTTCAATCCAAATCCTTTGATTGCATTGAGCAGTATTATTTGAATTAATTTTCACCAAAACATTAAAGGATTTAAAATCAACGCCAACTCTCTCATTATCTTCATAAAACTTTTTTTCAATCAGTTCAGGTTTTTCAATTTGAGGAAAAAAATTAAAAAAAACCCACGCCAAAGCGATTAAAAAAAGCAATAATGCTGCTTTATCCTGTAATTTTATTTCTGCTCTTTTTTGTTGTTTTTGTTTCTTACCCATAAACATTCACTTCAAAAAAAAAATAAAAAAAAAGCAAAATCACTTTGCTTTTTTGCCTTCCTCATTCGCAAAGCTAAAAATTCTATCAACCTTGGAATAAGCTCTGTCAGTGCCTTTATTCACTGTTGCAGTGGAAATCTTGAAAGTCCTTGACGCCATTTTTTCACTCAAAAACATCATTAAATCTCCATTGCTTCTAATGCTGTCTTTCCTTGAATTATATTCTTGAATTAATTCCAAGTCAACAAGCAAATCAAAAAGCTTTGAATTGCTGTACTGCTTGTTTGTATTCTTCAAATCCTTTGGCAGTTCAAAAACTTTTGCCGTAACAAAGAAAGGAAGCTTTTTATCCCCAACTAAAAAATAAAAAACAAAATTTATTCTTTCCTTGGATTTTTTTGTTTTTGCATCTTCATAATTTGTTTTACTTATGTCAATTAATTCAAGTTTTGAAAAATATGTGTCGTCTTTGACAATAATTCTTTCAAAACTTTCTTCTTGTTTTTTTTCCCCTTTATCCAGAGGCAGGTCAAGCAAAGATTGCTTGTATTCTTTTTCTTGATTTTTTTCTGCAGTCATAAAAGACCAACTCCTTTTAGTTTTTTTTCATCATCTACAATAGTAGAAATTATCTGAAGCATCTCACGGATACCATATTTCCCAATGCGCTGATATAATCTTTTTCATATTCATTCCCTCCCTTTAAATTTTAATTATAAATAAAAAGATAGGCAATTAACCCCATATTAATAACTGCAAGACCTGCTGTTAAAAAATAAAGCGTTTTAATTTTTTCAGCAATGATTGTCAATATTTCTGTCTGCATAATTATTTCTTTTTTCATTTTTCATTCCTCCTCCAGCTCTCTACAAAATCCACTCTCTTGTTCTTTTTCCCAGCACTGCCTGCAAAATAATTCCTCATCAGTGCAGAGACAGTTATCGCATGAATGCATTATTTTTTTTTCAACATCTTCGTTCATTGTTTTTTTCATGTTCATTCCCCTTGTTTTTCTTCAGCTTCTTTTTTGTTATAATGGCATTCTTCGCATACACCACCGGCTTCAATTTCATATTCAAGCAATTCTTCTCCGCAAGCACAAAACTTTTCAGTCGTTTTAATTTCTTCAGATTCATTTAAAGTTTTGGTGTCACTTGTCTTATTAGTTACTAAAAAAAATTCAGCAAGCCCCATTCAAATCACAGCCTTTTTATTATCTCTTTTTTTTACAAGTTCATTCATTTTTTTTCACTTCCTTAAAAAAATGAGGGAGCTGGAAGAGAAATCGTTGATGGATTTGCCTTCTGGATGGTGTCCAGCTCCCTGTCTCACCAGTTTTTCTGCGAAACAATCGCTTGCCTGAAAAGAGGGGAAATTCTTTTTTACGACCAATACTGATGAACATTACATCACTTCCATTTTTTCTCTTTGAATTTTTTCCCGAACAAATTCACCTGTTTTTTTGCATTTCTGGCAAAAAACTTCATTATTTACTTGGTTTCTCCATTCTAATGTTTCGCTTCCGCAGAACCCGCAGCAAAAAACCAAAAAATATTTAGCCATTTATTTCCCTCTGAACTAAGAACCTAACTGCTTCTGCTCGGCTCTTTAATTTATGTTTTTTTTTGATTTTCGCGAGCATTGAAAAATATTTTTCGTTAATCCAGACATTGAAAAGTTTGCTGAATTCTTTTTTGAATGCTGTTTTTCTTTTTTTGTTCATGCAAGTATTAAGCTTTAGTTATTTATATAGTTTTCGCTCAGGGATTATGTAGATTTGGATTTCAAACCAAAGGTTTAAATATAAGTTATATCTAATTACTATGAAATATATTTTAAGAAAATTGGAGGTTGACAAAATGAAGGAAATTCAAATTCAAAAAAAAAGAAAATTAATAGCGCAGGGATTATATTCCACTGCCCTTGTTCTTCCAATGGAATTTTTAGAAATTCTGGAAGTAAAAAAAGGAGATGATGTTGCACTTGGGTTATTCGAAGGCAAAAAAGGAAAATTCATGGCAATATGGAAAGAAAAATAAAAAAGAGGAAATAAACTTGAAGCAGGAAATTTTTGATAAAAAAAAAAGAGAGGAAACCATTCAAACCAATATATCTCATTATTGGACAGAATACGGAGTTGATGTTGCAAGAATGTCCAGTTACTTGGCTTCAATTTCCTGCAAATCCCTTGACGAAATAGTGTATGGCTCCCCTTCTGAAACAGAAAAAGAGATGATAAAAATCGCATTGCCAAAGGAAATAATTTATTTTATCAAATACCTTGACAAAGAAAAAAGCGTTAAAAGTATTTCCCAAGTTGTCAGAAGCTCAGTTTTTCTTGGTTTAGCGATTTATGCCTTGACATTGAAAAAAGATTTAAGTGAGGTTGAAAAACTCAAAAACAAGCTCAGTTATTTTTCAGATCCCATCGAAAAAGCAATAATTGAACAAAATGATGCAATTGACTTTGGGTGCTTTGGAAAACTGAAAAGAGTTAATGTAAGGATAGATTCGTGGCTTGTTTCAAGTGTTGCAAAATTTGCATCGGAAAATAATGTTTCTTCAGCAGATATTTTCAGATTGTTTATTTTTATGGCAATTATGACAAGTGATTTTTTCTGCGAGAAGCAGGAATTTTCAAAATTAAGAGGGATGGTTTCAAAAGAATTAACTGAATTCAAAGAGAATGTTTTAGCTTGGAAAAAATGCCTTGAAACGTACTTTGAAAACAAAAAATCAAACAAAATTTGAGGGTACAAATGTACCCCTCCAAAGACCACAGGGGTACATTTGAGATTGTGTACCCTTTAGGTAACTATACCGTTAGGTTATGGTATTATACGATTAAACAAGGCAAAATGCCTATAATTTATAGGAATCCTATAATTTATAGGCAAAATTAAAAAAAGGAAAAAAAGTGAGAAAATGAAAGAAGAAAAAGCAATGAATGAAAATAAAATAATTCAGTTGAACACAAAGCAGGAATACCTTCTGGGAACCATTCAAGCACTTCTGAAGAATACAACCCAGAAAGAATTCATTGTTTCCGCTCCAACAGGAACGGGAAAAACAATTCTTGGAATGCAATTAATTGATGATTTGGATGGGGAAGCCTATTACCTCACCCCTCAAAACGCCTTAATATCGCAAATTCAAGCAGATGATGCCTTTAATCATGACAACATTATTGAATTCAAAGGAAAAAACAATTACAGGTGTACATTACTTGAAAGGAAATTAACGGCCCCTGAATTCAATGGCATTTTCGGAAAAAAATCAGTAAACATCAAATACAAGGAAATCAATCACAGTTATTCCTTGGAAATAATTTCGGTTAATGAAGCTCCTTGCTCTTACGATGGAATTGACGAGAAATACCTTGAATGCAGTTCATTGAAAAAAACCCTAGAAGAACAAAACCCTGCGGAATGCCATTACACAAACGCTTTCTGGAATGCAACGAACGCAAAAGTTTTCTTAACGAACATTGACTGCTTTATTGCTAATAGAAACTTTATCCGGCAAAAAAGAACAATTGCAATTATTGACGAATGCCAGAACTTAGACAAGGTTTTAGAAAAATACGCTGAATTCTCATTAACGCCAAAAAAAGAAATTGAAAGTGAATTAAATTTAAGCCAAAAAATAGATTTGGCGAGTGAAGAAGCAGGCAAATTAAGGCATGAATTACTTTTCCTTGAAGAAGAAATTAAAAACATTTCAAGAAAAGATTTTCAGGAATTAAAACAGCTGAAGCGGAAAAAAAACAGACTTGAAAAAGAAATTGAAAAACTTGATTTATTTTTACAGCGGCCTGAAAATTATTTTGTTGTTTTCGAAAAAAATAAAAATATTTTAGTTTTCACTCCGAAAAATTTAAAATTCTTGTTTAATTTTATTCGAAGTAAATGCGATGCAATTGTTTTCATGAGTGCAACCCCGAGTCAAAACAAAAGCTACTGGGATAGATTGGGAATTGAATTCCTTCCCGAAAACGTTTTATGCGTTGAAAGCAGCTTCAAGAAAGAAAACAGGAAACTTGTTTCAATTCCAATAATGAAAGTCAATTATTCCAACATGGCTGAAGCCTATGAGGAAATGATGCCGAAATTCAGAGAACTTTTAATGAGTGTTCATGGAAAAGAAAAAGGAGTTATTCATGCAGTTTCAGGTGCTTCAGTGAAATTAATTTCTTCCCTGTTTGAAAAATACAAAATTAAGCGGAATTTTTTTCAATACAACGGCGGAAACCCTGAAGAAAAAACAAAAATCCTGAATGAATGGAAAAATTCAGGGAACGGTGTATTAATTTGCGTTGGAATGCATGAAGGCTTTGACTGGAAAGATGACTTATGCAGGTTTCAGATTTTTCCGAAAATGCCTTTTACCTCATTAAACGAAATAGCGAAATTGAAAACTGAGGAATTCAGCGGCTGGTATCCGGAGCAGGCAATTACTTCACTTGTTCAGGCCTGCGGGAGGGGAATCAGAAACGAAAACGATTTTTGCACGAATTATATTTTTGATTCCAATTTTTTGTTTTTAGTGAAGCACTTTCAGTATTTGTTTCCTTCCTGGTTTTTAACTGCTGTGGTGTTTGAAAAATAGAGAAGAAGAAGTAGAAAACCATAAAATAACCCATGTTACGTATATAATTAGATATCTATATATAATCAATATATTATATATAGGTATAGGTTTTAGATGGAAAAAAAGGAAGTGGAACCCATGTTATGTATGTCAATAGATAAGTATATATACTCAACGTATCATATCTTTGTATAGTTTTTGAAAACAAAAACTAAAAAAAGGAAGTGGAAAAATGAATGATAAAACAACAGTATTAATTTCCAAAGAAGTGAGAGACAAACTGTATAATCTAAAAAAACGAGAGGAAAGTTATGATGACTTACTTTTGCGATTAATTAACGAAAGAGGAGTTGAAGAAAAATGAATGAAGAAATAAAAATAAGTGAAAGAATTCACTCATTATTTAAAGAATTTGAAGGCAAAGCATGGTGCCCCATTGGAGAAAAACAATTCATTTACTCAAAAAAAAATAAAGAAATTTCATTAATTTCTTTGCCTGATTATTTAGGAAACGGGAAAACAGTTTGGGAAATTTATTCTTTAAAAGGAAATACAGTTAAAGAAATTGAACGATTTAATTCAAAAAAAGAAGCAGAAAAAAGAATAAAAGAATTATTTAAAAAAAAATGAATTTAACAATAAATTTGCATTAATCGCAAGTGCTTATAATGAAATAAAATCAAAAAGAGGATTTTAAAAAAAGGAGTTGAAAAACATGAAAATTGAAAATGCATTAAAAAAACTTTCAAAATTAAGAGAAATAAATAAAAATGAAACAAGATTGCTTTCAAGAGGAATAAATTATGATTAAAAAATTTTTTAAAAAAATTTCAATGAAGAAAGGAACGTTTTTGCGTTACCTTTTGTTGAATTTTGTTTTAAGTTTAGCTGGCACTGGTTTGTTCATTGTATGCATTTTTTTTGGAAGAGTAATTTTTGATATGTTTCCAATATTTGTTGCAATCTCAATACTATTCTTTAGTTTTACGATGGTTTTGGCTGTCGGATGCTATGCAATTGAAGCAATTAATGAAAAACTTAAGGAGATTTTCTAATGAAGAATTTTTCACTATCGCAAAAGAAAGAATAAGTAAATGGAAAAACCAAACAACATTAAATCCAGAAAAAATTAAAATCATTAAAAATTGGTAAAAAGGAATTTAAATGATTAAACTATTTGAAGCTCCTAAAAATTCCTATTATATTATTTTTATTTTATTTGAAGAAGAAGAAAAACTCAGTAATTATTTAAAAAAATTAAAAACATAAGTATATTAATCCTAAAAAACAATAATGAATGCTTGAAATAAGGGAATCAAATGATTGACGAAATTGCAAGAAAGGAATTAAAAATATTTATTGAGAATGACTCCCAACTATATAGCCGGCAGCATTCCCCTATATTAAAAAATCTCTCAAGAAAAAAATTCAATGGATTTTACAATTCAGTTTTAGCCGAAAAATTAATGATGGGTTTAGTGGATAATGGAGCTAAAAAATACTCCGAAGAATTTGGCGGAAATTGGTTTGAAATTTTTAACAGAGAAACAAGGCAGGGAGTTGCAGGAGATTTAGTTGCTGATTTTGAAGCTGAATTTAATTTAGGGCGGTATGATGCTTTTAAGCAGCAGAAGTTTTTGAATTCAGGAAAACCAGTCAAGGTTTCTGCTTTTGAGCGAAACGGAAGGAAAATCAGAACCCATCCCAGAAGAAAACCCAGAAAACGAAACTAATTATTTTTTTCAAGGAAATGGGAAATCATCATGGAATTGGGTGTCTTGAATCTGTTAAGTTTTTGAGGTCTTCTAAGTTTTGAATGTCATACATTCGTGCTTCTTTGCTCATTGAATTCCAAGTAACAACTAATACGGCTTTTGAGCTTTTGTTGTTTCCCCCTAATGGGTTAAGTTTGTATGTTCCTGTCGGCATTCTAACTTGAAGAAATATTGCCGTAAAAAAAGCTTCACTTAACTCAAGTGTATGGACTTTAATAGGAAAGTATAGACAATGCTTTATTTTGAAGCGGAATAACATTTCAGGATGGTCTTCAACTTTCTTGGTACGCTCCATTTTTTTTTTTAGGACAAAAGAGCGGTATTCTTCCATTATTTTGCTTTTTATTCGTTTAAATTCCATTTTAAGCCTCATTTATCCGGTTTATTTCGATATAACCGGCATTTATCCGGTTTTATTCCATTATATCCGGCATTTTACCGGTTTATTTCAATATAACCGGTAATTTACCGGAAAAACCTCAATATATCCGGCATTTTACCGGAAAAAAATTATCAATATATGTTAATTAAATATGTTTCAATCACATTGCGAACTTATTTCTTTCATTTTTTCAAGGTGTTACCTCTTTTCTTTTGCTTGGATCCTCAAAATAATTCCTTAAATCCATTTCGCTGTGGTCATATTTTGTTGATGTTTTTGGGTCGTCATGCCTTAAATACATTTGAACTTTTCTGAGCTTCCAATCCAAGCCTTGCGGATTGGGAGCTGAAAGCCAAGTACCGCATCCGTGCCTGAATTTGTGGAAGGTTTTGAAATTCAGTTCAGTTTGTATACATAACTCCATCAGGAATTTAGTGATTTGATTGGCGTAACTTTCTCTTTTTATTTCACCTCTCTTTGACTCAAAATTTAGAACAAACTCACCTTTAGGAAACTCAACCCAATAATTTTTAATCGCATTAAAAACTTCCGGTAAAAACATTTGATAAGTGTGCTTGTTTCCTTTTCCAATTACCTTAATTTTGTTTTCCTTGAAATTTACGTCAGCAGATTTCAAAGAAATCACATCAGAAAACCTGAACCCGCCATAAAAACCAAGTTTAATGATTAATTGCTCTCTTGCATCACTGCAATGTTTTAGCAGCAATTTTACTTCGTTATGGGTGTAGTATTCGCTTACTTTTTGTATTTTCGGTAGTTTTAATCCTCTATTAGGGACGTAATTTTTTCGCTTCAAATACAATTCAAAAAAATTAGTGAATGCGCTTCTATTCCTGCTTTGAGATAAAACAGATTTTGTTATTCCCTTTTTTTTGCTATTTGCCGAATCTTTTTTTGTTGCGCCAATCGCATAGCGTTTCATGTATTCTTCTAATTCATTGGTTGAAATATCTTTCAATGGTTTTTCGAATTCTTCAATTAAGCAAATTAAATCATTTCTATAAACTCTGCCTGTGTTTTTGCTGAATCCTCTGCTGATTAAGTCTTTTTCGAATTCTTTAAGGATTGTTAATTCTTTGTCTTTTGCTTGGAGAAAAGTGTGCATTACTTATTTTTCTTGCGAAACATTTAAAAAGATTACAGATAATATACCTTATCTCACAAGAGATAAAATGCATTATCTCTTTAGGGTTTTGATGTATCCTTAAATTCGCAGAACCCCATAATTTATGGAAAAGAGTTTATTGCTTTCTTTTATCGGCTCTTTTCTGTTCATTTCAATGTTTAATTTAATTGCTTTTGGTTGCTGCATTTTTCCAGCAACATCGCAGTAATAAAAACATTTCCCGTAACCTGCGCCTAAGTTGTTGAAATCTTCTTCCCGCAAATCTATTTCGCTTTTTTGTTCTCTGAGGGATTTCAGATTTTCTTCAGTCAGTTTAAATAAAATAAAAGTATTCAGCTGCCCTCTTAAAGTTGTGTCCAGGTTTTTTGGAACGACGCCCCCAACACCCGTGTAAATTGAAAAAACCCTGCCCCTGGATGCAATAGTTCCGAAGGCTCTGCCGTTTTCCGAGTTGTTGGTGGCATTTAATTGGCATTCATCAATGAAAAACATCACTTTTGATGTGTCGTTCTTGGCTTGCTTATAGCCGAACAGCAGCTCAGTCAATAAAGCAACTGATTTATCCTGCTTTGGCACTTGGGAAATATCAATAACTTTTTTCCCCTTCAAAAAATGCTGCAACGGAAAACCATCATCATTTGGATGCAGAATGGATTCAAGTTCCTGAAAAACATATTCAAGTTTTTCTTGCTTTAAGAACAACCTCAAATCATCATAAGTTCGATTAGCTTTTTCCTTAAACATTTTTTGCAGCGCCAACTTTACTTTCCTTGAACTCGTATCCATTTTCCCCGCAAGCACATTAATTATTCTGCCATTTAATTCACTTGAATTAATTTTCAATACTGATCCTTCTTTGCTTTTTACTTTATCGCAAAAAACGAAGCGATCCCACAGATGCGAATTGTTTTGCTTTCCCAAATTCTTCCAAAGAGAAGGCTGCGGATCGAAATAATTCACCGCAATCGGGGCATAGCTGAGAATTTCCCCGATTGTCCAAGTTTTTCCAAATCCACTGGAACCGTAAATTGCTATCCTGCAATTTTCCGGCCTGCTGAAATCAATGTAATGCTTTGAATTCAAGTAAACATGATATGGGTTTTTGTCTTTCACTTGGTTTTTTTTCCCCGTTAAACTGGCTAGAAAATTAATTCTCATCAGATTCATCTTCTGTTTCCTTTTCTATTGGCTGCTGGTAAGTGGGGGTAATTACAATCGGTCTTGTTGCCAAATCTTTTTTTGTTCCTGTGTAAATTCTTTCAGGTCTTTTTAGAAATCCATCCGCATCTATTCTCAAAGTTTCGCTGAATCTATCAGGCTGAATTCCCCAAAAAATGCTTCTCTTATTTTTTTGAATATTTGAAATATAAAACCTGAAAATTTCTCCTGAAACAAAATCTTCACCTACACCAATTAAAGTTGTCGGGGTATCTTCATCTTTTTTTTTTGGAAACAAACGAATTAACTGAATTGNGTTTCTGTGCGCTTTAACAAGAATTTCATTTAACTCTGATTCTATTTCAGTAAAATTTTTTAAGTCAATATCAACTACTTTTATTGCTTTGAAGTTATTTCTGTATCTAAAAATTACTACCGCAAATCCAATTCCAATAATAATTAAATGAAATTCGCTTAGTTTTCCCCGCATGAATTGATCATAAATTATTAAAGCAAATCCAAGCCCTATTCCAAAAACAAGAAAAATTAAAACAGAGTCATAAACGTTTTTTTTTTCAGCCATGTCAGTCATGCACCTTAATTTCCCTGTTATCCGGCATGCTTTTTAGTTTTTTATCGCCGTATTTTTTTAAATGAGCTAAATTTATTTCTTTTTCTTCTTGTTTTTGCATTTCTTCAAAAGGATCTAATTCATTATTTTCTTCAGAATTTATTTCTATATCTATTTTTTCAACTTTTTCTTTTTCTTCTTTTCCAGTTACATAAAAGTCAGTTAGTTCAATAACTTCTCCAATAGTTTCATTTACTTTTTCTTCTTTTTCAGGTTCAATATTTGGTTCAGGACTTAACTCTTTTTCTTCCTGCTTAAGTCTTGCTTTTAATTTTTCTATTTCTTTTTGTTCCTCTATTTTTTTTATTTTGTCGTGAAGTGCAAAATGTTCCTGCATAAACCATTTAATCATGTCTTTGCTCAAACTCATTAACACGTAATTCCCTTGCAGCTGAGTTCTTGTTTTTTTTAAGAGCTCCCTAATTACTCGATTGAGTTCCATGTTGCTTTTATCTGCTTTTAGGTGGGCGTTTTTCGAAAAAAAACTTTCAGAGTTATATTTGTAGGGGTCAACAAGCAGCAATTCAATTTCCTCTGCGTGAAAATTGCAGTCAGTTAAATCATTTAAGTAGAAAGCAGTTTGTCTAAGCATTTCTTCATGTGATTCCAATGCAGCAATAGGCATTCTTGTCAATTCGTGAATGTAGCCATATAAGTCGCTGATTTGGTCTTTTTTAAAGCCTTTCTCATAAATGTTTTTAATAAATTCTTCAAAGTCATCCATTATCTGAATGTCTTGAGTTTCGCTAATCCTCATATTGAATCATTTCTCGTTCTTTTTCTGTTCTTGATTTGCTTTGTTCACTGTACTCTGTTTTTTTTCTTTCTTCTTCCCTTACTTGTCTTAGCATTACTCTTTTCGTTAATTCACTGTAGCCAACTGGCAGGAATGAATCCCATTCTTGCTCTGTTCCCAGCCTGTCTTTTCTTGTTCCAATTCTTATTTTTCCTGAAAGCAATTCATCAATGGTTGAAAGCAAACGCAAATCAGTTTCTTTTACGCCATTTAGTACTATTCCGTTTTTGAGCCAAATTGTTCTTCCCTTTAAAGTTGTTTTTCTTTTCGATATTTCGCTTGGAAGAAAACCAGCTCCTCCTTTTCCGTCATATTCAATTGCTATAACTGTATTTCTTCTGTCAAATTTTTCTTCAAACTCTGTTGCTTTTTGATATTTTATTTTCGTTAAATAGCTTTGCAGATAAATAATTGCAAATAAAGCCAAGCCTAAGAAAGGGGCATATACTCCATATTCGTTGACAAAATTATACATTGAATAAACCTCCGCCTAATCCGCCTAAAGCATCTCTATTGTTAAGAAAATGGTATGCTGCAAAAAGTATCAGCATTCCCCCAATGCTCATTAATGCTAAGTTTTTTTCAAATTCTTTTGAGTTTATTTGTTTGTCTTTTTCAAAAATCAGTGCATTAAGGGAAGTCAATTCGTTTGTTTTTTTTGTTTGCTCTTGGTTTTGAGTTGAAGCAACTCTGCTGTTGCATTCACTTCCTGCGTCACTTAACGCAACTATTTTGTTCTGCAAAGTTGACTGGCAGTCAATTTTTTGGAGCTCGCATGAATTTAATTTGTCGTCAGTAGCCTGCCTTATTTCAAGGCTTTCACTTGATTGAATTAAATCTACTTGGCATTCATTTAATTTAGTTGTTTTTTCATCTATTTCAGTTATCAGACTTGCAACGTCTGTTGCGCAGTTGCTGAAAACGATTGTGTTTTCGAAAGTGTAAGTTAAAAGGATTCGAGCAAAATTTTCTGAAATGTCAATTACTTTCAGTGTTCTGCCTGAAAGAATTTCTTCATAGCCTTCTCCAACTGAACCTGAAGAAATTTCATTTCCTGATGCGCTGTTCAACTCGAATTCAAGGCTTCCCTCAAAGCCGCCTGTTTTTCCTACATAGTTTGCAAGAAAAGCATCTCCGTTCGAAAAAAGAACTTGGCATTCGTTTCTGACTTCAAATATTTTGGGGTAATTGAATGAACCTGAATCTGATTGAATGATGATTGAAAAGTTTTTTGCTGCTTGGTTGTTGTTTTCGTTTGCTTCAGTTATTGCGTTTTCATAATCTGCAATAAAAATAATTGAGTCGTTTCCAATGCTTGCAGGAGAAAAAGAGGTTGAAAAATTAATTGTTTCTCCTGCCTGCAAGGAAATTGTTGTTGTTTGGAGAAGATTGGAAGCTTGAATGTTGTTTCTGTATGCCTTCATTGAGAAATTGTTTGCTGAAACATTCCCTGCATTTTTTACAATAATTGTTGCAGTTAGTGTCTGATTTTGAATAGGTTGGTTGGGGTTTAGCGTAATATCACTATCTAACAACACTAAATCTGCTATGTTTCCTGAAACAAAGCTTAAATTCTTTGAGTTATCTGATTCATTTGACTCAGAAACCAATGAATTTG
>C687J35021_10001445_pt1 | contig 18029 bp, 24 predicted proteins | sample RifCSPhighO2_12_FD_35021 | JGI IMG/M metagenome (IMG submission 35021)
TTTTCATAACTCCCTTGAGTCAACCACAGGTACGTTTTTACCTGTAGGCAACTTAACATCCTTAATCTCTTCAATTGACATGGGCTTTACATCCCGAGATTGTTTAGCCAGTTCATAGATAGTCTTCCTACCAGTGCCGATATTAACTACCTCATTTATCTCCCAGTTCCATCTTAAAATGGCAGTAGCAATCATCGGGGCAATCACATCAACATAATCACCGTTGGTATATTGATCCATAAAGGCTTTTTCAAAAGGGAAAGGTCGGGGTTTGAATAGGGTGCGGATAATTAAAGTAGGTCTATGCTCAGACACAATCTTCTCTGCCTCCAACTTAGTCAAGGCGTAAAAGTTCACCGGTTCGTAAACATACTCTGTTGAAATGTAAACAAAAGGAATATCTTTAAAGGTGTTTACCATATTAAACGTCCCCGCTACATTAGTGTCAAAACACTTGCCCCTTTCAATCTCAGCCTTAGGTACATCTGTATAAGCCGCACAGTGAATAATTAAATCGTAGGGCTCAAACTTAATCTCGTTAGTAATATCTAGCTCCTTAATCGATGGAGCATCACACTTAAAATACTGCTTTAGCTCTGTTCCTAATAAGCCATCCCCACCTGTTAAAAGGATTTTGGGCGGGTTCATTTATATGACTTTATAGTTTTGGCAATATACCGCATATCAGTCGGAGTCAGTTTTGGTCCTAAGCCAACAAAGAAAACATTGCCTAGAACATAATCACTGACTGATAAATCTCCGGCAATTCTTCCAGGCTTGTTTTTAAAAGCGGGGTGGTTCAAAAGATTACCAGCAAACAAAGCCCGAGTCTGAATCCCGTGGCTTTCCAAATACTGTACTAGGGACGCACCCTTAAATTTAGGCGACTGGAGAATAAAAGCAAACCAGGAAATATCCGCTTCTTTATGCCAAACGGGCAAACGATTAGCCCAATTTTTATCCTTAACTAATTCGTTATAAAGTATCTTGAAATTTCTCTTCCTTCGCCTGATAAATCCATTTAGACGCTTTTTTTGTTCTCTCCCAAAGGCAGATTGCATTTCCGTCATCTTAAAATTAAGACCTAGTTTAATATAGTAATACTTATGGTCAAAGGGCTCGTTAGCAAATCTAGCCCCGCAAGCCCCATTGGGATTTTTCTCATTCCACTTACACCAACAAGCTCTTCCCCAATCCCTAAAGACTTGGGCTTTTTTGGCTAAAATAGGATCGTTGGTAAACACCATCCCCCCTTCCCCGGCTGTAGTCATATGGTGAGCGGGATAATAAGAAACAGTAGACACATCACCGAAAGTACCGCTTTTCTTTCCTTTCCAAGTCGACCCAAGAGCATCGCAATTGTCCTCGACGTAGCGAAGTCCATAATTTTTAACAATTTCCATTAGTCTATCCATATCCGGCATATTGCCCAATGTGTGAGCAAACATCACCGCTTTAGTTTTAGGACCAATAGCTTTTTCCAGTTGATCTAAATTTGGCGTCCAGCTACCCCTATCAACATCAATATAAACTGGGGTTAGACCCTGTAAAAGTATGGGGCTAACCGTACTCGGGAAACCGCAAGCAGTAGTAATCACTTCATCCCCAGGTTTTAGTTCTAAAGAAGATAGGGCTAAATAGTTAGCGGTGGAACCAGAATTGGTGGCAATCGCATGATTTACTCCTACCCAAGCGGCCATTTCTTTCTCAAAACTATCTGTTTCTCCCCCACCTGACAACCACCCTAACTTAAACATCTTCATTACCGCATCTATTTCCGGTTTTCCGAATGTGCAGGCATTATATAAGAGCTGTTTAGTCATCTTCCCCCGCTGAAACAATACTCATGGTAACAAGAATCAGAGCAATTAATCCTAACCGCCAATCAATTGAGAATAATAATAACCAAACGATAATCCCGAGTATAAGACTCATATTAAATCTCCTTTAAGAAAGCGTTTGATTAATATTTCTAATTCTTTCATTCTAGCATGACTTGTAAACCCTTCCTTACCAATTTCCCAGCCCCGTTTAGCAATCTGGGTTCGTTCATCTCCGTGTTCAAGATAGTACTTTATTTTCTCAATCGCCTCATCTGGTTCTCTAAAGTACTCTGCCCCATCACGCAAAGCCAGCTCCATCCCTGGAGTATATCGAGCCAGCAGAAAACCACCAGCTAATAAAGTCTTGCCTGTCCGATTACTCCAATACCCCCAACAATCATCGTAGACTGACATTTGCAGGCAGATTTTGCTTTCAGATACCTTGTCATTAAACTCCTGACCATAGACGGCAGGATAAGCAGTAAACTCGGCTGGCCAATCTTTGTGATTCCAAGAAAACGCCGTTACTGGATAAACTTTATTAATCAAGGGTAAGTAGGTTTGCCTTACCCCTTCACCTATCCAACTACCGAAAAAGGTTACATCGTATTTTTTAGCCCTGGGTTGCATAATCGAGTAAGACACATACTGACTATCGGCCACATCCATTGGGAAGTAATAAGGCTCAATCTCCCATTGTTTCATATAATTTACCTCTTCAAATCCGCCTTCATTGGTTAAATGTAAGTCAGCTGCTTCTGCCATTCTTCTGTGCCATTCTGGGGCGTCGGGCCATTTCATATAATCCCAGGTCCAGTAGAAAACAGGGGCTCCAGTTTCTTCCCTTAGAATCCGACAGTACTTGCCATCAACAAAATGATGCCACTTACAGATGATGTTAATATCCGCCTCTTTAGGGAGAACCCAATCTGCCCCAGTCGGTTCCCCTTCACAATGAGCTTTCCAGATATCCCGAGGCACTTTAGTTACTTCGTGTCCTAAGTCAGATAAAGCATTGGCTAGGATTAGTTCATCGGCTGTTTCCCCTACAAACCCCTGGGTGAAAGAGCCGATAAAGTTGATTTTCATAACTTAGCCCAAGAAGGTTTGTATTTCAACTTATCGTAGGGAATCTCAAAGTTAGCTTCCCAGATACCAGTGTCAGTTCGGGGAAACCCCCACTTCTCTTCAAAATAACCAAAGTTCTTCTCCCAATAACTTTTATACTTCGGATTAAATGTGCCGCTAGTCTGGGAGAAATGGTATACACAACAATCGGTATTCTGCATTGGTTGGACTCCCGCTAATCTAATCTTGTACTCTAGGTCGCTATCAGAGTTCGACCCCCAGGGGTCGTAGTTAACATCGTAACCTCCGACTTTATCCCATAAATCTCTGCGGATAACTACAGGCATATTAAACCCTGTCCGCCAACCGCTTCCTTCGTGGGTCTTAGCGTACTCAAGGAAACCATCTTTATTAAAGTCCCCACCGGCTCCACCAAAGAAAACCTTCTTAAAAGTAGGAGCTCCGTCTTGAGGCTCTATCAGCATTGGTGAAAAACAATCAGGTAAGTCGCTGTATTCAATCCCATCGGCACTAGTCTTTGGTTCTTCTTTGAAGAGCTTCTCAAGCCAGCCTTCGGGGTAAACCATGTCATCATTGGTAATCATTACATACTCTGTATTTGTGGTGGCTACTGCCGCATTGACTGCTTTACATTGTCCTTGATCCCATAGGTTAATTCTTCTTGCCTCGTCCCTCAACTCAATCGGTAAAGCCTTGGGGTCGCCGTTATTAGATACCACGATTATCGGAATGTCCTTGGTTGTTTCCTGAAGCGACAACAAACAATGCCGGAGGCTGTAGTTTACTTTCATGTCCTGGTGTGGATCGCCAGTGGTGTTGAGGGTGGGCACAATTATCGATAAATTCATTTAAACCCCTTTAAACAGAAGTTAAACTCTGCCTTATGGTAGGCCGGAGGAGCTACCTCAACAATATCTTTAAAACCCCTCAGTTTGAGCACTTCTGTCAGATACATAGGGGAATAACCACAGTGATGGAACTGACCTTCTCCATCTTTACCCGTCGTACCGTAAATCATCCCCATAACATAATACCAGTGGGAATTGTCCTTCTCTTGAATATAGTCAGTCTTTAAATACTCCTCACAGGCTTTCCGTAAGTTGGGAACGCCGACAACAATAAACCCGCCAGGCTTTAACACCCTATGGGCTTCCATTAAAGCTAGATTCCCTTCCTCCATAGACAGATGCTCAAGGACGTGGCTCATGTTTACCTCATCAAAGGTTTCTGCCGGAAACTTTAAGTCTAAGGCATCTCCAAACGCCCAACCCCCTTCGTACTTCCCTGTCTTCCATTCTTCAGCCAGAGTCTTGTTTGTTAACTCCCAAGGACTATCTGGGTAGTAATACTTATCTACATTGATATAGCCTTCGATTGGGAGATTGCCTCCGCCCACATTAAGTTTCATATCTTTTTTAAGACATAAATGAATGAATGATGGTCTTGGGGCTCATTGGGGAAGTTCTCCTCATAAACTATCTCAAAGCCCACTTTCTTGAGAATACTCTCGAGGTGATTCTTGTTGTAAGTCACTAACCACTGATTCTCCCACTTCCCACCACTCCAATCACTCTTATCCTCCACTTTTGTTTCCGCAGTCGTACTCAGTGGCCTCCAAATGTCTAAGATTACTAACCGGCTGGTAACTCGGTGAAGCTCCTCAATCGCCTTTTCGTATTCCTTGACATGGTCCATAACATGAACTGCCGCCACGCAATCCCAAGAATTATCTTTCTCTGGAATATCCCTGATGTCTTGGACTTCCCACTCTGCTTCGGGAAAGAGTTTCTCAGCCTGTTCAATAAAGTTATAGGATAAATCTGTACCTTTATACTTAGGCATTATCCCTTTCTGTTTCATTAACATATAGTTGGGACCGCTACCGCACCCCATGTCTAAGAGCGAGGTAACATTATGCTCCTTGAGTAAATCTATCACTTTATTCCTATGCCCCGATTCATACATATTAAACGGGCCTTCAGAGGCTAATTGTTCCCAATAAGTATTAAGTCTTGGGGAGGAAGGTTTTTGGATCATAGCTTTCCTTTCTATCAAAACTAATAACGTAGTCTTTTAATTCTGGTCTATGACCTTGTTGTTCTGGGCCAAACTCTTTAGGATAGCCCCAACCACCCTCATTACTCACATCCGCCCCAAAGGGATGATAAGCCCTGATACGGGTCGTTATACCCACCTTGTAGCCAGCAGCTTGTAGCCTAGAACAAATGGTGCTTTCCTCGTGATTTCTACCAGTCCTGATAACGTGCTCCCAACCGCCAGCTTTCCGTACCGCCTCCGTCCGCATTATCCTCATTACCGCACCAGCCATATTTCTGGTCTTCACATCTTCAGGGTCTTTGGGGTCAAGGTTGACCGCCCCAATGAAAAAGTGGGGATGAAGAGAAATCGCCCCAAAGTCAGGCCGTTCATCCATAAACTTCACCATCTGGGTCAGCCAGTCTGGGTCTAAATCAGGCACATAAATATCGTTGTCTGAAGTGATAAAATATTCTGACTCTGCCATTGCTAGAGCCAGATTCCAAGCCGCATGGATGCCTAGATTATAAGATGGGCGTAATTCCAAAAAGAGCTTATTCTGCTTGGTAGCCTCTTCACAGACTTCGTTATTGCCCCCATTGTTGATTATAAACAGACGGTAAGGGTGCTTAGTTCGTTTCTCTAAATACTCAAGAGTCTGCTCGGTGTAGTACTGCCTCAAGTAGGCAGTCACGAAAATATCAACGGGTTTTACGTCTGGCATTAGGCTTCCTCCTTTTTGATCTCGTGACCCCACGCTTCACCTTTTTCGTGGTGGACAATAATGAGAGGGATTTGAAATGGTTTCGAATGGTAATAACGAGTAAGTTTATAAAAAAGATAGAAATCCTGACCCCACGGATTGCCCAATTCTTTAGGCGTTCCAGGCGGATGATTCGGATTATCATTGACCGTAAAATATGGCTTAATCTCTGGAAACTCCTTTTGAGCAGAAATGCTAAAGTCCCAAGGGCTCCACATCCGGCCTTCTTTTGGATATCCCCCATATTTCTCCAAGCAATCCCTGGAAAAGAAAAACGTGCCTGAGACGATATTCCCGCCTCCGAATACAACGTGTCCAACATCTTGTTGTTCTGGTTCAAAAGCTCCCCTAATGGTGGCGACGTAGTCTTTGTGGATGTGAATTGAGCCATAGTTAAAAAGTTTGTAGTCTGGGTAGTTGTCTATCATTTGGCTCATTGCTTCTAGGGCATAAGACAGCAATTCGTCATCTGCGTCGATAAAGACTATCCAATCTCCTTTCGCAATGTCGAGGCCTCGATTGAGGGAAACCACCCTCTCAAGATGAGGACCTTCGACTTTGACAATTCTTTTATCATCAGGGAACTCTTGTCTTTTCGGTGAACCATCATCACAGAGGATGTACTCAAAGTCCGCCTCTGTTTGATTGAGGACCGAACCGACTGTCCTTTTAAGTTGTTTTTCTCTAATGTCGTTATCAACATAGTAACTCGTTAAAATTGAAAACTTCATGGTTCATTTCTTCTCCAAGCTGGAACACCATCCTTATCGATCCCATGCTTCTTGATTAAATAGTCTTTGTTTTTGTTCATTAGTTCAGCAAAGTTAGTCCCCTGTTTCTCGAGTTCGTATCTAGTCGCCCCGCCCAAGTGAAGCGTATTCACCCGTTTGTCAGCTTTAATCTGGTAGCCTTTTTGCTCTAATCTAATCCGCCAGTCTACGTCTTCGCTGTAACCTAGACCAAAGTTCTCATCTAAAAGGCCAACTTCCTCGATTATTTTCCTGGTTGTCATCATTAAAGAGAAGTCTGGTGCAGCAACTAGGTAATGGTCAGGGTTAGTGTCGCTAAGCCACTCTGCCCGTCGCTTAGCCGCTTCCAGAGCCCTTCCCCAGGGCATATCGTACATCGGACAAGCATTGACTGCTCCTACGTGTTCTAGGGCCTCCTGAAAGTCCTCTAGCCAGTGGTCATAGGCAAAGACATCGTTTGACATAAAACAGATATAATCCCCCTTGGCCATTTTGTAGCCTTGATTCATTCCGGCAGCAAAACCCTTATTCTCATTAAACCGGTGATACTGGTCAACTACCTGATCCCACTTCCAGCCCCCAAGCTCTACGGTTGAACCATTGTCAACGATAATAATCTCATAGGGGGTTTTCTCTTTATCGGTAAATTCTCTGATGTTACCGATACAAAAACCAGTGTAGTGGCATAGGGGAAAATCGGTATTGTAGATAGGAATAATTATGGAGGTGAGTTTAGGCATGAATATAATGATTATTCCTTTCCAGCACTTTTAGCAAGAGGGAGGATTGGGACATCTCCGCTAATGCCTCAAGGTCTTTGGGCAAACACTTACCCCCCGCCCCACGTTTATCGCCCCGCCAGATGTTAAGATGGTTCTTCCCAATCCATTTACGCTTATACATCGTGTCTTTAATTGTTTCGTAGTTAGCCCCCACTTTCTGGGCAAAGTCATAAATCTCATTAGCATAGACTACCTTGGTAGCATAGAATCCGTTAATCGCCCACTTGATTAGCTCAGAAGTAATACTGTCAGTTAGAATAATCTCTACCCCCCGTTGGTATCTAGCTTTGTAAATTCCCTCAACTGCTTCTCTATAATCCTTGCTTTCTGCCCCGATAACAATAATGTCAGGATTCTCTACGTCTTTTTCCCACGTCGCCTCTGTAAAAAACTCAGGCACGTGTACCACATTTCTAATACCAAGGCTGGTATCAAGGCTACGACAAAAACCAGGATTAACAGTAGATCTAATAACAAAGATGTTTTGTTTTCCATAGTCCCTGATTTGTTTAATGATCTGGGATAACTCATGAGTGTCGCACCTCCCTTTAATTGTCGGAGTCGGCAAACAGATAAAGATATACCTTTTCTCTGCCGCTTGCTCCAAAGTTATATTGCTTCCTAAAATATCAAAGTAAAAAGGGATAGATAGGGCTTTAGCGGTGGCTTTCCCCACCATACCACTTCCTACGATACAGGCATCATCCATAAAAAAGTGGCTCAAGTTCTTTCTTGAAGATTGTATCTAAATTCCTTAACTTTCTCGTCCTAATAGATAAAGCCATCTCAGGGTCAGTCCGTAGTCGGTCTACAATCATTCCGGCGGTATCTTTATGGTAGTTACCCTCTTGGCGTTTGCGTTCCTCGTTGGAGATGTTGCTCGGGCCATACTCTGTCTTAGTAAACTTATCCCCACCTAAAGAATCTTTACCCATTGCCTCGTCAAAACCTGCCATTAAGTCCCAATTGCTTGAGTATTTCCTGAAAATAGCGTTAGGGCCGAAGATGTCCCTGAACGGAGGAAAGTCTTGGTTAAATACGCAGACATTCTTGGTTAAACAGGCTTCTTGAGCAATTAAAGAGTAAGATTCAGACACCGAGGGCATAATAAAGACATTGCTCATCCTAAATAAGGCCAAAATGTTCTCATAGGGCACAGATAGCTTCCAATCTTCACAAAACTCAGAGGTAAATGCTAACTCTTGAGGCGTTAATCCCCAATCTGTCCCCATTTGTTTCAATTCATCTCTGTAAGTTACCTTGTCCCCACCGGTTGAGTGGAAGTCAGCAATGATACAGCGGACATCCATGCCTAATTCCTTGATTTTAGCCATCGTTTTAATGACAAACTGGACTTGCTTACCCCTATCAAGGCGAATGGGGTACAAACAGATAGCATCAGCCGAGTAAATATCCCGCTTGTCGATGAAACTCTTGAGGTTCTTGTCAGTTACCCCGTAAATTACATCCATATCCGAAGGATGGTGAACAATTCTAACTTGGTCTTGAGTAACTCCGAAGTTTTTGGCAATCATTCCCTTAGAAATCTCGTTAAAAAACACATAATAAGAGTTAGGGAATGGCATTCTAACTAGATTTAAATACTCATCGGTAAACACTCCCATTAGTTGATTTAAGGTTACAGGCGGAGTGGCCGAGTTAATCCAGTGTAACCACTTAATTTTAGGAAAGTCCTTGAGCAGCCTTCTAACCGCAAAGTTATGTTTTAACTCTGAGGGCTTGTAGACTATATCTTGAGTAATGCAGACATCCACATCTTTAAGGTGTTCCCGCAAGGCTTTCTCGATTGATTCCACGTCCTTCTCAAAGGTTTCGTCTTTCTTGACTTCGTTATGACAGGGGACATTGGGAATTTTCAAAAGCTCAACTTCTGGCCACGCAAAGGCTCCCTTAGGTACAAAGCTCTCAGAAACAATTACTTTAGGTGAATAACCGTGTTTGACCAGCATTTTAATCTGGTCTTCGGTAACATGAATCAAGGAATAGGTAAAATCGTAATCGGCAAAATTAGTGTAAATGGCTACCCGTTTGTTGTCAGCAGCTTGAGTCATTGATGCACTCTAGCATGATGATACTTAAAGGTCAAGAACCAGATACTATCTTCTCGGCATTATTGTACCAAATATGAAGCCCATCGGCTTCCATCCACATCATCCCATTCTCTACTTTCTCTGGTTTTTCTTTTAAATAAGGAACCTTACCCGTTCCCTGTAAGAGCGAAGTAGGAATCGATTCAAAAATTGCTTCAAGGTCTAAACTAGTTAATCCCTTGGTTTCGGCAAACGGCTTTAGCTTCTGTAGGAATTCGTTGTAATCATCCCTCATGCAGCTTCGGCAGGTTCAGCTACGGCAATTTGAACACTACCATTGCCATCTGGATTATCAATTGCCCCGTAAATCTTATTCTTGAAAATAAGCGGTGGGTTAAAATTGATAGTCGTTGAGCTAGCGGCGTTATCCGCTTCCATGCTCCAGACAATCTGTCCACCCTGATCGCCGTCATACAGATCAATTCTGACATCGCCCCCTGCTGGGGTAACGCAGATTGCTGATACTGTAGTCGGCCTTTGGATGAAATATCCAGAGGTTGTCCTTCTGATTGGGCGGGAATAGGTTGCAGATGTGGCCATTATTTACCTCCTTTATCTTCTTCTACGCCTTCACCAACCCACTCAACCCCGCTACTATCGATAACTCCCTCCTCAGGAATCTCGATTTCCGGTTCCATGGTTAGCTTTTTAGGCTTTCCAAACTCTGTGATTTCAGCCCCAGGAATACTGTCAAGCATTTCGGCGTTTTCCTTGGACAACTTGTGTTTGCCCAACAGGTGTCCCTGCAATTCCTTTTTTGAGGAAAACTCGGCAGCACAATACTCGCATTTATAAACCTCTGACGACATCCTTTTATTGATGTCTAGCAAGAGTTCGGGTTTAACTTCTTCTAAAAACCCGTAGCGTTTTAACAACTCTTTGGCTATTTCGTCTTCGAATTTAGCCATGCTGTTGACTGCTAATTTATAAATCTTCCCGCCCCATAAAAAGTCTATGGGTTGAGAAGGCCTCCCCTCAAACGTCCTGGGATTGTAGATGATAACTGCCATACTACCTCCTTTTGAGATATGGCTACACCGTTGTGGTTGTAGACGTACTAGTTGATGATGAAGTGGTTGTCGACGTAGACGAGCTGGTTGAGGTTGTTGTAGTGCTCGTTGAAGTTGAGGTCGTTGTCGTTGACGAACTCGTTGATGTCGTTGTATTAAAATTCAAAGTCTGCCAGGCAGTTCCGTTCCATCTTTTAAGCTGATGGTCGTTATTGTCATAGTAAAGTCTACCAGCAACTAAGTCAGCCGGATCATCAGTCCTGGATTCAAATATGCCAACAAATTTTGAGTAGTGTGTTGATCCCATATTAGACCGTAGTGGTAGTGCTACTTGATGAAGAACTAGATGTGCTGGTTGATGTCGTTGTTGATGTACTGCTCGATGTACTGGTAGTCGTGGTACTAGTGCTAGTCGTTGTGGTGGATGAACTGGTCGAAGTAGTCGTTGTAGAAGTGCTAGTAGTAGTGGTTGAAGTGCTAGTAGTTGTGGTACTAGTAGAGGTCGTCGTCGTTGAGCTGGAAGTACTAGTAGTGGTTGTGGAAGTGGAGGTAGAGGTCGTGGTTGCCGAAACTACTGGTGAACCATACCATTTAGTATTCCAATACACCTTATAGGCATTGAGGGTTGAATCATAATACATGTCCCCATTACGGATACCGCCTGGAATATCTTTCAAGGGGTCACTAGCCAAAACCCTAATCCTTCCCTTAAACTTGGAAAGATGAGTTCCGCTGGTAGATAGTTTTTGGCTAGACATTATGAAGTCGTAGTTGAGGTACTGGTTGAGGTTGAGGTTGAAGTAGAAGTTGTAGTCCAAGCGTTAGTTGCCCGCCATCTGGTACCATCATATCTGGATAAACGGGCATTGACCGTATCAAAATAAAGATCTCCGTCAACAGCATTGCTCGGATCAGACGATGCAGTTCTTATTCTGCCTGCAAAATTCAAATGTGTCGTCATACTTATATTGTAGGTAGGGTGGGGACTGAATGTCAATCCCCACCTTTTCCTGTTTTACGTGGTTAATTAACCACTGTAGGCTGCCCCGTCTCCGAGACTGCCCCAGAATCCTCGCCAATCAGACCAGCCGTAGCTGAATCTGGCTCGGCACTTAAACAGAGCCATGCCGGTGTCGAAAGCGACATCCTGCTTGAACTCTGGCCTAACTCTCCAGAACCAAGTCAACTTATGCTGACTTGCATCCTGAAGGAACCACATCGTGTTGTTGGTCGTAATATACTCCCAAGCAATTACATCCAAAGACCCTTTATAGATGTTCAGATCATTGTCAGCCGACCCTGGCCTCAGGGTTGAACCAACAATAATTTTGGCATCTTTCTCCAGGTCTACTGGAACAATCAGACGATCGGGCATGGTTTGGATTCTCATCCCCTTGTCATCTAATTGCTGCCGGAAAGCAATACGAGCCGTTTCCAGGTTCTCTTCAGTCAATGTTAATCCAGTAGAACTGGCATTGGACTGAGAAGTACCTCCGTCTGAACGAGGATGGACTGTGGAAACTAGTTCCTGTGCATCTCCGCCTAGGACGGTGGAAACAAACGCATTGTTTAACACCGATGCAGCATAGAACTCTGCGGTTCTACGAGCTGCTCTGGCTAATTGAGCCGGTTTCCCTTTGATGACGTTGTATTGGTCATCTTCCACCAGTTCTTCAGAAACCTTAAATCCCTTGGTGTACTTTTTGTGGGTATAGCGGACATCGTACATTTGTACGGGATCCTCATAATCCACTTGAGCACCTTCGGAGGTTTCCTGTAACAGGCCGAAACCAGTGACTCCCGAATCTTTCTCGTCCTGTTTTGTGGACGTTTCAGTTCGGAGAATCCGCTCAAAAACCATGGGCTCTTCTTGGAACGCATCATCGAAGATTTCTCTGAAGCCTGGCTCCAGCAGATCTCCGAAATTGCTTCTATAAACTGCCATAGGTTTTCCTTTCTATTTAATAATACTAACCCTGGGACGCACTAATCCACCAGTGCTCAGCGATTTTGAAAATGCCTTTTGAGGCATCCCCATCACCATCTGGGTCACGTTTGATTAGAACGAACGCTCCAGCAGTATTGTGACCATCTTGGTCAGCCATTTGGTCCTGATCTGTCAAGTCAAAATACTTGAACTCATCAGCAGCTACCAAAGCTCCCGCTGTATCGTTATACCAGAGAGCATTGTCGTCCACTACTACCAAGGCTTTCACCTTTTTATCGGTAGTATTGTCTGACGTTGCCACATAAGTCTTACTGGACGATGTCCAGGTACCGTCATAGTTGTCGGTACTGGTATTATCCAGGTCGATGCCGTTAGCATCAGTAATCCCTGCAATAACACCTAAAACTTTATCTCCGGCATCCGCCCTCATTACCCCGCCACCATTGGCTAAGGTATCAAGGTTGACCGAATCCCCGACTTTAACAGTTTGACTATTGCCGATTAATGTCGACAAAGTTACGGGGTTTTGGGCACCATTTAATTGGCCCCTATATTCAAAGCCTGCCATAGTTTACTCCTTTATAAATTCTTTACTAATTTGCTGTTTCCGCTTGATGTACTTATCAGGCGATACACCCAGCTTCTCAGCAGTTTTTCGCTCTTCGGAAGTCATTTCTACGCCTTCTGACTTACCTGAGCTTGTTGGCATTGAGCCAACGGAAGCTACATCCTGATTAGGAAGATCGCCCCGAGAGTCCAAAGAATCCTTATGGGTTATCCAATAGGCGTTCTCTAATTGGGTCGGTAGCGTGTCTAGTTCGACACTAGCCAGAAGCTCCTGTTTGGTCTTCCTGCCCTTGGGATCTAACATATTCGCCCATGTAGTCGAAATTTTCTGCATGAGCTCTTGGCGTTCCTGGGCTGGAAGTCGTTCTAAGCCAAACTTTTTCTGGAAATCAGATATGATCTGATTCTCTAAATAACGACGTGAGTCGCTATCAGCAGCTTCTTCAGGCTTCCCCGCTTCCTTTTTCCCTTCTCCATCGGTAGGAATTTCCGAGGGTTTTCTGTCAGTTAAGACAGCTTCCCCTTTCGCAAGAGATTGCATCTCTCGTTCCACGCCCCGATAAACGTCGGGATTTCTCCAAATTGCCTGTAAAACAAGGTTCATCTTCTCCTGAGTGTCACGGGCCTGCTTGACCTCGCCAGATTGCTCACCGAGCTTCTTCTCGAGGTTGCGGTACATTGTGACGATTTCCTCAGCAGACTTGTTTTTCAAGTTCTCTGGAAGGTCATCTTGTGAAAGAGCCTCAGCCTTTACTGGTTTTCCCTCTTGGCTGACTTGAGGAACCTTTTCTCCTTCAGCTTTCTCCGCTTGTGCGGGAGCTGTTTTGGCATCGTTTGCCATATTATCTCCTTGGGAATCCTATTTGGATCTGCCCCATAGTTAATTTATACATACAGTTTTTCAAAAGTCAACTAGCTAATACTTTACCTTCATGCTTTTTTTCTTACCCTTGGCCATTTTTTTCCCACTATTCTTACCCATCATCATTTCTTTTTTACCCATCATCATCTTCCTTTTTTTCTGCATATCCTCAAACTTCATAAATAACTCACCCCCTATTCAGGAACTATGCCTGCTATCTTAGCCGCTACCCACGGGTTCCATCCCTGCTGGCTTTGCAACCAAGAAGCAAACTGAACATTTTTTTCTGGGTCCATCATATCTTCTGGAGAAAATCCTTGCTTAACTAGATTTTGGGATTGCCATTTGGGGGAAATTTGGAATAGGCCATAATCATTCGTCGGTCCGACTAACTCCGGCCTATAGCTTGATTCACCAAACGCTACCCGAGCTGCATTCTCCCACTCCTCTGGAGGAAAGTATTTCTTAATTAACTCAGCAATTACTCGTGGTGGAGTAGGAGTTCCATACTGAGATAAACCAGCAAACGGCTCTGGTGTCGGACTGGGAATAGGCGAGGGAATCGAAGGAACCGCTTGGTCTGGTAAGGGAGAAATAAAGCCCCTTGATTCTGCCCCCTGACCTGCGGGTAGGGGTGAGATTGGTCCTCTTTGACGGGCAATCGGTAAGGGAGCTGGAGCTGGAGCCGGAATCCTGGGTTTTTCTAAAGTTGTTGGTTTCATCCACTGGTCTAGGTTTCTCACCATGCCGGAAATCCAACCGCCGACATTATCTAAGGGCCTAAAATCAGCCATTATTTCCTCCGCTTTAACTCATCCCGTTTCTCTAATTCTGCCGAAGAGTTTTCAATCAAAGCATTTATTAAAACTGCCAAAGAAATTCTTCCCCTGTAAAAAGATTGGTTAATTGAGGCATCAATCATTGTGTCTAAAGTGCTTACTCCTCCAGCAGATCGGGCTATAGAAGTTTCAGCTAAATGCAAAAGCTCTCCTAATAAAGCCCTCATCTCTTTTTTCATCCCGTCGTCTTTGTTGATTTTGTTTAAAGCCGACAATCTGTCCATGCTGCTGTTTTTAAGGATCAGGGTCATTTCTACATTCTTTCTCATTAGCCTCCTAGTGCCTTTCCGGTTGGAACTTGCATTCCCCCTTCAATCATTCCAGGAATAATGTTATTCATCGCTCCTGGGGCTGTCGGAGGACTACCCATACTCATCGGGGCGGACTGACCAGGTTGGGGTTGGTTGGGTGTACCTTGGGCTCCCCCTGGGGTTCCCATAGCACTGGCCGTCAACCCAGTTCCGCCTTGACGCAGGGTTTGAGCCTGCATCTCTCCCACAACGTGAGCCAGCAACTGCTTGTAAATGTCTTCAGATGCTTGTTTCATTTGTGGGCTTTTTAGGAAGCCGATGTGAACCATCGTGTGAGATGGCGGAGCATAAGGAGTACCGTTGGGCGGGATCGGCTTGCCACCCAAGATCGCTTGGTTTTCCTGCCCGGCTAGATCAATGGCCATTTCTAATCGTTGAGATTCAATACCGGCTTCTTCTACACCTTGTTCTTTCTTTAGTTCTTGCGGGTTCATATCGTTAATCTTAACCAACATATCAGCTAGTTTCTCCGGGTCGTAAGTAGTAATGCCTTCAACTGCAATCGGCAGTAATCGGTCAAACATTTCCTGCATCTTCGACTGCATTAGGGGTTTTGAGATCGGCAGTTCTGCTCCGGCCTCAAAGCGGATGTCGTAACCAGCTCGGGCTACAGGCATAAAGAATTCCGGCTTTAAAGTAAAGAATGAAGTACCAGTAATTGTCCGTTCAGCAAAATTTCCCGTAGCGTCAGGGGCTAGTTCTTTGCCCTGGATCGGAATTTGTTTAAATTGTTTTTTCATGGGCTTGCCTTCAAAAGAAGTCAACAATCCTTCTCTGGCTAAACGGGCCATTTCCCTTTGGTATTCGGCTGTTCCGGCCTGACCAACAATAGATTCTAGTTTGGGCTGGGAGTAAAACTGGAGGATGTTGGCTACCCGCATCCTGGCAATATCAGTTAAGAAACCATTTTCCAAACTTCTGATTTTCATTCTAATTCTTTTTAGAGTCGATTCTTTCAAAATAGCCGCTTCTGTCGCTGTGGACGGGGTTTTGGCTAAAGACTGAACCCGATCATCAACTCCAGTAACCCTAACAGCATCTTCTTGGATAGACTTTTGGGTTATCTGGACTGATACCGGAATATCTCCATACTCCAGCGGGGTAACATCTTTAGGGTTTTCAGCGACAATTAAACCATGAGGACGGGCAATTAATTCCTGTTCGTCAAGCGAAAGCGAGGGCGGAACTATAAAAGTCTTATCAATATCCAGATGATGCCTGTCAATCGTCATTCTCCTGATCGTATTTAGTTCTTCCTGGACAGAGTCTAAAAGTCTTGGTTCCCCTTTGCCGTAAAAGTGATCTAGCCGGGAAACATCAACCGCCCGGGCAAAAGGTAACTGTTTGTGCTTATAGATATTCGGACCCATCCGAACCACCACATCGTTAATCATCACTACTAGTAAGTCTTCTGGTTTTCTAGCCCAGTACCACAAAACCTCGACGTCTTCGCCGTGGTCCATTCCTGTCGGCGGAGTATAGAACTGGTAGTAATCAGTATTTCCACCTGGTTTAACAAACCTGAAATTACCCATCGGATTCCAAACATCGCCTGAAAATTGGATTTTGGCATCCCGGTAATTCATGATGTATCTTCTGATACAGTCCCTGGCCTTATAATTTCCCCGGTTAAAATCTCTGGCTTTCTCATCAACGAATAAATCCCACAAAGAAACTTCTTCCATCATCGGGTCATCATACTCAAACACTTCCCGCTCCTTCGTGTCAAAAACAGTTTTTCTCTTATTCTTGTGGAAACCCTGGACATCCCGAACCAAACGCCTGTCTTTTAAGTAATATTCCTGGGCAATTCCAGTTCCCCGAATCAAAGCCCCTTTGAAAACTTTTTGGATTTCTTCATCGCCATTGGCCACGTCCCAGGTGTAATTAAAGGCGTGTTTCACAATTGTCGCCTTAGGGGCATCTTCAGCTCCACGGGGCAAAATTAGGGGTCGGGGGGATTGATCGACCACCTCGGCAAGAATTGATTCAATTACTGCTGTGGTTAGAGGAATGTAATAATCAGATTGCCAATCGTCGGGGCCTTTTTCTTTCCGATAACCATCCCAAGCCTTCTCGCCAGCATTCCACTCTTTCTCCATCCGCTGTCTTTCGGTGGCATACTCCATGTCCTGCTTTCGCTTATAAACCCATTTTCTTAGTTCCTGCTCTTTATCGCCAGGATGATAGTCTTTGTTAATTTTGGCTTTGTCGTTGATTATTAAATCAGGCATAAAGGTAACGCCTTCCGTGGTTTACATTAACTTTGCGTTTACCAGGATACCAGAAATCCAGCCCATAAGCGAGAGCGTCGATAATGTCATCATGTTTGCCCAGCGGAAACCGCAATAGTTCATCTTCTAAATAGACCGTGTTGGCCATGGCTTTATTATGGAACACTTTTTGGTTGGCGTAAAGTGGCTGAAGTCCCCTGATTCTAGTTTCTTTAGTTCTAAGCTGGGGCTTAACCTCCTTTAGGGGCAGCCACAAATTTCGTTTGTTCATTTCTTGTTGGAGGGAATAACGTAGAGCTTTTTGAAAAGCCACCTCTTCTATTCCCATGTACACTGGGTGCCANTGTTCCCAAACTTTGAAGATCTCCTCGATTACCCCCTGGGGCTTGGCTTGAATCCGCCTCACGTCTAAAACGTAAATGTTGCTATTTTCATCTAAAGCCACCGTAACTATAGCAGTATAATCGGCTGTTTTTTCCTGTGAAAGGGCGGGGTCAATCATTGAAAATCTTGACAGGGGTTTGGCTTCAATATCTTTATATTCAAAATACTTAAACCAATCTCGTTTAAAATCAGCGTCCTCGGTAGGAATACAATCATTCATATATTGACTATTGCTAGAAGCATATCCCCAAGCTACATAATTTCCCGTTTCTGTTTCTAGTCCATAAACTGTTTCCTTTCTCTTGCCTTGATTGATTTCTAAAACCTTATCGTACTCCCTCACAAACTTTGCCCCCTGTTTATAAAGTCGGTCAATTAACTGATACCGTTTCCCGAAGTCGGCATAACGAATCATGTCCACAACTGCCTTAAAGCTATCATTTATCCAAATCATGTTACCAATACTCCAATTTTTATTGTTGATACTTCTTCTAACATATTCACCATATTTTAATCCCAA
>C687J35021_10001447_pt1 | contig 18005 bp, 16 predicted proteins | sample RifCSPhighO2_12_FD_35021 | JGI IMG/M metagenome (IMG submission 35021)
CCGTCGCTCGTGTCGCCGATGTACATGCCGGGGCGCTTGCGCACGGCCTCCAGGCCTTCCAGGATCGTGATGGCGCCTTCGCCGTAGCCTTCGCTCGCGCCAGCCTGGTGGGCATCGATCTTGGGCGCGGCGGGGGCGCCGTTGCCGGTGTCTTCAGGCTCGGGCAGTTGGTTTTCAGCGGTCATGGTGGGCCTTGGCTGTCATGGGGAACACGGATGCTCCCGGGTACTCAATAGAAAATTGGGCTCTGGCGCAATATGGATAAGCGCCATAAGCTATCAAATGTATAGCAAATGTATCAGATGCGCATGGGCATCACGACGTACTTGAAGCTGTCGCTGTCGGGCAGCGTCAGCAGGGCCGAGCTGTTGCCGTCGGCCAGCGAGATCTTCACCATGTCCTGGCCCATGTTGGCCAGGGCGTCGATCAGATAGGTGACGTTGAAGCCGATCTCGATGGCGTCGCCGCCGTAGTCGATGTCGAGTTCGTCCACCGCCTCTTCCTGCTCGGCGTTGTTGCTGGCCACGCGCAGCTGGCCGGGCTCGATGTTCAGACGCACGCCTTTGAACTTGTCGCTCGTCATGATGGCGGTGCGCTGCAGGCTGGCCAGCAGGGGCGCACGCCCCAGGGTCACGCTGTTGTGGTGGTTGCGCGGAATGACGCGGTTGTAGTCAGGGAACTTGCCCTCGACCAATTTGGTGACGAACTCCAGTGCGCCAAAGCTGAACTTGGCCTGGTTGCCGGCAAAGCGCATTTCGAGGGCGCCGTCGGCGTCGCTGAGCAGGCGCTGCAGCTCGATCACGGTCTTGCGCGGCAGGATCACTTCCTGCTTGGGCACTTCCACATCCAGCGTGGCGCTGGCAAAGGCCAGGCGGTGGCCGTCGGTGGCCACCAGGCTGAGCGTTTTGCCTTCGGCCACGAACAGGATGCCGTTGAGGTAGTAGCGGATGTCCTGCACCGCCATGGCGAAGGCCACCTGGCCCAGCAGGTGCTTGAGGGTCTTCTGTGGCACGCTGAAGGCCGGGCCGAAGCTGGCAGCCTCCTGCACCAGCGGGAAGTCCTCGGCCGCCAGCGTCTGCAGCGTGAAGCGGCTCTTGCCGCCCTTGAGAACGAGCTTGTCCTGGCTGGTCTCCAGGCTCACCGTCTGGTCAGACGGCATGGTGCGCAGCACGTCGATGATCTTGCGCGCGTTCACGGTGGTGGTGAAGTCGCCCGTATCGCCGCCCAGTTCGGCCGTGGTGCGGATCTGCACTTCGAGGTCGCTGGTGGTGAGCTGCAGCGCATTGCCCGTCTTGCGGATCAGCACGTTGGCCAGGATGGGCAGCGTGTGGCGGCGCTCGACGATGCCGGCGACCGATTGCAGAACCGCGAGAACCTTGTCTTGTGTTGCCTTCAGGACGATCATGTCAACCTCTTGTGTTTTTGGTACGGTGCGCGGACAGCGGCATGGACCCTGCCCCCTCCCTGCTGCACAACCTGCCATTTTGCCCCTTCACCGGGGCATTTTTGCTTGGGGACTGCACCAGCATGGCGTCAGCCTTTGAGGGTTTGTTCCAGCACGTGCAGCTGCTGGTTCAGTTCGGTCAGTTGCTGGCGCTCGCCTGCAATCTTGCGCACCGCGTGCAGCACCGTGGTGTGATCGCGCCCGCCAAACAGCTCGCCAATCTCGGGCAGACTCTTTTGCGTCAGCTCCTTGGCCAGGTACATGGCAATCTGGCGTGGCCGCGCAATGCTGGCCGGGCGCTTCTTGCTGTACATGTCGGCGACCTTGATCTTGTAGTAATCGGCCACCGTCTTCTGGATGTTTTCCACAGAAATCTGCCGGTTCTGGATCGACAGCAGGTCGCGCAGCGCCTCGCGGGCCAGCTGGATCGAGATATCCTTCTGATTGAAGCGGCTGTAGGCCAAGATTTTGCGCAGTGCGCCTTCCAGTTCGCGCACGTTCGAGCGCACGTTCTTGGCAACGAAGAAGGCCACTTCCTCGGGCATTTCTGAGCTTTCGGCGCGCGCCTTGTTGATCAGGATGGCGACGCGCATTTCGAGTTCGGGCGGTTCGATGGCCACCGTCAGGCCTGAGTCGAAGCGCGAAACCAGGCGCTCATGGATGTCCGCCAGGCCCTTGGGGTAGGTGTCCGACGTCATCACGATGTGGCTTTTTTTTGCCAGCAGGGCCTCGAAGGCGTTGAAAAACTCCTCCTGCGTGCGGTCCTTGTTGGCAAAAAACTGCACGTCGTCGATCAGCAGCAGATCGAGCGAGTGGTAGCGCTCCTTGAATTCGTCAAAGGTCTTGCGCTGGTAGGCTTTAACCACATCCGAAACAAACTGTTCAGCGTGGATGTAGAGAACTTTGGCATCGGGCCGGTCCTGGAGCAGTTTGTTGCCCACGGCATGCACCAAGTGGGTCTTGCCCAGGCCGACGCCACCGTAGATGAACAGCGGGTTGTACAGATGCCCGGGCATGCCGGCCACGTGCATGGCGGCAGCACGCGCCATGCGGTTGGCCGTGCCTTCCACCAGGGTGTCGAAAGTGAGCGCCGGATTCAGCCGGTTGCGCAACTGGCCACGTGCGCCATCGTCGGCAGCAGGGGGCGGTGACACGGGCTCTGTCGAGGCGGCAGGGGCTTGGTTGGCGGACTGAACATAAGTCCTTGTACCTGCTGTACGCTGAGCAAGCGCTAACTCCAAAGTGACGGACTGGCCGTAAATGGCTTCCAGCAGCGCTGCAATGCGGCCCACATATTGGGCGCGAATCCAGTCCAGCGTGAAGCGGTTGGGGACGAACAGCGTGACCTTGGAGAAGTCTTCGGCCACCTGCGCCGAGAGGGGCTTGATCCAGGTGTTGAACTGCTGGGCAGGCAGGTCCTGCGAAAGCTGTTCGGTGCAGGCCTGCCACAGGGCCTGGCCGGCATCGTTGCCGTGATAGGAGGGGGTGCTGCGCGCGGGTTCCTCGGTCATTTAGGGGAATTCTTATTGTGGATAGGAGGAACGGTTCAAGGCCGGGGATTGTAGCTTGTCAAGGAGTTATCCACAACCTGGAGCAGGCCTTCAAGAGGTGGTTTCAGGGGCTTTTGAAAGGTCAATCCGCTCAGCGGCATTGCCTCAATGGGACAAGCCTGCGATAATTTCGGGTTTCCCTGAATGTGTTCAGGGTAATTTGACCCTGCGGCGCCTTCTTGTGAGGGCGCGCTTTTCCACTGAACCCTCGAGGAATTCCCATGAAACGCACTTACCAACCCTCCAAGACGCGCCGCGCCCGCACCCACGGTTTCCTGGTGCGCATGAAGACCCGTGGTGGCCGCGCTGTCATCAACGCTCGCCGTGCCAAGGGCCGCAAGCGTCTGGCGGTCTGAGGCCCTTCCGGGTCTTGACCTGCTCCCCGGTTTGCGCCTGCAGGTCCCAGCGGGGGCGCCTTCATGCAGCGGCTGAAAACGCGCCCGCAATTCCAGGCCACCATGGCCGGTGAAACCGTGGCCCGCACTGCCCATTTCGCGCTGCACCGTCTGGTGCTTGGCGCGCGTGAGTGCGTGCCTGTCTCGGAGCGGCCTGGCGCGCAGGCCCTGTTTGGCATGTCCGATGTCTGGCTGGGCGCCATGGTGCCCAAGCGCTGGGCGCGCCGCGCCGTGACGCGCAACACCATCAAGCGACAGATCTATGGGGTGGCGGCGGCGCTGGAGCTGCAATTGCCACCGGCGGCCCATGTGGTGCGCCTGCGCGCCACGTTTGACCGCAAACAGTTTGTCAGCGCCAGCTCCGACCCGCTCAAGCAGGCCGTGCGTGCTGAGTTGCAGCAGCTTTTCGAGCGCGCGCTGAGCGCACGCAAGCCTGTTCCGGTCCAGGGGGCGGCATGATGCAGCGCCTGCTGATCGCGCTGGTCAAGGGATACCGCCTGCTACTCAGTCCCTGGCTGGGTTCGGCCTGCCGTTTCGAGCCCACCTGTTCTGCCTACTCGCTTCAGGCACTGCAGCAGCATGGTGCGGCTGCAGGCACCTGGCTGACGCTGGGGCGTCTGGCGCGTTGCCATCCCTGGTGCAGCGGAGGCCATGACCCGGTACCGCCGGAGGCGCCCCGCGCCACGCGGCTGTTTTCACGGCTGATCTCACCGGCCTCTTCCACCACCTCACCAAAGAAGTCTCCATGAACGACATCCGCCGCACGATCCTGTGGGTGATATTTGGCTTTTCCCTGGTCCTGATCTGGGACAAATGGCAGCTGCACAACGGCAAGCAAGCCACCTTCTTCCCCGGGCCGGCTCCGGTGGTGACCGCCAGTCAACCCGCTGCGTCCGGCACGGGGGCTTCGGCCGTGCCGGTGTCGAATGCATCGGTTCCCGTGGCTGCGCCCGCAGCCGTGGCGGGTGCTGCTGCGGCTGTTCCTGCGGTGCAGGCAGAGACTGCCGCCATTCAGCGCGAGCGCGTGGAGGTGACCACCGATGTGCTGCGCCTGACGTTTGACAGCGAGGGCGGGACCCTGAGCCATGCCGAGCTCCTGCAGCACGCCGATCTGGTGGATGGCAGCAAGAAGTTCATGCTGCTCGACGATAGCGCCCAGCGTGTGTATGTCGCGCAAACCGGGCTGATCGGCGGAGCCTTCCCCACCCACAAGACCGTGATGAACGTGGTGCCCGGCGGGCGTGAACTCAAGGACGGCGAGAACGAACTGAGCGTTCGCTTTGAGTCACCCGACCTGGGAGGGGTGAAGTTAGTCAAGACCTGGACGGTCAAGCGTGGCGCCTATGACATCGCGGTCAAGCATGAGGTGATCAACACCGGAGCGGCGCCCGTGGCGCCCAAGCTGTACCTCCAGCTGGTGCGCGACGGCAACAAGCCCGCCGGGGAGTCTTCTTTCTATTCGACCTTCACGGGGCCTGCGGTCTTCACCCAGGAAAAGAAATACCAGAAGGTGGAATTCAAGGATATCGAGGAGAACAAGGCCGATTTCATGAAGGCCAGCAGCGATGGCTATGTGGCCATGGTGCAGCATTACTTTGCCACGGCCTGGCTGCTGCCTGAAGGCACGCAGCGCGAAATGTTCATGCGCAAGGTCGATGCCAACCTGTATTCGGTCGGCATGATCACCGCCCTCGACAGCATTGCCCCGGGCGCCAGCAAGGCACTGGATGCGCGTCTGTTCGCCGGTCCGCAGGTCGAGACCATGATGGAAAAGCTCGCCCCCGGGCTCGATCTGGTCAAGGACTACGGCTGGCTGACCATTCTGTCCAAGCCGCTGTACTGGCTGCTCGATCAGTTGCACAAGATTCTGGGCAACTGGGGTTGGTCCATTGTGGCCCTGGTGCTGCTGCTCAAGATCGCGTTCTACTGGCTTAACGCCAAGGCCTACGCCAGCATGGCCAAGATGAAGGCCGTCAACCCCAAGATCATGGAGATGCGCGAGCGGCTCAAGGACAAGCCGCAGCAGATGCAGCAGGAGATGATGCGCATCTACCGCGAGGAAAAGGTCAACCCCATGGGCGGCTGCTTCCCCATCATGATCCAGATCCCGGTGTTCATCGCGCTCTACTGGGTGCTGCTGTCCAGCGTGGAAATGCGCAACGCCCCCTGGATTGGCTGGGTGCACGACCTCTCGGCGCCCGATCCCTTCTTCATCCTGCCGGTGCTGATGACCCTCAGCACGCTGCTGCAGACGGCCCTGAACCCCGCGCCGCCCGATCCGATGCAGGCCAAGATGATGTGGATCATGCCGCTGATGTTCAGCGTGATGTTCTTCTTCTTCCCGGCCGGCCTGGTGCTGTACTGGCTGACGAACAACATCCTGTCTATCGCCCAGCAGTGGCTCATCAACACCCGCATGGGCGTGCCACCGCAGTTCAATCTGCCGAAGTTCAAGTAATGGCGCAAGCGCTGCGCTATTGAAATCGAAGCTGCTTGCGCTTGATGGTATTGAATTTCATGGTTAAAACCATCTGAATTCAAGGTTTATCAAGCGCTTGCAGCTCCTGATATAGGAGCGCCCTGCCCATGCTGTCCCGCCACCACGACCCCATTGCCGCCATTGCCACCGCCCCCGGGCGCGGCGGCGTGGGCATCGTGCGCATTTCGGGCAAAGGGCTGGGGGCGCTGGTCGAACTGTTGTGCGGGCGCTCCCTGCGCCCGCGCGAAGCCACCTACCTCCCTTTCCGCGACGCCGCAGGCCAGGCCATCGACCAGGGGCTGGCGCTGTATTTCCCGGCGCCGCACTCCTACACCGGCGAAGACGTGCTCGAATTGCAGGCCCATGGCGGCCCGGTGGTGCTGCAACTGCTGCTGGCCCGCTGCCTGGAGGCGGGGGCGCAACCCCACTCCAGCACCGGGCAACCCACCCTGCCCGGCCTGCGTGTGGCCCAGCCGGGCGAGTTCACCGAGCGCGCCTTTCTCAACGACAAGATCGATCTGGCCCAGGCCGAGGCCATTGCCGACCTGATCGATGCCAGTACCGAAGCAGCGGCCCGCAGCGCCAGCCGCTCGCTCAGTGGAGCGTTCTCGCAGGAAATCCACAGATTGCGCGATGCACTCATCCACCTGCGCATGCTGGTCGAGGCCACGCTCGATTTTCCTGAAGAAGAAATTGACTTCCTGCGCAAGGCGGACGCGCGCGGGCAGCTATTCAATCTGGAGCGAACGCTGGCGCAGGTGATGCAGCGTGCACAGCAGGGCGCGCTGCTGCGCGAAGGTATCAAGGTGGTGATCGCGGGGCAGCCCAATGCGGGCAAGAGTTCGCTGCTCAATGCATTGGCGGGCGCCGAACTGGCCATCGTTACCCCCATTGCGGGTACCACGCGCGACAAGGTGGAGCAGACCATCCAGATCGAGGGTGTGCCCTTGCATGTGATCGACACGGCCGGGCTGCGTGACAGTCAGGACGAGGTCGAGCGCATCGGCATCGCCCGCGCCTGGGATGAAATTGCCGGAGCCGATGCCGTACTGTTTCTGCACGATCTGACGCGCTGCAGCACGCCCGAGTACCAGGCTGCGGACTCCGCCATTGCGCGGGCCATGGCAGACCGGCTGTCCAGCACCGTGCCGGTGATCGACGTCTGGAACAAGTGCGATTGCGCAACCGTGAACGGGCAGGCAGAACCACAGAAGGGCGTCTGGCTATCGGCCCGCACGGGCGAGGGCCTGGCAAATCTGCGCCAGCAGCTTTTGGCCGTGGCGGGCTGGCAGTCGGCACCCGAAGGGCTTTACATTGCCCGCCAGCGCCATGTGCAGGCCCTCCAGGCCGTGGCGGAGCACCTGGACAAGGCGGCTGCACAGCTGGATTCCCCGGGGCCCGCACTGGACCTGCTCGCGGAAGAGCTTCGCCTGGCCCAGAATGCCCTGAGCACCATTACGGGCGAATTTTCGTCGGACGATCTGCTGGGCGTGATCTTCTCCAGCTTCTGCATCGGGAAATAAGGCGTTCGGGGGTGGGGGGCAATTGTGTAAGCGTGGGTAAACAGCGCTTGTGCAGCGGGGGCATTGCGGGTAGTTTCGTTAGGTTATGAACGTTGTTACACCCTCCTCGACCAAGCTGGATCTGCAGGGCCTGGTCCATGCCATTGCCCAGGCCAACGCAGACGACAGCATGAACAACCCGCTCAAGCCTGAGCAGTGGGAAACCCTGGCGGCCTACCTGCAGCCCTGCACGCTGGCCGCAGGGCAATTGCTGTTCAACCAGGGGGCTTCGGACCGCACGCTCTATCTGGTGGAAAGCGGCAGCATGAGCGTGCACTATGAGGATGAGAAAGGTCGTCTGCGCATGGCCATCGTGCCAGCGGGTTCCGTGGTGGGCGAAGGGGGGTTCTTTTCGCATCGCCCACGCAGCGCCACGGTGCAGGCCGCTGCGCCGAGCAAGCTGTGGGCGCTGACGGCACTGCGCTTTACCGAATTGAGCAACCGCCAGCCGGCCATCGCGCTGAGCCTGGCCATGGCGGCAGGGGCTGTATTGTCCAAGCGGCTGGGTAACCGTCGCCGCCGCGTTGCGTCCACCTGACACCGCGGGCCCACCCGCTGGGTTGGGCAGTGTCTGACGTCTACGGAACATGGGGGCAAGTTACACTCTTTGCGCAAGTGCGCTGACGCACGCCGGAGAAAGAAAACCATGTCATTGTTCAGTTGGTTCACACGCAAACCTGCCCCTGCCAAAAACCGGATGGCCGAGCCATCAGGGCTGCTGAACGCCGATGCCACGGTGCCGATGACGCCGGGGCGCAATGGCAAGCCCATTCTGGAGCCCGTGTCGCCAGAGCACGCCGCCAACCGCAAGAACGAGCGCATGGAGCGGCGCGAGCTGCTGTACTCCGTGGTGCGTGATGCCATGGTACGTGCCGCCGTGCTGTCGGCCAGTTACAAGTTCAAGGTGCTCTCGCTTGATCAGCGGGGGCGGCAGTTTCTGGTGATGATGGATCTGGCCCGGGAATACGGGGGCGATGCTGCACGGCTGAGCGAGATCGAGGCCCTGATCGCCCAGACCGCCAAGACACGCTACGACATTGCGGTCAACGCTGTCTACTGGCGCCTGAATGACCATGTGGCCGTTGGCATACCCCAGAAAGGGCTGGCAGCCCGGCCACCGGCGGTGGCGCCGGCCCCTGTCGCCGTGCGCGCACCTGGCGCCGCGCAGATACCAGCGCCAGCAGCGCCCGCACGGGCGGCAGCCCCTGTCGCTGCCGCGCCTGCTGCTCCCGGCCCACGCCCTACTGCTCCACGGTTTGATCCGATCGAGGCCGATGAAGTGGCCGCTTTCAAGCAGGCGCTGGCCTCAGCGGGGCGGCCTGCTGCGGCGGCTGCCCCTGGCGTGTCGGTGCGCTCGGGTCCCAGCACGCGTTCCTCACCCCTGTTGCACAACGACTTTGCCGACACCGAGATGCCCGAGGACTCGCGTGCGCAGCCCCTCAGCAGCACCCAGTACGGAGACCTCTGAGCCCAGGCTCAGTGGCCGGCAAAATCGACCAGTGTGAACAGGGCGAGCCCCTGTTCGCGCAGGCGCGCTGAGCCCCCCAGTTCGGGAAGATCCACGATGGCGGCGCCCTCCATCACCTGGGCCCCGAGCTTTTCCAGCAGCTTTTTGCCGGCCATCATGGTCCCGCCCGTGGCAATCAGATCGTCGATGAGCAAAACCCGGTCGCCGGGGCGCACGGCGTCGGTGTGCAGTTCCACCGTGGCGCTGCCGTACTCCAGCTCATAGGTTTCTTCCACCGTGGTGAAGGGCAGTTTGCCCTTTTTGCGAATCGGAACGAAGCCGACATTGAGCTCATAGGCCACCACCGCGCCCAGGATGAAGCCCCGGGCATCGAGCCCTGCCACCACATCGGGTCGCAGGTTCTTGTCCATGTAGCGGTGCACAAAGGCATCGATCAGCACGCGGAACACCTTGGGGTCCTGCAGCAAGGGCGTGATGTCGCGAAACTGCACGCCCGGTGCGGGCCAGTCGGGTACGGTGCGGATATGCTGGCGGAGGTAATCGTTGACACTGAGAGACTGCATGGAGTTCCTGAAGCGGTTGGCGCGTGCCCGTTGGCAAGAGAGAAGTGTAATCAGGCACGGTGAAACAAGCGTGCCGTGCGCAAATGTGGTCGGACACGCATAATCACCCTGTATCCCCTATCCCAGCAGGGGCGTTGCACAAGGGCTGCACGCACCATGGATGAAGGCAGGCCATGCCCGTTTCTGTTCTGCTGATCGAAGGCAGTGAGGACCACGCCCAGGCGGTGACCCGGGCGTTGGTGGACCCATGGCTGGACTGGCGCCTGCTGCGGGCTTCGACCGTGGAGCAGGCCCGTGCGCTGCTGGCGGGTGAGAGCGTCGATATCGTGCTCGTGGTGCCGCGCCTGCACGATGGCTCGGCCTATGACGTGTTTGCATCCCTGCAGGGGCAGCCCACCCTGATGCTCGTGCACGAGGGCGAAGAGGCTGAAGCGGCGTTGGCCATGCGGCATGGGTTTGTCGATTTTGTGGTCAAGGATGGGGATGGCCACTATCTTCTGAAACTGCCTGCCCAGCTGGAGGCCGCCCTGGAGCGAAGCAGCGAAAAGCGTTCCCGCCAGCACGCTGAGGCCATGCTGGCGCGCCAGCACCGTCTGCTGCAGGCTATTTCGAGTGCCCAGGGCCTTTTCATCGCCAGTGCGCCGCCCAGAACCGCCTTCGAGGCCTTGCTGCAGGAAGTGCTGGTGCTCACCCAGAGCGCCTTTGGGGTGGTCGGTCAGGTCGAGCACCGTCCAGACCATGGGCCTGTGCTGCGTGTACACGCCATCACCGATATCAGTTGGGACGATGCCTCGCGCGCGCGCTATGCCCAGGTGGCCGAACAGGGTATGGTGTTCGATAACCCGCGTACCCTGATCGGTGCCGCCCTGATCAGCGGGGAGCCCCTGATCAGCAACCAGCCCGCCAGCGACCCGCGGGCGGGCGGACTGCCACCTGGGCACCCACCTCTGACGGCGTTCATGGGCCTGCCTATTCATGCGGCGGGGCAGTTGGTGGCCATGGTTGGCGTGGGCAACCGTGTGGGAGGGTATTTCAGCGCCGATGTCCACTTTCTGCAGCCCTTGCTCAACAGCGTGGGGCAGCTGGAAATGGCCCGCCGGGCAGAGATTGAACGCAAGGATGTCGAGGCCAGACTGGCGCAGACCCGTGCCCAGCTGGAAGAAAAAACCCATGTGCTGGAACTCACGCTCGCCAGCGTGGCGCAGGGCATTTCTTACATGGATGCTGATGGACGTGTCTGTATCCACAACCAGCGCTATCTGGATTTGCTGGATCTGCCCCAGGATCTTCTGGCACGACAGCCACCCATGCAGGAGGTGGTGCGCCTGCAGATGGAGCGGGGGGATTTCACCAAGGATCTCACCGCTGTCGATGCCACAGCCCAGGCTTACCTCTCTTCCGACTTCACAGCCGGAGAGAGTCCGCAAAACACACCGGAACTCTATGTACGGCGAACGACAGCCGGCCGCTATCTGGAGGTGCGAACGCGCTTGCTGGAGAGTGGTGGCATGGTGCGTACCTTTACCGACGTGACGGACTACCTGGCCGCCCAGGAGGCATTGCGCCAGAGTGAGGCGCGCTGGCGCAGTCTGACCCAGCTGTCGTCGGACTGGTATTGGGAGCAGGATGCCGATTTCCGGTTCGTGCGGCTGGAAGGCAATGTGCAAGGAGACGCAGGCCTGCCGGACCAGCGCCACCAGGGGCTTACCCGCTGGGAAGTGCCGGATGTACTTGTCAGTGAAGCGCAATGGCGAGCCCACCGCGCGCAGCTGGAGGCGCATGAGATTTTTCACGATTTCGAGATGCAGCGCCTGGGGGCGGATGGCGAGCCCGTCTGGGTGTCGATCAGCGGCGAGCCCATTTTTGATGGAGCGGGTCGTTTCACGGGCTATCGAGGCCTGGCTCGCAACATCACGGAGCGCAAGCGGGCCGAGGCAGAAATCCAGCGGCTGGCATTTTTCGATGAACTGACGGGGCTGCCCAACCGCCGGCTGCTGCTGGAGCGTCTGGAGTGCGCCGCCTCGGCCTGTGAGCGCAGTGCGAGCCATGGGGCGTTGCTGTTCCTTGATCTGGACAACTTCAAGAACGTCAATGACACCCTGGGCCATGAATCCGGGGATCGCCTTCTGGTACAGGCGGGGCGGCGCGTGGCGGACTGCGTCCGCACTACGGACACCGTCGCCAGATTGGGCGGGGACGAGTTCGTCGTGATCCTTCAGGGGCTGCATGCGCGGGAGGCCGAGGCGGCCGTGGAGGCCGAACTGGTGGCACAGAAAATCCTTCGGGAGCTGAACCAGCCCTACGACGTGCAGGGCAGTGAAGTGCATAGCACCCCCAGCATCGGCATTGCCATGTTCCGCAGTGCCCAGCCTCCCGCGCAGGAACTGCTGCAGCGTGCTGATCTGGCCATGTACCAGGCCAAGGCACAGGGCCGCAACACCATGTGCTTTTTCGACCCGGCCATGCAGGCCTCTGCCACGGCCCGATCGGCCCTGGAGGCCGATATCCGGCAAGGCCTGCAGCGGGGTGAGTTCCTGCTGCACTACCAGCCTGTGGTGGACGCCCAGGGCACGGTGCTCGGTGCCGAGGCATTGGTGCGCTGGGAACATCCGCAGCGTGGCATGGTTTATCCGGGGGACTTCATCGCCTTGACCGAGCACACCGGCCTGATCCTGCCATTGGGTCGCCAGGTGTTGCAGGCGGCCTGCGAGCAATTGGTACGCTGGAGCACGGTGCCAGCCAGCCAGGCATGGACTGTTGCAGTGAACGTGAGTACGCGGGAGTTTCGCCACCCCGACTACGTCCAGCAGGTACTCGATGTTGTACGGCAGACCGGCGCCGATCCGTGCCTACTCAAGCTGGAGCTGACCGAAAGCCTGCTGCTGCACGATGTGGAGGACGGTATTGCCAAAATGCAGGCGCTGCGGACGCAGGGGGTGGGGTTTTCGCTGGACGACTTCGGCACGGGCTACTCGTCGCTCAGCTACCTCAAGCGATTGCCGCTGGACCAGCTCAAGATCGACCAGGGCTTTGTGCGGGACGTGCTGACCGACCCCAACGACGCAGCCATTGCCTGCACCGTCATCACCCTGGCGCACAGCCTGGGCCTGGAGGTGGTGGCCGAAGGGGTGGAGAGCCAGGGGCAGCGCAAGTTTCTGCTGCGCAATGGCTGCCAGCGCTTCCAGGGCTACTTATTTGGGCGGCCAGGGCCGGCCGAATCGCTATCGGCGCACCGCTGACGGGGCCTCAGCCGCGCAGCAAACGATCTTCGGCCAGCACCAGTGCGGCAGGCGAGCCCGATAGCACCAGTGTGTCGCCCTCGGCCAATACCGTTTCATCTTTTGGAGGGGACATGCGGCCATTGCCATGGCGCAGATTGAGCACATTCACGCCGATGGCATGCAGGGCCAGGTCCCCCAGCGGCTTGCCCAGCGTCTGGGCGCCCGGGGGCAGCGTGAGGGTGGACATGCGTGCCTGGTCGCGCTCGTTGGCGGTGTCGTCGTCGGCGCCATGAAAGTACCCGCGCAGCAGGTCGTAGCGCGCGTCACGCTGGTCCTGCACCAGCCGTAACACCCGCCGCATGGGCACCCCCACCAGGGCCAGCGCATGGCTGGCCAGCATCAGCGAACCCTCAATGGCCTCGGGTACCACCTCGGTGGCACCGGCCATGCGCAGCTTGTCCAGATGCAGGTCGTCCTGGGTGCGCACCACCACCGGCACATGGGGGGCGTGCACACGGGTGTTGGCCAGCACTTTCAGGGATGACTGGATATCGATGTAGGTCACCGCCACGGCACTGGCGCGTACCAGGCCTGCGGCCACCAGGGCCTGCAGGCGCGAAGCATCGCCATACACCACAGAATGCCCTGCTGCCGCTGCCTGGCGTACACGGTCAGGGTCCAGGTCCAGCGCCATGTAGGCAATGCCTTCGTGCTCCAGCATGCGTGCCAAGTTCTGGCCGCACCGGCCAAAACCGCAGATGATGATGTGATTGCTGGTATCGATGGTTTTGCGGGCAATGGTCGTCATCTGCAGCGATTGCTGCAGCCAGTCGCTGGCCACAAGTTTCATCACGATGCGATTGCTGTACATGATGAGGAAGGGCGTGGCCAGCATCGACAGCACCATGGCCGCGAGGATCGGGTTCATGAGGGCGGGGCGAATCAGGCCGTTTTGCTGCGTGAGCGAGAGCAGCACGAAGCCGAATTCGCCCGCTTGCGCAAGGTACAGGCCGGTGCGTAGCGCCACGCCGGTAGAGGCACCCATGCCACGCGCCAGCACCAGGATGATGCCCAGCTTGAGCAGCATGGGCACCAATAGCAAACCCAGCACAAGCGCCCATTGCTCCAGCAGAATGTGCCAGTCCAGCATCATGCCGATGGTGATGAAAAACAGCCCCAGCAGCACATCGTGAAAGGGACGGATGTCGGTGCCCACCTGGTGCCGGTATTCAGTTTCCGATACCAGCACCCCGGCAATGAAGGCGCCCAGCGCCAGGCTCAGGCCAGCCAGCTCGGTCAGCCAGGACAGGCCCAGCGTGATCAGCAGGAGGTTGAGCATGAACAGCTCTTCGCTCTTGCGCCGCGCCACCAGGGTGAGCCACCAGCGCATCAGCTTCTGCCCGCCCGTCAGCAGCAGGCCCACCAGCACCGTGGCCTTGACCAGGGCCAGCCCCAGGGCCATGAGCAGATCGTCTGGCGATGAGCCCAGGGCAGGGATCAATACCAGCAGTGGCACCACGGCCAGATCCTGGAACAGCAGGATGCCCATGATCTGTCGCCCGTGCTCGCTCTCCATCTCGGCGCGCTCGGCCATGAGCTTGACCACGATGGCTGTGCTGCTCATGGCCAGTGTGCCCGCCAGGGCCAGGGCCGTCTGCCAGCTCACGTCCCACACGCCACCCAGCAGGGCAGCCAGTGCCAGCGTGCCGCCAAAGGCGGCGGTCATGGTCAGCACCACCTGCAGCAGGCCCAGACCGAACACCTGGCGCCGCATGGCCCGCAGCTTGGGCAGACTGAATTCCAGGCCGATGGCGAACATCAGGAACACCACACCGAATTCGCCCAGATGGCGCACACTTTCAGAGTTCTGGGCCAATGCCAGCGCATGCGGTCCGATGAGCACGCCGGCCATCAGGTAGCCCAGCATGGGTGGCAACTTGAGGCTGCGACAGACCACCACCCCCAGCACAGCGGCCAGAAGGTACAGCAAGGTCAGTGCAAGAGAGGACATATACCGATGCTATCCGAGGTCCGACAGCCTCGGCCGATAGAATCAAGCCCATGCATGTTGCCACTGGCGCGCCGCGCCCTTTTGACGCCGACCAGGCCCTGCGCCTGGCCCGGGAAACCTTTGACATCGAAGCGGCCGCACTGCGTGCGCTGGGCCAGCGGGTGGACAGCCGTTTTGCGCAGGTCGTGCAGCAAATGCTGCAGACCCAGGGCCGCATCGTGGTCATGGGCATGGGGAAAAGCGGGCATATCGGGCGCAAGATCGCCGCCACGCTGGCGTCCACTGGAACCCCGGCGCTGTTCGTGCACCCGGCCGAGGCCAGCCACGGCGACCTGGGCATGGTCACCCCCCAGGATCTGGTGCTGGCCATCTCCAACAGTGGCGAAAGCGCTGAGCTCACCGCCATTCTTCCGGTGCTGCACCGGCTGGGCGTGCCCCTGATCGCTATCACCGGCAACCTGCAGTCCTCGCTGGCGCAGCATGCCGACGGGGTGCTGGACTGCAGCGTAGAGCGCGAGGCCTGCCCGCTGAACCTGGCCCCTACCACCAGCACTACGGCACAACTCGCCCTGGGCGACGCGCTGGCGGTGGCACTGCTGGACGCGCGTGGCTTTCGCGCCGAGGACTTTGCCCGATCGCACCCTGGGGGGGCGCTCGGGCGCAAGCTGCTCACCCATGTGGCCGACGTCATGCGTGCGGGTGAGCAGGTGCCCCGCGTGCCGCCGCAGGCCGCTTTCAGCGACCTTATGCGCGAAATGAGCGCCAAGGGCCTGGGCGCTTCTGCCATTGTGGACGGCCAGGGCCGCGTGCTCGGCATCTTCACCGACGGCGACCTGCGCCGACGCATTGAGGCGGGCGCCGACCTGCGTGCTGCCACGGCCGAACAGGTGATGCACTCCAGCCCGCGCACCATCGCCGCTGACGCGCTGGCCGTGGACGCCGCCGAAATGATGGAAACCCATGGCATCACGAGCGTGCTGGTGGTTGGTGCCGACGGCATCCTCACCGGCATCGTCCATATTGGCGACTTGATGCGCGCAAAGGTGATCTGACATGGTGCTCCCCACCCTGCCTGTGCTGCGCTTTGCACCCGAGCTGCTGCTGGCCGCGCAGGACGTGCGCGTGGCGTTCTTCGACGTCGATGGTGTGCTCACCGATGGCGGCCTGTATTTCAGCGAATCGGGTGAAACCCTCAAGCGCTTCAATACCCTCGATGGCCATGGCCTCAAGCTTTTGCAGAAGGCCGGCATCGTGCCTGCAGTGGTCACTGGCCGCGACTCCGCGCCGCTGCGCGTGCGGCTGCGCGCCCTGGGCGTCGAGCACGCCATCTTCGGCACCGAGGACAAGCGCCCGGCAGCCGAGCAGATCCTGGCCACGCTGGGCCTGACCTGGGCCCAGGCCGCTGCCATGGGCGACGACTGGCCCGATCTGCCCGTGATGCGCCGCTGCGCATTGGCCTGCGCGCCGGTCAATGCCCAGGCCGAGGTACGGGCCAGCGCCCACCTTGTCACGCAGGCGCGCGGCGGCGATGGCGCTGCGCGTGAGTTCTGCGACCTGCTGCTCATGGCCAGCGGCCGCTACGCCGCCCTGCTGGCGCACTACTGCGCATGACCATGGGCCTGCGCCGCGCCTGGGACCGGTTCTCCATCTACCTGCCGGTGCTGCTGATGGGCCTGCTGGCGCTGGGCACCTGGTGGCTGGTGCGCAATGCCCCGCAGGCGCAGGCGCAACGCCCTGCCAGCGCCTTGCAGCATGAACCCGATTACGTGATAAAGGGGTTCTCGATCAAAAGCTTTGACGCCAGCGGTCGCCTGCAAAGCGAGGTGCAGGGCTCGGTAGCCCGCCATTACCCCGACACAGACACCCTGGAGATCGACGACGTGCGTCTGCGGTCTTTGTCGGTCGATGGGCGGCTCGTTCGCGCCACAGCGGACCGTGCGCTCAGCAACGCAGATGGCTCCGAGGTGCAGCTTCACGGCAACGCTGTGGTGATCCGCGAGGCAGCGACCGTCCAAGGCAAGACACAGCCCTTGATGGAATTCCGGGGGGAGTTCCTGCATGCCTGGCCCCAGCTGGAGCGCGTCCGCTCAGACCAGCCGGTCACGCTCACGCGGGGCAAGGATCGCTTCACGGCCGATAGCATGGACTACGACAACCTCGAACAGGTGATGCAACTGCGCGGCCGTGTGCGCGGGGTGCTCGTTCCTGCACGCTGAAACGCCCACTCCACCTGACCTGAAAGGTCTCCCGCATGACTGCACCTCTTGTCTTCATTACCGGAGCATCCAGCGGTATCGGCCAGGCCATGGCGGCCCGCTACCACCGCGCAGGCTGGCGGCTGGCGCTGGTGGCACGCCGAATTCATGAGATTGAATCATGGGCTAAAGATTGTGGAATAAGCGCTGACAGCTATCAAATATATAGTGCTGACGTGTCTTCCATCGAGAGCATTGTGGCTGCAGGGCAGGAATGCCTGCAACGCCAGGGTGTGCCGGATGTGGTCATTGCCAATGCGGGCATCAGTGTTGGTGTCGATACTGCGCTGCGCGAAGACCTTGACGCCATGGCCCGGGTATTCGCCACCAATACGGTGGGTGCAGCCGCCACATTCCAGCCCTTCATTGCACCGATGGTGCAGCGGGGCAGCGGCCGGCTGGTCGGCATTGCCAGCGTGGCGGGGATCCGGGGGCTGCCCGGTCATGGAGCCTACTGCGCCAGCAAGGCGGCACTGATCAGCTACTGCGAAAGTCTGCGCGGGGAATTGCGCGGAACGGGTGTGGGCGTATCCACCATCAGCCCCGGCTACATCGACACACCGCTGACGCGCAAGAACCGCTATGCCATGCCCTTCCTGATGCGCCCCGAGGACTTTGCCGACAAGGCCTTTGCTGCCGAGCGGGACGGGGTGAGCTACCGTGTCATCCCCTGGCAGATGGGCGTGGTGGCCAGGCTGCTGCGCATGCTGCCCAATGCGCTGTTCGACCGGCTGCTGGCGGGGCGGCCGCGCAAGCACCGCCAGCCGGATGCTGGCTGAAAGGAGGGCTCGGTCAGGCTGCAGGCATGAAAAAAGCCCCCGAAGGAGCTTTTTGAGAGGCCATGTGGCAATGCGTCAGATTCAGTAACTGTTGCCACCGCCGTAGCCACCACCGCCATTGCCCCGGCCACCACCGCCGCCGCCACCGCCACCGCCACCGCCACCGCCACCACCGCGCGGACCCGAACCATAGGGACTGCGGAAACCCCCTTCGCTGCGGCCACCACCACCGTAGCCGCCGCCACCTTCACGGCCGCCACCACCGTAGCCGCCTTCGC
>C687J35021_10001449_pt1 | contig 17997 bp, 23 predicted proteins | sample RifCSPhighO2_12_FD_35021 | JGI IMG/M metagenome (IMG submission 35021)
ACGACTAACACAACGGGCTATGGATTTGCCCGTTTTTATAGTGTTGTTGATACTGACTATTCAGCTTATTCTGATGCGATTTCTTATACCCTAAAAACTGGTTATACGCCTCAAATGCTACGGCACATGAGAGAGAAAGTCAGAAGGTTAATAAAACAGCCAGACGAGCAAAATTCTGATTATACAAACGATGAAATTGACGAAGAACTAAATGTTGCCCAAGATGAGGTTTCCCACGACAGAATGTGGAGCTTTTACGAGAAGATAAAATCTTTTAGTTCGGTAGCCAACCAGTATGAATACGACCTAAACTCTACGGTCTTTGCTTTGTTTGANGTAATGTTTGACACCCAGCCNTTAGCCATCACTGATAGGCATAGGATTAACGGACTACGTTGGGATACGGATGTAACTGGCGACCCAACGCACATTTGTATGTGGAACAGAAAGGCTGTGATTTACCCTTACAAAACAACTGCGGCTGATACGACAACTCTAAATGGAGCTTTAACAGCTACTGCTACTACAATTACCGTAGTAAGTACCGCAAGTTTCCAAACCCAAGGTAGGATAATCATTGAAGATGAAGTTATCTCTTACACAGGTAAGACATCAACGACTTTTACTGGTTGTACTAGGGGGGATGAAGATACTACTGCCGCCTCTCATTCGGATACTACTACAGTTACGGAGAGAGATTTTATTTACCACTTCCAGGAAGAGCCAGCTCATTTGGAAGACGAAACTGATGCTACCGTTATCCCAGAACCTTCGGTATTGACCTATAAAGCAGCAGCAGAATTAAGTGAAGGAACTTTGCACGACAGGTTACTGGCAAAACACCAGCAAGCTCTGGCTCAATTAAGGAAGGTTGACGAACCAAAAATTAAAAGGTCTTTTGGGAATGTGAGAAATTATGAACAAACTATTTCAGACCAAAACATTACAAGAAACCCTAACGACAACCCTCTTATATCAGGGAATTAAATGGCAATAAAACCTTACTTAGATTTATCTGGCGGGATGAATTCGGATACTGCTCCGATGTATATGAAAGATAATGAGTGTGAAATAATCCAAAATTATACGTTGGATAACTTAGGTTCTTTAACGAAGAGAAAGGGCATTGCTTACCTTATTGGTCAAATTCAGGACGGAATGAATATCTTAAATATGTACTTTAACAAGCAAGCTCCGTATCCGTCTAACGAGAACATACTGGTTGGCATTAACGCATCTGGTGGTGCTACTTCCGTAATTAAAAAGATAACTTCAAATGCCTGGGCAGACTCTAAAACTGGGGATACGGCAAGTGCAATCCCTTTTTTCACGGCTTTTACAAATGCTGTATATCGGGTCAATGGAAAAGATGTGATGGCGACATCAGCGGCTCTTTCCAGTTGGAGCACGTCTGCAGTAAATGGGGCACTGCAAACAATTTTGCCAGAGTTTATATGCGTATGGCAGGACAGAGTTTATGCTTTTAAGGAAACCAATGCTGCTTCTGGGTTATTTCCAAATAGAATTTACTGGTCTTCTTTAGCTCCATCCGACGGAAGCTATGTTACATGGGATGCTACTACCCAATATGCTGATATAAACCCTGACGATGGCGATGAAATCACTTGGGGAGAACCATTTGGCACGGTTATGCTTATTTTCAAAGAGAATTCTATGTACACATGGAACTTTGAAAGAACGGAAGCCGATAGAATTCCAGGAACACAGGGAACGCCTCAGGGCATGACGGTAAAGCAAACCCAAGGTATTTGCTTTTTTGCGAACAAATACGGAGTATGGGCACTATCTAACCCTTACGGAAAGCCTCAGTTGATTTCTAAAAAAGTTCAATCTTTTATAGACCAAATCCCGACATTGGATAACATGAGAGCTGAGGTTGACCAAGACCACTACAAACTGTTTATTGGCACGGTCACAGTTGACGGGACTGCCTACACAAATTGTATGTTAGTTTATACTATCTCAAAGAACTCTTGGCATATAGAAACGTACCCGTTTCCGATAAAAGCTATGGCGAGGATGATTTCAAAAACACTGGGAAGCACTGTTTTATACGACGACATTTACCTTGGCGATGATGATGGATTTGTGTATAGGACTAATACGGGTAATGCTGATAATAACGGTACAGCTTCAGTAGCAATAAGCGGAAAGATTTTAACAAAAGAATACACCTTGCCAAGATTTCCTTATAAGTCAGACCTAAAACGTATGTGGGTTTTAGTTAAATATGGTATTGGAGCTAGAGTAAATTACCGTCTTGACAGAATACGAGAAAGATTGTGGCAAACTTTCAGTGATATTAAGGAGAGAGTTACCGAAAAAGAACTGACTGGAAAGGGAAGAACAATACAACTCTCAATAACCGATAATTCTATTCAAAGCTCGCAGATAGAAGGCTTCCTCATTGAGGATGTTGACGAAAAGCGGAGCAGAATAAATGACTGATTATAGCAATGACTTTGACGAAAATTTATTCAGGAAAGATTCTTTACCCAACAACCCGTTGGGCGATTCTACCGTAGAGGATGATTTTAATAGTATGCGGAACAGTGGAAAAGACGTAATATCGTTTTCCAGAGCAGATGTCCAAAAACTATACGCTTCTTTTCCTATTTTTACCGCTGTTCCAACTAGGGTAGGCAAAAATGGCGAAATTGTTGTTTATCAAGACACTGCATCGGGTGATTACCGAATTTACACTTATTTGAATGGGGCATGGCGAAAAGTAGGCGATGTAGATTTTACTACGGTGGTTGGTATAGCAAATGTAGTAGAAGATACTACTCCGCAACTAGGAGGGGATTTAGATACTAATGACAAAGCAATTTCCTCTGAAAGTGGTAAAGTAATGAAATACTCTTTTACAAAAACAGTTGCCGATGGTGTTACTACGGATTTATTTAGACTTGACAAATCTGCCAGTGGTATATTTGCTATTAACATCCACTATAACACTGGATATACTGATGATGCTGGAGATACTTCCGAAAACCAATCAGGGTTATATACCGTTCAATTTGGTGGGTCTGATGGTTCACAGGCTGTTATAGAAGGTTCAAAATATACAAGTTCAATGAATTTTGGTAGTGGGTCAGGTTCACTAAGTGTTGTTTTTTCTACAGATATAGCAACATCAAATAGGGTTGTTGTGAAAGTGAATGTCAATAACTCTGCCAGTCTGAGCAATACATTTGTTGCTATTATTGAAGTCATAGCAACCACGGCAAGTTTTACATTAACTGAATTATAAACTAATATGGAGTAATTTATGGCAACGATAAATATAAATAAAAAAGATTACGAAGCTGGAAGTTTAGAAGCTACTAATGCTTTAAAGGACTGGGGTAAAACCTTAGGTGTTGGTGCACCTGCTCCTGTTGCACCAGCTACTCCTACTGGGATAACCGCCCCTAAGCCCGTAGAAGCCCCTCCAATGAATTCTTTGACGACAACTGGGAAAAACTACCTTTCTGCCCGTACGCAGGCAAATCAGCCCTCTGACGAGCTTACAGTAAAGAAACTATACCGTGATAGGGGCTTTGGAGATACTTATGGTGAATGGCGGGGAACTGATGCTCAATACAAGGCAATGTGGATGCAAGATATTCAGGAAGGAATTAACCAAGTAAATCAAAGAATTGCTACGGAAGGGATTACTGATAATCAGGGTAAAGTTTTACAAGCTCCAACACAACCAGTACCACCAGGGAATACTCCATCAGGAACAGCGGACGGGGATACTATGAGTAGTTCTCCGACAGAAGAGTTTGTTCAATCATCCCAAGACGACTTTAAGTTAATGACGGATGAGATTTTGAAAGGCGTTGGTACTACTGACTTAAGCAAACTTATTCAAGAATTTAGTGGTGGGGACTTAACTACACCAGAGTTTGAAATGTCAAAAGAGGAAAAGGATGCCCAGCTGGAAGATTTGAAAAATGCAGCCGCTCAGGGGTTACAGAACATTCAAAAGAGCTTAGCCCAGCGTGGAATGACTTTTTCTGGTATTAGGACGGAAGCAGAAGCTAACTTTGCCGCTGAAGTGTTAAGCAAGGAGTCTGGCATTAACCGACAGTTTGCGGCAAGGATTATTGGGGCGGCGCGGCAAGAGCAGGGACGCAGGGAAACAGCCCTGAAAGCTGCAGAAACGAACTACAACAAAGCCTTAGAAGCTCAAGGTTATATTTACAACCCGATTACCAACACGATTGAGAAGACTTTACAAAGAAGCAAAATGGAGTTTGATGCCGCACTAGACGTAAGTGACAGAGCAAATCCAAAGCCAGAAAGTGCACCAACCTCCTACAAGGAGTGGGAACTGGCTGGTGGTAAGGAAGGCACAGGTAAGAGTTATGCCCAGTGGTTAGCTCAGAGCAGTGCCAAAGCTCCGCTCTACACTGAAAAGGACTTTTATGGTGCTGTCAATAAGGGTGTTACCGATTTACAACAGGGAGAAGATTGGGGCAATGTGTGGAACAGGGTTAAACAACAATTCCCAAATGTGTCAAATGACATCATAGATAACGCTCTTGGAATAAGCTGGAGAGAGCCAGAGGCTTACCAAAAATGGGCTGAAAAGAAGAAGGGTGGAACGGAAAGCACTCTTGATAAACTCATAAAGTTGCAAGAAGAAGCAATAAAAAACCAAAAAAAGTAGTATGCCTCAGTATATTTGGAATAATGTATGGGATTTTTTAACAGACACATCTGAAAGGGTGGGTTCTTGGGCTAAGAGTACCTTTACTGTTCCAAAAGTAGTCCAGCCAGGAGAAACAGTTGATGATGGAACACCAAAGATAAGTGCACCAAAGAAATTTGACTCTGGTAAGATTGAAGCACCCAAGAAGGTTAATTTATACGAAGATGCCAAAATTTCTCAAGCTACTGGGAAGGAATTGAAACTTGACCCAACTGGAGTAAGAAAGTCAGATAATATGCTTGCTGACCTGGGAAAGGATGTTGCTAGTGGGTTTAGCGAAGCAGGCAAGTTTTTACTACAAACGCCAGCCAAGTTTACTGTTGGTGTCATGCAGGAAAAAGGGACACTGAAAGAGTCAAAAGGAGAGCCTTATGTCCCCAGCAATGCCGCTGAGAAGTGGTTATTCGGAGAAGAACCAATCAAACCAATAGGGCAACAGTTACAAGAAACTACGGAACAACAAAAATCTGGGGGTTTTGGGTTAGCCTCCCTGCCTATTGCTGTTGGTGCTGTTGTTGGAGCTCCACTTTTAGATTTCTTCGGAGCAGGTAAATCAAAAAATGTAATTACAAATTTAGCCAAGGAAGAAAGTGTTAATGTTATCGCTAAGTGGTTGCGAAGCAAGGGTGTAGCAGAAGAGCTAATTTTGCCCTACGCAGAGAGGTTTGCTAAAGAAAAAAGCCCAACAGTTATTGAAGAAGGACTTAATTCTTTAGCTAAAGTTTCACAATCTACCAATAAAGCCCTGAATTATACCACCAGCATCTTGCAAGAAGGTCAAAAATTGGCTAAACAGTCAGGGAAGATGCCTACGAACAAGCTGATTGGAGATATGATGACGAATTGGTATGACCAATATCATTCTGTGAATGTTTTTATGCAGAATGTTGAAAAAACCATCGGCAGGAAGCTGACGATGAAGGAAAACGCTTATGTAGGGGCTAGGTTTTACTCAGGAGTTTCTGGCAAAATTGAGAATAAATTAGATGACCTTGGTATTATTTTAAGGGAAAACCCTGAACACGTTGATAACGGCAACTTATCGGCATACTTATTTAACCAAAGAAACCTGGAAAGAGCGAATAAGGGATTTTACAACCCAGGAAACATTGATGCAAAAATAGCTCAGAAAGCATTGGTTGAGCTGGAGAAGGCTGTTGGTTCAGAAGCGTTCAAGCAAATTCAAAAACAAGCTGCTGAATTTTATACTTATGGGAACGACTTGCTGGACTACGCTTTTGAAGGTGGGCTGATTGACCAGGCAACCTTGAAAGCCTCTAAAGAAGGAAACGCCTTTCACGTTCCTTTTGATATTATAGAAAATATGATTGGCGGAGATACGTTTATTCCTACAGGGGGCAGGGCGTTTTCGGTGGCTTCCCAGGAGATTATCAAAGAACTGAAGGGAACAACCCAACTGGTAGATGACCCGCTGAACGCTATGGTACGAAGGACTATAAAGCTAGTGGATGCTGTGGAAAGAAATAAAGTAGCCACTACGCTGGTTGATGTTACTAAACTTGATAAAAACCTGAAAGCTGTAGTTATTCCCCTAAGTAAGCAGAAGGATATTCCCAAGGGGTTTGTAGGCATCACGGTAGTCCAAGAAACGGGTGAAGAGGCGGCTTTTGCTGTCAGAAAGGAGGTTGCTGACTCTTTTACTAGCAAAACAGTTACTAAAGCCGAATTAGACGCTCTAAAGACCGAAACAGTTGCCCTGGGCAAGGTGAATGAAGTTCCCAAGGGGTTTGGAACAATAAGTATCCTACGGGATGGTAAGAAGGAAATGTATGCAATTCCATTAGATGTGGCTGATGCTATGAAGCGAATGAGCCAAGTTCAGGTTGGAGGATTGGTGAAAACGGCTGCTATATTTGCCAATGTGCTGCGAGCTACGGTGACTACCTATAACCCGCTTTTCGTAATCAAAAATGCTTGGAGGGACTTTAACACAGCAACTTTAGTTTCTGAATATGGTTTTAGTTTGGCTGATTGGAGTAGGGGTTTTGCTGAAAGTTTCAAGAATACTGCCAGTAAGTATGGACTGAAAGTTAATAATAACCTGTATAAAGAATATCTCCAGGAGGCGGGGCAAATTGGTGGATTTTACTCAACCTATTTGAATAAAGTGCCACAAACCGTCAAGGATTTGACTAAACCAGAATGGCAAAAATTAGCAGGATTGGTAAATCCGTTCAAGTTTATAAAAGAAGTTGGAAAAGCTACTGAAGAAGCTACCAGGCTTGGAGTTTATATGAGGGCACTCAGCAGTGGGGTTGACAAGGGGAAGGCTGCTTTTGCATCACGCAACGCAACGGTTGACTTTGCAAAAATGGGAAGTTCAATGAGGGTGCTTAACCAAATTACACCGTTTATCAACGCAAGGGTACAGGGGCAGTTAAACATCCTTGGTTCATTGAAGAACGCCAAGGGAAATCCTAAAAGGATGGCTGAATTAGGGTTGAAAATCGGAGCACTGGCTATTGTCCCATACACCAGTATGTATTATTGGAACACTATGAAATACCCTGATGTTTGGGATGACCTATCCCCCCATGTAAAATCAAATTACTTTGTCTTTATTTACGGCGATGCCTATGATGAAGACTCTGGGGAATACACTCAGGTGGTTAAAATACCCAAAGGGGATATGAATTTGTTTATTGACCCAGTGCAAGACTTTCTTGAGTACACCAGGGGGAACAAGCCAGATTTATTCAGAACGATAGCTACTGATACGCTGTTTAATTTGCTGCCAGTTTCAACGAATGATGATTTGCCAATTTTCCAAAGAGCAGCACAGGGGGCTACGGGGCTATTGCCACCACCCGCCCAAGCTACATTAGAGGCTTACCAGAACAAAAACCTTTACACTGGCACTCCTATCGTTCCACAACGAATAGTAGATGAAAACCGTTCTCCTGAACTACAATACAAGGAGAATACGACCCTTATAGCCAAAGAAATTGGTAAATGGCTTAAAATCTCACCTCTGATTATTGAAAATACTATCCGTAGAACATTCGGGCAAGTAGGAGCAGAATCAATGGCGGTAGCTGGAACAGTAAAAGAACCAGGGGCTACTTTTCCTTTTAAGGCTGGATTTAAAAGAACATTTACAACTGCAAGGGGTGGCGATAAGGAACAAAAAGAGATAGAAGAAATAAAGAAGTATGATACAATGGGAGCTGATAGGAGATTTGTTGCAAAAGAGGCTGCTCAACGTCTATGGGATTATTGGAAAACAGAAGGAGCAAATAATCCTCAGGAAGTTTTGAATATGCTAAATGATTTGAAAGATGACCCAGAGATTGCTAAACAATTTGAAAGTATTATTACAAAAGAGGGGGCAGAATACCCTATGACGTTCCTAAAGACTATCGCACCCAAAGAGCGAGCTTTGTATATTTTTGATAGAACCGAGGCACTAAAAGGAGAAGAAAAGTTGGAGTTTTTAAAAAGGATACGGGATAGCGGAGTGTACACTGATGCGGTTGATGCAGAATTAAACTTATTACTACCAAGATGATTGACCCAATTTTATTTGGTATTTTAATGATAATCCCTGTGGCATGGATACTGGCAATGTTCATGGTTCTAAGCATTGCTACGCTAGTGGTGGTTTTGGGTATAATCACACTGGTTTGTGAAAAAATAATTCACCTAGCTTTCAAAGAGGAGATTTAATATGCCAATAACACAACAGTATCAAAGAGCACTAAGACAGTATTCTCTTGGGAAGATAACTAAAGAGGAGCTTTTGAATGTAAAAAAAGGTATGGAAGACCAGGGTGTTTTGGCTAAGGTAATTGAAAACCTGATTTCAGCCGTAGAAAAGAAAGCAGAAAAGGGGGAAAAAGGAGAGCCAGGAAAGGATGGTATTGACGGTACTGATGGAAAAGATGGAAGGGACGGAAAAGACGGAAAGGGGATTAAAGGCGACCCAGGGAAAGATGGTAAGGATGGAAAAAATGGCTTACAGGGCATTAGTGGTGAAAAAGGCGACCCTGGAAAGGATGGTTTAAATGGCAAAGAAGGTTCACCAGACAAACCTAAAGACATAGTAGAGAAGTTAGAATCTCTTAAAGGAACCAACCGTTTTGACTATAACTTCATAAAGAATACGCCAGACCTTGCCGAAATGATAAGCCGTGGTCTTGGGAATATAAGCCTTCCAGAGCCAAGAATTGAACGGATTGTAGAAATCTTGGTTTCTGACCCTAACGGAGACGACATAACTACGGGGGACGGCAAGGCGTACTTCAGAGTGCCACAAACCATGACAGGGATGGAACTTATCAGTGTTTTTGCCCATTTAAGCACTGCTTCTACTTCTGGTGTTCCAACTATTCAACTAAGGAATTCAACCCAGGGGGTTGATATGTTAAGCACTGTTTTGACGATTGACGCTTTAGAAATTGACTCTAACACGGCTGTTACCCCAGCAGTAGTGGATACTACTAACAAGCGTGTCTTTTCTGGCGATGTAGTGTATGTGGATATTGATGTTGCGGGTACTAATGCTAAAGGATTATTAGTTGAAATGATATTTAAGCTATCGTAACTTATGCCACAACAATTTCTTATTAACGGAGGGGCTAATGACTTTGCGATAGATAGTGGTGATTATGCTTGGATTGTCGCCCCGCCCGTTACACTTGCAGATGCTTGGGTAACCGATGAAAGCTTAAAAGGTATTCCTGCCGCTAAGGCAATGACCTTGAAAAATATGGTATTTAGGGTAACAACTGCTCCTGGGGCAGGAGATACATATACTTTAACTGTTATGGTGAATGGTGTGGCGTCTGCGGCGGCAGTTACTATTAGCGACACCAACACCCAAAATACTGCAAGTTTTTCGGTATCGGTTTCCCAAGGAGATACTGTTTCTGTCAGATATACAGAGAGCGGGACACCAGCTGGTGCTGACAATCTTTATTGGTCATTGGTAGCTGAAAGCGTAACAGATGACTATTTTGTAATGTTTGGGGTTATCAACGATAACCCAGCTTTTGGAACAACTGAATATGGCTCTATTCAGGGATACAGTGGGGCATCGGGTGCGTGGCAAGCTGATAATGAAGCTGTTGATATGCCAATTCCGTTGGCGGGAGATTTAACCGATATGTATATAAAAGCCGCTGGTGTTGTTCCTTCGGGAGATACGCGAACATTTACAGTGATGAAAGCTTTAGACACTACCGCCTTGACAATTACTTATAATGCTACCGAAACAGGCGTGAAAAGTATTACTGGACAATCAATAGCGGTGGTAGCTGGAGATATGCTTTCTATGAGAACCACGGATACAAACAACGAAAGCGGTATAGATAATATAATTTTTTCCATTGCCGTAACACCGACAACTGCGGGGCAGAGTGCTATTATGTTTGCAAATGTTGATACTCCTGTTAATACTGGAACTGAATATAATATGATACAGGGAAAGGGCATAGCTTGGAATTCTACCGAGGACGTTGGTGAATTTATGGTTCTTTACGAAACAACAGTTCAGGCGATGTACGCTGATATAGAAACAGCCCCAGGAGCAGGAAATGATTGGGATTTTAGTTTACGAGAAGAAGCAACTACCGATTTAGCTACAGTTAATATCGGGGAAACAGCAACAACTGGTAATACTACGGGGTTAAGTGTGGCAATTACAACGGGCAATAGATATACCCTAAAATCTGTTCCAACAAGTTTACCTACCAGCACGGGAAAGGGATTGCATTTTGGTATTCAGATATTTTTTGCGGTAACAGAAGCCTCAACAACTACTACAACCACCACTACCACAACAACTACGACTACGACTTCCACAACCTCTACTACCACAACCCAAAACCCAACTACTACGACAACTACTACTACAACTACGACTACAAGCACCACAAGCTCAACGACTAGCACTACTACCAGTACCACTTCTACGACTACCAGTACCACATCAACAACCACTACTAACACTTCCACATCAACCTCAACTACGACCACCACTAGCACTACCTCTTCTACTACTACTACGACCACCAGTACAACATCAAGCACCACTTCTACAACTTCGTCAACTACTTCTACTACTTCCACTACAACCAGCACAACTTCAACTACGACTTCAACAACCTCTACTACGACCAGCACGACTTCAACAACTAGCAGTACGACTTCCACTACTTCCAGCACCACAAGTACGACTACTACTTCTACAACATCAACAACGACAAGCAATACCTCAACATCAACTACTTCAACTACTACCTCGTCAACTACAAGCACAACCAGTACCACGACCACCAGCTCAACCAGTTCAACGAGCAGCACTACAACATCATTTATTACGACTTCCCCCCCATTCGTTTTCTCACCAAGAGTCTTAGTCTTTTAGGAGAGTTGACATGAAAATTATAAGGAGTAAAATAAAGTTATGCCAGAAGAAGTAAAACAGGAAATAACTAATGCAGTATTAGCAGAGCAGATAAAAGGGCTTACTAAAATTACTGATGAGCGGTTTTCATCAATTAAAGAATCATTGGGGAGAATTGAACAGCATAATTTAGGTTTTGCCACTAAAATTGAGCTAGAAGAAACCAAGAAAGATTTTACAGATTCCATTAAAAGAATCCAGGAGGGTTTTGCCCAACACAATCTAGACGATAAGGAAAGTTTTGGTGGACTTGCAAGTGGTCAAAAAGAAGTGCGAGATACTCTGCTTAAATGGGGGGCGATATTCGGAGCAATTCTTACTGTACTGTCATTTTTATCACCAGTTCTTTTGAAATATCTAGGTTGGGGGTAGTTATTGACACCCCTTTCCTAAGGTATAGAATTAGGGTAGAGTGTTACACCATCTATCGTAAGATAGGTGTTGATTCGCAAACCACCGACCTTTGGGTGGGTGGTGTAGCACTTCAACATCACGCCTTTGGGGGTTTCCCTATGAAAGAACGCATTTTAGAACGGGAGTTGAAAGACAAGCAGGACTTTGAGGAGGTTATTGCCCAGCTAAGAGTTGCCTTCACATGGGCAAAACTTGAACACAAGCAATTCTTCCTTGAAGTCTGGATGGCAGACCGAACAACGGCGTTGCCCCGAAACTCGGAAGGTATTAAAAAGAAGCAGTATCTCACTGCTATCACTTCCGAGCTTCTACCCGTTGAAATACCGTGAAATCACAAGGACTGCTACCCCTTGTGACCGTCAAGCGAGATAGGCTTGGAAAGTTCACACCCGTAGTGCTGACATACAAGCCGTTTCGCCCTGGGGCAGGGAAGCCCCACTTAATATGGGCTGTGCAAGCATTTCTCTCACTTAACCTGCCATTTGGCGTAAAGGAGGACGCTTTGCACAGCCCTCCATTTTCAATACTATGCCATTAAAATACTGCAAACCATTCAAAAACGCACAGCCATGGAATATGACTCAAGGGTTTCATAAAGACCACCAAGCTAACGACTTCGCTGGAAGTTATGGTGAGTTTTTATGTGCACCCTTTAATGCTAAAGTGGTAAATGTCAGAGCACCCGAAAACTTAGACGGACTGATAGATGATTTACAAAATGGATGTGGAATAAGGCTTCAAAGCGTTGAAGACTCTACAGTTTCTATATCCTATTGGCACACACTTCCTGTGTTTCCCGTTAAAAAAGGCGATACTGTAATAATGGGACAACCAGTAGCCCAAATGGGAAATACGGGATTTGTGATGTCTGGCAGTGAAATTGTAACCGTTGACAAAAAACTTACCCCTCCATATAAGGGAACACACGTTCATATTACTATGGGCGGTACTGATTCTTTTGGAAACTATTTGCCCCTAGATTACAGTAGTATGATTGACTGGCTAATTCCTGTAAAGTACGATACAATTACTACTATACAAGCATTTTTACAGAGCATTATTAACATTTTAAATAAGTGATGGATTCAGACATTATCACAGTAGTTTCGTTGTCTTTAGTCGCCATTTTGTCGGCAATGGCGTGGTTAGCTTATTTGTTGGGTAAAAAGTAATTAAATAAAAAACAAATGAAAAAACTTATAAAATCAAAAACAATTTGGTTGGCAGTTATTACATTTTTAGTGGGAGGGTTTATGGCGCTGGAAAGTCAAATGCCATCAGTGGGTTGGGTAGTTATGGGAAAAGCAGTCATGGACGCACTGCTTAGGTTTGTAACTAAGGACGAACTAATAGCATAAAAAAACAGGGGCTTAACATGAAAAAGGGAAGAAAACTCAAACAAATAATCAATGGACAGTTAAAATGTTCTAACTGTAAGAGAATGTTGGATACTTTTAATTTCGGTAAAAAAAGAAACCTAGAGTGTAAAGTTGGCTATGAGTCTTTTTGTAAAAAGTGTAATGGATTCACTAAATCAAGAAGAGAAAAAGGTGGTAGTATGACCAGTAAGGAGTTTGGAGATTGGATTGCATCTCAAAACCCTGCGTGTTTCTATTGTAGTATTACTCCATCGGAAATAGAAAAGATTAAACATACGCATATTTTTTGGGGAAACTATGGCGGACTTACTATTGATAGAACAGATAGTACAAAAGGTTACGATAAAGATAATTTAGTTTTAGCTTGTATGAGATGTAATAGAATTAAAAGTAACATTTTTACTTATGATGAGATGGTAATAATAGGAAAAATGTTAAGAAATAAAAACCCCCGCAAAGGTAACTAAGCAGGGGCAAAAATGTACATTTTATGTATCTCTGGCGAGATTGAGTTAATGTTGGCATGTATATGAATACATGTCAATAGCAAATAGGGTATATTTGACATTGGCTTATTTTTTTGCTATAATAGTCACATAGGATAGGAAACGAACTCAGCTTTGTGGAGAAACAAAAAGCGGTATCTCTACAAAGAATACCGCTTTTTGGTTTATTTAGTCTTGGGTAGAATTCCCGTCATAATTGGCGTACAAAGTGCACGGGGAATAACCTCCTTAACAATATGGGACAAAGAAGGTGCACCGTTACAAAACCCATAAGCATTAGCTAGGAGAAAGAGTACGCACCCAAGACTAAGTTAATCAATCTATGCGTCCTATCCCCGCACACAAGTGGTCGTGGCATCATGATAAATGCGTGAACTGCGGAACGACGGGTAAAACTGGAAACCAGGCACACTCCTGCAAAGGATTTTGCATACGGTGTTACGATAAGAAACGCTCCATGGAAACCGACAAAACAAAAAGGAGGGAAATGCACGAAAGGGCTTGGAATAGAATTAAGTCAAGCCCTGAACGTCTTAGGGCTCACTACGAATACCAAAAAAAATGGAGAGATACTAACCCCTTGTATAGGGCTTTTTTAGAAAAACAAAAGGCAAGGTTAAGGTTTCAGCGGTTTGTAAAAAACTACTTTGAAAACCCTACTAATCCACTGCACAGAAAGCACCAAGGGCTTGTAGTAGTTTTTGAGTTTGGCTATCAGCATTATAAAATAACTACTCCGATACAGCCACTAAAGAAAGTATCAGAATATGATAGCAAAAATGGAAAAAGAGTAGCAATGGAATTAGAACTATTTAAACTCGTTTTAGAGCAGTACCTAGAAAAAAGACAATTAGAAAATACTTATCCACAGCAATAGTGGACAGGTAGGACTTGACACAGACCCTTTAATTTGCTATACTGGGTGTAGTGAGATTAAAAGGTCGCAGTTAAAACTAATCAAATTCATTGAAATGGAGAAAGTTTCAAAGTTTATAGAACCCAATGAGCTAACCCCACGGGAACAGTCGTGCTACGACTTCCTTTCCGAGCACCCTGGTGCTACCAACATCCAGGCCTGCAAGGTAGTTTACGGCAGGTGTGATGTGTTTCTTCTAAAAAACCTAAGCCAGATTTTTACAGCATTACGCAAAAAGGGTTATTTATTTTATACGGTCAGAGGTCAAATTTGGGACATCGGTAGCAAAGATACCAAGTTGGAGATTAAACTGATTGCCCAAAAGAGTCTGGGAAAGAAAATGATTGGCTATTTGAAAAGCAATATTCGGGTTATGCAACAGGCAACCGACAAAGCCCAACTAGAACCAGTCAAGGAGCAATTAGTAGAAGCAGTGCAAATTCTCGTAAAAGAGAAGGTTATCAACTTAATGGGTCTTCGCAGGCTCATTATGCAGCAAGGTCGTCAAAAACCAGTTAAACTATTAAAATAACATGCCAAAATTTAAGAAATTTCACACGTTTACAAGAGAAGAGCTAGAATTCATTGTTAAAGGTTTTACTACCGAACCAATGGGTGTCTTGGAGATTGCCAAATCACTTCGTATCAGCAAAGCAACCCTAATGGCAAACGTAGGTTATTTGAGGAAACTGGGAGTAGATTTGCCAAAAAAGACCAACGGAGCAGGGAATAGGGATTTGCTCAGGGCTTTTGCCGAAGAGTGGCTGGCAAAGAATAAAGGAACAAAAACCAATGGCAAAAAGTAAAACCAAAAGGTACGTTACTCTTGAGGAGAGCAAATACCGCAAGAGAAAGCGTGATAGTGATAGTATTGAGGCATTGAAGCCCTTAATAGAAAAAGCCCACAAGCTATTAAGGCACAAAAAGGTCGCAGATAAAAATAATCAAAGTAAACCACATGAACACAAAGAAAAAGCTATTAAAAGAGGGTGAGAAAGTCATATTTGGTGACTGTGAGCACCACGACCACGCACCAAATGGTGAGTGTTTAGTGTTATCATGGGAAAGTCCATGTGGAAAACCTCATAATGGAAACGAAGAAGCAGGTTGTCTTGAGTGCGAAGCCATCAAGCAAAACATCTAAAAGCCCAATCGTATTAGTGGAAATAGCAAGGTCGTTCGCCTATAAACTTAATATTGGAAATTATCAGAGTGCGGACTTCTTTTGCAGTCGGAAGCAAGAAGTACCCATTCAAGAAGATGATGAAGTATCAGAAGCAATGTTCCAGTGGTGCAAAGGTCAAGTTGAAATGGAAGTGTCACGCTACATTGAAGAGCATAAGCCTGAAAGCGAGAAGATTATTGATGTTGGTGTGCCCTTAGACTTCCCAAAAAAGAAATGATACACGCTATTATCGTATTTGAGTGGCTAATGCCGACATTCCACATCATCAATATTGGAAAAATCAGGGCAGAAGAACACTTGCCCAACGGCAGACCAACAGGTAGAACCGCACCAGCATTTATTATTGTCATTTTAGGTGTTGGTATTCAAATAATGTGGATAAAATAATATGGAAAGAAAAAACCTTTACTTAGATAATTGGGGAAGACTCACCGTAGCTATCGGGTTCAAAATTTTTTTCAAGGACTTAACCCATAGAGAAATTAAGATTTTGAATATGCGGTTCGGATTAGAAGACGGGATTATGCACACCTTAGAAGAAACGGCTGAAGAGTTCGGTGTAACTCGTGAACGTGTTAGGCAAATTCAAGCAAAAGCATTAGATAAAATACGAGTAAGATTAAATGACTATCCAAGAAGTAATTAAAAATCACTACAATAAACCTAAGGAAAAACCACGGGAAATTGGACGCTACCATGCTTCAGAACTTTGGGGCATTAAGAAGGGCTACACAACCACTGGGAATTTCTTTACAGGCAAGCCCGTAGACGCCCAAGGAGCATATAATATGTTTTGGGGCAGTGCTGGGGAGGATTTCCTAGGAAAAATCTTCCAGGAGGGCAATTTGGACTTCACAACGCAAGATAGATTGGAAGTCAAGGTAAATGACTGGTATATTAGTGGTAAGGTTGACTTCAACTTTCCAGCATTCATACTAGAAACTAAGTGTCCCAAGGAAGCTACTACTGGAATACCCGATAAGTGGAAAGACCAAATGGAGTTTTACCACAGGGCTACGGGGAAACCAGTAAACCTGGGTATCTTCANCAAGAATGGGGGCAACACGATAATCAACTTCTACCCTTACGAGCCCGAAGACCAACGTTGGGATGAGATAAAGGTCATATTGCAAAACTTTCATAACAAATTATTAAAAAAACATGGAAAAAAATAAACCAACAGAGTGCCCGAAATGCCACGAAAGAGCCTTGTGGAAGAACGAAGGTATCTCTAAGAAAAATGGGAAACCGTATGCGAACGTAAAGTGCTCAAAGTGCAGTTATTTGGAGTGGTTAGTGGTAGAAGAAAAAGCATCATCAAAACCAGCACCCGAAGGATGGCAAAAGCCATTTGAGGGAACTGGTACAGCCGAAAAGGTCAATTCTGAATTATTAATATTAGAAGAAATACAAGCATTAAGGCGTGAATTAAAGCAACTAGCAACAATCGTGATGAGCAATTTAGGAGAAGAAGCACCACACGAAGAAGAATAATGGAGAAAATGTATAAGTGAACTTAATTCTTAAAGGGAACCCAGTATCAACTAACTCATTGTACCGAAACAGGGGCAATATCACCTACATGAGCCGTAAGGGTAAGGAAAGAAAGGAAATGTACCAGTGGGAGGCAAAAACGCAGTACAGGGGCTCACAGCCCCTCACGGGGGCATTACAAGTAGAGGTTAAACTCTTCTTTGGAGATAAAAGAATTCGTGATATTGATAATTACTCCAAAATCCTGTTAGATGCCCTCACTGGTATTATTTGGGAGGATGACCGTCAAATTTATAAAATGACCGTGGAGAAATTCATAGGTAAAGAAGACCCACGGATTGAAATAACCGTAAAAAAACTATGACCAGAGAAATAAAATTCAGGGAGTGGAGTCCAGAAGATAAACAAATGTTTGGCGAATGGACTTTGGCTCAAATTGCCAGTGGAGAATATGTTACTAAGTTTGATAAAGATGGAGTAATTATGCAATTCACTGGCTTAAAAGACAAAAACGGCAAAGAGATTTACGAGGGGGATTTGTTAAAAGTAGGAAATGGTAATCCCTTTGAAGTTATCTGGTGGGAAAAGAAATGTGCTTACAACATTGATGAATATGCACAGGCGTATGGTTGTGAAGTCATCGGCAATATTTATTCTAACCCTGAACTTTTGAAATAATATGCAATGTCCATTTTGTAACCAACCCCACTATTACGAAGTAAAAAGAAGTAAAACCTTTGTGTGGTTTTCCTGTGCCCAATGCGGGTGTAAACGTAGAAAAAAGAATGAACAAATCTATGACAAAAATCTTAACCAAGCAACGAAAATACGCAATCAAGAACAGGGAGAAGTACAACGAATACCAACGCTATTATAAAAAAACCCACCGAGATAAGGTGAATGAGTGGAGGCGTAGGGCAAAAATGCGTAATTCAGCCTGAACTATATTCAA
>C687J35021_10001452_pt1 | contig 17993 bp, 14 predicted proteins | sample RifCSPhighO2_12_FD_35021 | JGI IMG/M metagenome (IMG submission 35021)
GGTGGTGATGGTCGAGAGCGACAAGATCGGCCGCAAGATTCCCAACCTGGAACTGCCCTGGAGCAGCGTCCATACCCTGATCACCGACGAGCGCCTCAGCGATGAGGTGCGTGAACAACTGACGGCGCGCGGAGTCAACCTGATCTGCGCAGCCTTAGAGCATAAATAGGAGAAGATTATGTGTGGCATCGTGGGCGCCGTCGCCGAACGCAACATCACCGCCGTGCTGGTGGAAGGCCTGAAACGCCTGGAATACCGCGGCTACGACAGCGCCGGTGTGGCGTTGCTGAATGAACAGGGCCAGCTCGAGCGCCGCCGTCGGGTGGGCAAGGTCAGCGAACTGCAGGCCGCGTTGAACGACGAGCCGCTGGCGGGGCGCCTGGGCATCGCCCACACCCGCTGGGCCACCCACGGTGCGCCGAGCGAGCGCAACGCCCACCCGCACTTCTCCGGTAGAGAGCCCGGCAGCGAGCTGGCGGTGGTGCACAACGGCATCATCGAAAACCACGAGCAACTGCGCGCTCAGCTCAAGGGCCTGGGCTATGTGTTCAGCTCGGATACCGACACCGAAGTCATCGTCCACCTGCTCGAGCACAAGCTGCAGAGCCTGGGCGACCTGAGCGCCGCGCTCAAGGCCGCGGTCAAGGAACTGCACGGCGCCTACGGCCTGGCGGTGATCAGTGCGCAACAACCGGATCGCCTGCTCGCCGCCCGCAGCGGCAGTCCGCTGGTGATCGGCCTGGGCCTGGGCGAGAACTTCCTCGCCTCGGATCAACTGGCCTTGCGCCAGGTCACCGACCGTTTCATGTACCTGGAAGAAGGCGATATCGCCGAGATCCGTCGCGACGGCGTGCAGATCTGGGATGTCGACGGCAATTCGGTGCAGCGCGAAAGCGTGCAGTACAACGAAGGCGCCGAGGCCGCGGACAAGGGCGCGTTCCGCCACTTCATGCTCAAGGAAATCCACGAGCAGCCCAAGGTGGTCCAGCGCACCCTGGAAGGTCGCCTGGGCAGCAACCAGGTGCTGGTCCAGGCGTTCGGCCCGCAAGCCGCCGAGCTGTTCGCCCGGGTCAAGAACGTGCAGATCGTCGCCTGTGGCACCAGCTATCACGCCGGCATGATCGCCCGTTACTGGCTGGAGGAACTGGCCGGGATTCCCTGCCAGATCGAGGTGGCCAGCGAATTCCGCTACCGCAAGGTGGTGGTGCAGCCGGCTACCCTGTTCATCAGCATTTCCCAGTCCGGCGAAACCGCCGACACCCTGGCCGCGCTGCGCAACGCCAAGGCGCTGAGCCCCGAGCAGGGCGGTTACCTGGCCAGCCTGGCGATCTGCAACGTCGGCATCAGCTCGCTGGTGCGCGAATCCGACCTGTGCCTGCTGACCCAGGCCGGCCCGGAAATCGGCGTGGCCTCGACCAAGGCCTTCACCACCCAGCTGGTCGCCCTGATGCTGCTCACCCTGTCCCTCGGCCAGGTCCGCGGCAGCCTGGATAAACAGTTGGAAGCCGAACTGGTCGACGAACTGCGCCGCCTGCCGACCCGCCTAGGTGAAGCCCTGGCGATGGACACGGTGGTGGAGAAGGTCTCCGAACTGTTCGCCGAGAAGCACCACGCGCTGTTTCTTGGCCGTGGCGCGCAGTACCCGGTGGCCATGGAAGGCGCGCTCAAGCTCAAGGAAATTTCCTATATCCACGCTGAAGCCTACCCGGCCGGCGAGCTAAAGCACGGCCCCCTGGCCCTGGTCGACAGCGACATGCCGGTGGTCACGGTGGCGCCGAACAACGAGCTGCTGGAGAAGCTCAAATCCAACCTGCAGGAAGTGCGTGCCCGTGGCGGCGAGTTGCTTGTGTTTGCCGATGAGCAGGCCGGCCTGCGCAACGGTGAGGGCACCCATGTGGTGAACATGCCGCATATCCACGACGCCCTGGCGCCGATTCTCTACACCATTCCGCTGCAGCTGCTGTCCTACTACGTCGCCGTGCTCAAGGGCACCGACGTCGACCAGCCGCGCAACCTGGCCAAGAGCGTGACGGTCGAGTAAGCGGCATGCACCCGGCGCTGGCCCTGCTGCTGGACTGTTGCCAGGCGCTGCTGGCCGGCGATCAGGTGTTAATCGCCCGGCTGCGCGCCGCAGGCTTTGTCTGCGCCACGGCGGCCTGGCAGTTTCGCCTGCCGGCCCTGCATGCCTACCTGATGACGCGCCTGCCGCCTGGCGAGCGCGTCGACTACCCAGCCTTTCTACGCGAACTCTATGCCAGCGACCTGAATGCGCGCCTGCGCGAGGTGGGCGCCGAGATAGTCATTGTGGATAACCTCGGCAAGGTCGATTTGAGCACCTACGGCCTCATACCTCTGACGACCTGAACAGGTGCCGATGTTCGGCGTTATACAGCGCCGAATCGGCGAACTGTTCGGTGAAAGCCCTTGGCGCGCACCCGCTCTTCGATATCGGCCAGGGTGCCGCTGACCCAGTCCTGATCCGGCCAGCTGGCACGATGGACCACGGCGATCGGTCATTCGGTTGGCAACGGATTCAGCCGTTGCCAACCCAGGCCGCCTGTTGGCTAACATCACCACTGCCGAATCTTTCACGATAAGCGGAGGGCGGCAAACCGACTGCATTCCGGAAGGCCGCCCGGAAGCTTTCCACCGATCGGTACCCGCAGGCCTGGGCAATGCCGGCCGTGCTTTGGTCGGTGCTCTCCAGCAGCTCCCTTGCCCGGTTCAGTCGTTCCTGTTGCAACCAGGCCTTGGGCGATAGGCCTGTGGTTTCAATGAAGCGCCGCAGGAAGGTGCGCTCGCTCATGGCAACACGGGCGGCCATGTCGCGCACACCCAGGGGTTGATCCAGGTTTTCGCGAATCCACTGCAGCACACGGGTCAGTTCGTTGCGCGGCGACTTGCACACAGGCGCGACGATGAATTGAGACTGGCCGCCGGTTCTTTGCGGTGCCATGACCAGACGCCGGGCCACCGAGTTGGCGACGTGTGTCCCGTAATCCCTGGCAATCAGATGCAGGCAGGCGTCGATGCCGGCCGCGCTGCCGGCTGAGGTGATCAATTGCCCCGCATCGACATAAAGCACATTGGGATCGACCTTGATGAGAGGGAACCGCTCGGCCAGTTCACGGGAAAACTGCCAATGGGTGGTCACGGTTTCGCCGTCGAGCAGCCCGGTGGCGGCGAGCACGAATACGCCCGAGCAGATAGACAGCAAGCGAGCACCCCGGGCGTGGGCTCTTCTGAGGGCTTGCAGCAAGGCTTCTGGAGGCGGTTCGTGACGGTTGCGCCAACCGGGAACGATGATGGTTTGTGCGGTTTCAAGGGCTTCCAGCCCGGTATCGACAGAGATCTGAAGGCCCCCCAGCGCGTGCATCGGCCCCGAATCGACGGCAACGATCCGATGGGTGTACCAAGGCATGTCCAGTTCTGGACGAGGCAGGCCGAATATCTCTAAAGCGATACCAAATTCGAATACGCAAAGGCCCTCATACACGAGGATTGCCACTGTTCTCGGATTAGCGTGCATTTGGCGTAAATTCACCGTTTATTGTCTTCTGCTGCACTGTAGCGGACAGCCTCATCCTCCTATAATAGCTGTCTGGCAATCAGGAAAACCACGACGACTACACTTTAACAAGACTGACAGTCGCATTACCGGCACCTACCCCAATGCACTGATACATGATTGTCACCTTCCAGAATTATGCCTATTTTTTACAAATATCGATTGAACGAGTCGGTGAAGTGCGCGCGACCCATTGAGTTTTCTCAAGGATGTTGTTGAAGGCGTTGGCGCGACTGCAGTTTGATTTAGTGATATCCGGATTAACTTGGACGTTGTGACGGAATGGACTATGTTGCTGATCCAGATATTGTTTGTGATGTTGTCAGCAAAGCTTCTCGGTGCGGTTTTCAGTCGTTTGGGGCAGCCTCAAGTCGTTGGAGAAATGATCGCCGGTTTCGTATTGGGTCCCGTTGTACTGGGCCAGTTGTTTCCGGTCTTTCATCAGCAGTTATTTGATAGCAGCGCTATTACCCAACTGAAAGTTTTAAGTGAACTGGGCATTTTGTTGTTCATGTTCGTGATCGGTGCCGAGTTCCGTTTTCCATTGAAGCAGAGCAAGACCGGCTTCAAGGCCATCGTCATCGGTGGCTTCAGTATCGTCACTCCCTTCGCCCTTGGCGCCGCGATCGCCCCCTGGTTAATTGAGCATTTCCCGATGCCCGGCACCTCCCGCCTGGGCTTCATCCTGTTCATAGGTACCGTGTTTTCGGTCACGGCGTTTCCGGTGCTGGCACGGATCCTCAAGGAACGCGGCATGCTCGGCACGCAAACCGGTGCAATTGCCCTATTGGCTGCAGCCATGAGCGACGTGGTGGCCTGGATGTTGATTGCCGCCGTGGCGATGGTGAACGGTGATGACAGCAACTGGATGGCCCTGGTGGCTCGTGGAGCCTGCCTGGTACTGCTGGTGGTGTTTTCTTTACTGGTGCTCAAGCCCCTGTTGGCCCGCTGGCTCGCCGCCGAAGGGCGACTCGCCCAGCCGATGGTGCTGGTGTTGCTGCTGGCCGGTGTGTTGATCTACGGCAGCCTGACCCACGCCTTGCAAGTACACGCGGTGTTTGGCGCCTTCCTGTTCGGGCTTTGCCTACCGCGGGACCAGCGCTTGCTGGACATGATCATCGAACGGCTGGAGCACGTGTCACTGATCATACTGATGCCCTGTTTCTTCGCCCTCGCCGGGTTGAGCACCACCTCATCGGCGTTTACCGGCCTCGGCATCTGGATGCTACTGGTGATTGTGCTGGTGGCAGTGGTCGCGAAGATCGGCGGCAGTGCACTGGGCGCCCGGCTGGTGGGGTGTTCCTGGTCGACGTCGCTGACCATCGGCGCCCTGATGAACACCCGCGGGCTGATGGAACTGGTGGTGCTCAAGATCGGCCTGGACATGGGGATCATCGGCGGCGAGCTGTTCACCGCCCTGGTGGTCATGACCATTGTCACGACGCTGATGACCGGTCCGCTGATGAGTCTGCAAAACAAGAACGTTTTTCTTCGTGGGCACCTGGTAAGTCCTAAGCGTGCAGTTCCCCCTATGGATTTGTAACACCGACCGATAACAATGGAATGGAGCGATAAATGAGCGAACAAACATCCAGCTTGGTCATCAAGGTCATGGAGCAGCAACTGGCCAAGCATTTCCAGACCCTCTTGCAAGATGAAAACCATATGAAGCAGATTCGTAATGAATTTCGCCGCGATGGGTATTTCAACTTCAAGAACTTTTCGTTTCTACCGAAGAAAATTCTGGAAAATGTCCACACCGAAGTTCATGCGCTGCTGGACGAGTATTCGGTACGTCGCGATGTAGCCGTTCCCTCTACCGGTAATACCTACCGCAAGATGTACAACGTCAATCAACCGGAAATCGCCGAGGGCGGGACTTTCATTCCGGCGCTTTATCAGTCCGAGTCGCTGCGCAATTTCCTGGGCAACATCGCGGGCGATGATCTGGCGTCCTGCTGGGAGCAGGAGCAATACCTGATCACCAAACTGAGCCATCCGGGCGATACCCATGGCTGGCACTGGGGTGACTACCCTTACACCATGATCTGGATCATCGAAGCCCCTGAAGACCCGGCCATTGGCGGCGTGCTGCAATGCGTACCGCACAGCGAGTGGGACAAGCAGAATCCGCGGATCTGGCAGTACATCCTGAACAACCCCATCAAGTCCTATCACCACCTCAAGGGTGATGTGTATTTCCTCAAGTCCGACACCACGCTGCACCATGTGGTGCCGATCCAGAAGGAAACCACTCGCATCATTCTCAATACCTGCTGGGCCAGCGCTCATGACCGGCGCACCGATGTCGCCCACGAAAGTATCGAAGTGATCTGGGATACCAAAGCCAGGACTACCGAAGAAGCCTGACCGACGAGCGGCCGGGCGGACGGGTGTCAGTCCGGCTTCATATTCGAATCAACGTTGCCCCCGGGGCTCAAGGAAGCAAGCCATGTCCATTACTCAAGAAACCTTTCAATCTGAAACCGCCTACGTCGTACGCAACGAGGGTGTCGACGTGGAACTCAAGCTGTTCATGGATGAGCAGATCGACTACATCCTCAAACATCGCGCTACCGAACACCCGTTCCTCAATGCCTACGCTGAACACGGCCTGCCGCCGGAGCAGAGCAAGGTGCTGTACCTGGAAACCTTGCATTACTTCAAATACCTGCCGTTCTATGTGTGTGGGATTTCCACCATCACCCGCGACGAGGCGGTTCTGCGCACCATCGCGTTCAATGCCCGTGACGAGCTGGGTGAAACCCATTCCCACTCGGACCTGTACCGCAAGTTCCTGCATGACAAGGGCATCAGCGAAGAGCAGATCGAAGCCTACAAATGCCTGCCAAGCACACAGGCCTTGAATGACGGCATCTGCGCGCTCTACAGCAAGCCGCCATTACAGAAAGCCCTGGGCGGGCTGTTCGCTGACGAGGCGATGTCGGCGTCGATGGTTTCCAAATACAACGACGGTTTGATCAAGGAAGGCGTGAGCGAACGCGGACGTTTTTTCTGGACGCTGCATATGGAAGTCGAAGTAGGACATTCCAATGCTGTATTCAACGTCATGGAAAAGCACCTGCAAACACCGCAAGAGCGTCGTCTGTTTGCCGAGGGCATTGAACAGTACCTGCACCTGATGGAAGTGTACTGGGACGGCATCGAGCGCAAACTCAACGCTGAGGGACGCCCATGACCGCCAGAAATGAATCCGGACAGGGCGTGGCCTTCGGGCTCGGCGCCACCTTGCTTTGGGGATCCTATCCCCTCTGGTACAAACCGCTGGCGGGGCTCGACGCGTACCATCTGCTGTCCTGGCGGGTGGTGTTCGCCGAGCTGTTTCTCGTAGCGCTGGTGTTGCTGACCGCGCGGGTCGGGACTTTGCGCTCGACGCTCAAGACGGTTCGCCCGGCCAACGTGCTCACCGTCTCCGCGGTACTGGGGTTGTGGTGGCTGATGTACATCTACGGGATCATGTCCGGGCGGGTGCTGGAAGTGGCCTTCGGCTATTTCCTCAGCCCGATCATGAGCATGGTGGTGTCACGGGTGATCTTCAAGGAGCCCCTCACGTCCCTGCAGACCTGGGCCATTTTCCTCGCCGTGACGGGTGTGACGCTGATGGCGTTCGAGTTGCTGAACCTGCATTCCTTCCCTTGGATCGCGTTGATCATCGGTTTCTGCTATTCCTTCTACGGCATCTTCAAGAAGAAGGTTCCTGGCGACCCGGTGGTCATCCAGACGCTTGAAATCGCCGTACTGCTGCCGTTTGCTGCGCTGTTTTTGCTGCTGGCACAGGCTCAAGGTCTGGGTCATCAGTTCCTGCAATCGGGCACCCGCGATCTGCTGCTGGTCGCGACGGGCCTAATCACGGTGCTGCCGTTGTGGTGGTACAGTCTGGCGGCCAAGCAATTGTCGATGATCACGCTGGGTTTCTTGCAGTTTGTACCGCCAATCTGCAACTTCCTGCTGGCGGCGTTCGTTTATGGTGAACCGGTCTCGTCGTTGAAACTGGCGGCGTTTTCGTTCATCTGGCTGGCGCTTGCGCTGTTTACGTGGAACTCCATCCGGGTTCAGCGGGCAGCGGCAGCCGCCAGGTTGTCCGTGCAAATGCGTACGGTATGACATACCCACCTGCGCCGTCTTCAGGCGGCGCGGGTTTTTCAGGATAAGGGAATCGAAATGAAGAAAGTCGCCGTGGTGGGTTGCACCGGTGCAGTGGGCATGACCATGCTGCAATTGCTTGAAGACACCGACTACGAAGTGGTCTGCATGGCCTCTGAGCGTTCAGCGGGCAAGCGCTTGAAGGCGGGTAACACCGAGCACCTGATCGAACCCTTTTCGGTCGAAGGCTGTGCCTCGTGCGATATTGTCTTCTTGTGTGTTTCCGGGTCCTTCGCCCTGGAATATGGCGAGCGTCTGGCTGAAAACGCCTATGTCATCGATAACTCGTCGGCTTTCCGTTATCACAAAGAGATCCCGCTGCTTGTACCGCCAATCAACGGTCAGCGTTACAAGGGTGAAAAACTGATCGCCAACCCCAACTGCTCCTCGGCCATTGCGCTGATGGTGCTGGGGCCGCTGCATGACGCCTTCGGGCTGGACAGCGCGATCATCTCCACCTATCAGGCTGCCAGCGGAGCGGGGCAGCCGGCGATGCTGGAGCTGCGGGAGAAGGCGAAGGCCTTCAGCGACTATGGCGATCAGGACGACAGCGAGAACTTCGCCCATAACCTGGCGTTCAACGTGATTCCCCAGGTCGATTCATTTGAAGACAACGGCTACACCCGTGAAGAAATGAAAGTGGTCTGGGAGTTGCGAAAGGTCCTGAACGAACCGGAGCTGGCCATCAGCACCACGGCGGTCCGGGTGCCGACCCTGCGTTCCCACGCCGAGAGCCTGAGCCTGCGCTTCAAAAAGCCCATCGAATCACTGGAGCAAGTGCGCGAACTGTTGCGTGCGGCGCCGGGGGTTGAAGTTGTGGATGAGCCCAAGCAAGGCGTTTATCCGATGCCCATGACATCAACCTATAAGCACGCGGTGGAAGTCGGGCGGATTCGCTACAACCTGATCTATGGCGAACATGGACTGGACCTGTTCATCAGTGGAGACCAGTTGCTGCGTGGCGCGGCGCTGAATGCGTTCGAAATCATGCAATTGGTTACGGATTGATCAGATCAGGCCCTGAACAAGAAAACGCGCAGCCGTATTCAGCGGCTGCGCGTCTCTCACAATAACTCGACTGGGCCTCTCTGTCTTCCTGCATATCGTCCAGGTATTCCGTTTGGCCCGGCAGTTCGGTCACCGACCGCTATANGTACCTGGAAGAAGGCGATATCGCCGAAATCAAGCGCGACAGCGTGCAGATCTGGGACGCCGCCGGCCAGGCGGTGCAGTACCACGAGGGTGCGGAAGCCACGGACAAGGACGAGTACCGCCACTTTATGCTCAAGGAAATCTTCGAGTAGCCCAAGGTGGTGCAGCGCACCCTGGAAGGCCGCCTGGGCAGCGATCACGTCCTGGTGCAGGTGCGGGCGCCTAACCCATCCTACGGTCTGATCCGTGAGTGCCCCCAGTTTGCTGCGCTGCTGCGCGGCATCGAAGACGGGGCGACCCCGCTTATAGCTCTGACGACCTGAACAGATGCCGATGTTCGGCGTTATACAGCGCCGAATCGGCGAACTGTTCGGCGTTCAGTACCCGTCCCACCAGGATCAGCGCGGTGCGGCGAAAGCCCTTGGCGCGCACCCGTTCTTCGATATCGGCCAGGGTGCCGCTGACCCAGTCCTGATCCGGCCAGCTGGCGCGATGGACCACGGCGATCGGGCAATCGGCGCCGTAATGCTCCAGCAGCTCGGCGACTATCTTGCCCAGATGCACCACCCCCAGGTGAATGGCCATGGTCGCGCCGTGGCGGGCCAGATCCTGCAGTTGCTCGCCGGCGGGCATCTCCGACTTGGTTGCGTAGCGGGTGAGGATCAGGGTCTGGGAGATGCCCGGCAGGGTCAGTTCGCTTTCCAGCAGGGCCGCACAGGCGGCAGTGGCGGTCACCCCGGGAATGATCTGGAAGGGAATGGCCAGCGCGCGCAGCTGGCGGATCTGCTCGCCGATGGCACCGTACAGCGAGGGATCGCCGGAATGCACGCGGGCGACATCCTGACCTTGCGCGTGGGCCTGGCGAATCAGCCCGATGATCTCATCCAGATGCAGTTCGGCGGTGTTGACCAGCAGCTCGGCGCTATGCCCATCGAGTACCGCGGCAGGCACCAGCGAGCCGGCATACAGGATCACCGGGCAGCTGCGCAGCAGGCGCTGGCCCTTGACGGTGATCAGTTCCGGGTCGCCGGGGCCGGCGCCGATAAAGTAGACGGTCATACAGTCTCCAGAAGCTGCGCCCTGGCAAGAGCACAGGTGGCATTGGCCGAGCGCAGTTTTTCTCCCAGCAGTTCGGCGCGCTGTCCGCTCAGCACTTCGGCCTGGGCGAGGGCGCTGGCTTCGGCCACCCCGGCGCTGCCGGTGAGCTGCAGGCTCAGCGCCGAGGTCTGCCTGAGTCGCTCGTGGTAGTGGCTCAGTTGGTCGGCCGGCAGCCAGGCGATAGGCAGGTGCAGCTGTTCAGCCAGTTGGCGCAAGCCGGGTTCATCCTGTTTATGGCTGCTGCTGGCCAGAGCGCTGAGCTCGGCCGGATGCAAGCCGTGTGGCTGCAGCGCTTGTTGCAGCAGGTCGAACAACTGCGCGCTGGAACAACCGCGCCGACAGCCCAGCCCGGCGACATGGATCGGCTGACCCTCGGGCTGGATCAAGGCTCAGACGCCGTGACGGTTACGGCTGTAGAACCAGGCGGCCGCCAGGCCCAGGGCCGCCCAGAACAGCGCGTTGGTCAGCAGCGAGGCGAGGATGAACTCCTGCTCCAGGGCTGCCGGAGCCAGGCTCGCATGCACCTCGGGCTGCGGCGCGCCGATCAGGTGCGGAAGCGCCAGCAGCACCAGGCCGATGCTACGCAGCGGCCAATGTCGGCCGAATGCCAACAGGCCCAGGCCGGCAGCGGTGGCCACGGCGGTACCGAGCCACCAGTACTGGCGCAGCAGCAACTCGGCGGCGGCGCTGCCCGGCAGTTCCGGTGGCAGGCCGGCGGACGGCGCCAGGGAGAAGGTGACGAAACCGCCGAGGCCCCAGAGCAGGCCCTGCCAGGTTTGACCGGGTGCGCGCAGGGTGAACAGACCGGCGAGCATCAGGGCGAAACCGACGGCCACCACCAGGTTGCTCAAGCCAGTGGCCAGGGTGCGTTGCCAGCCGTCTTGCGGCGCCCAGGCTTCTGCGTCGTGGCTGTGGGCGGGTGTGGCGGCGTGGCTATGTTCGGCCTGCACCTCTGCCGCGGGAGCGCTGTTTTCATAGGTTTCCGCCTGGAGAATCAGCGGGGTCACCCAAAAACTCTGCAACAGGGTCAGCACAATGGCGGCGAGCAGGCCGGCGAAGCCTGCCGTCTGGGCGATACGCTTGAACATGAGGTCGGTCTCAGTGGCAGGGGAAGGCGGCGCTGTGGCGCGTATCGTGGGCGGCGTTGTGCAGGGCCTCGATAGGCGAGAAGCCGGTGACGAAGATCAGCGCGGCGCCGAGCAGGCAGCTGCCGAGGGCCAGCACGAGGCGTTGCGAAAGAGGGCGGGTGACGGCTACTGAGGAAGCGAGAGCGCTGCTGGACATGGTCTGACCTTCTGCTGTTGGGGAAACGATGCAGGAGGAACGCAGCAAGGACCCAGGCCTGAACAGGCTCGGGATTCCGGCGCGTACCCGCCCACCGCGGGTTGCCAAACAAGGTTTCAGGCCGGTCTCCGGGCTTACGCAGACTGTCGCGTTGGACAGTAGGAGGGTCAGCCTTCCCAAGCCGTGTGGCCCAGTGACTAAATCGACCCTGACATGCGCTTACCGTTGCGGGGGCAGCGCCAGAATTGCCCGCAAGGGCGCACTGGCTTCCCGTTTCACCTCGCGCAGCGACGCGCGAGACACCTGAAACAGCTTTTTAGAACATCACGAAGCGGTCCTGCCCGTCAACTGCGGCGATTGACCTGCCTGCGGGCACTGCGTAGCCTTCACCCCCGTCGAGGTTCTTCGGTTTTGCCACCGAAGCTAAGAGGGAACAGGGTTATGCCCTGGCTGCCCCCGCAACTGTAAACGACTCGTACCCTTGTGTTGGTCTGCCGCCTGAGCGCGACGGCCCGACCGCCACTGCGTCCGCGCGGGAAGGCGAAGGGAATGGCCGGCGAGTATTCGCCAGCCCGGTCGTGAGCCAGGAGACCTGCCTCGCAACGCTTTTGACAACCGGGCGGGGTGCTCCGGTGGTGCATGGCTGGCGCGTTTTCTCGCCACGCCTGTCGCCCCTGCCCGCTGGTATTTCTTTTGCAGCCACGCAGGGTCGCCCATGAAAACGCTCGCCAAACTTCCCGTCACCATCGTTACCGGCTTTCTCGGCGCCGGCAAAACCACCCTGCTGCGGCACATGCTCAGCCATGCCGAGGGGCGGCGTATCGCGGTGATCGTCAACGAGTTCGGCGAGCTGGGCATCGACGGCGAAATCCTCAAGCAGTGCTCGATCGGTTGCAGCGCAGAAGAAGCCAACGGCCGCGTCTACGAGCTGGCCAATGGCTGCCTGTGCTGCACCGTGCAGGAGGAGTTCTTCCCGGTGATGCGCGAGCTGGTGGCGCGCCGTGGCGACCTCGACCATATCCTCATCGAAACCTCCGGCCTGGCCCTACCCAAGCCGTTGGTGCAGGCCTTCAACTGGCCGGAAATCCGCAACGCCTGCACGGTGGATGCGGTGATCACCGTGGTCGACAGCCCGGCGGTGGCCGCCGGCACCTTCGCCGCCTTCCCGGAGCAGGTCGATCAGCAGCGCCAGCTCGATCCCAACCTCGACCATGAATCGCCNCTGCACGAACTGTTCGCCGACCAACTGGCCAGCGCCGACCTGGTCATCCTCAACAAGGCCGACCTGCTCGACGCCNCCGCCCTGGCCACGGTGCGCGCGCAAGTGATGGAAGAGCTGCCGCCGGCGGTCAAGGTGGTCGAGGCNCACGGCGGCGAGTTGCCGCTGGACGTGCTGCTCGGCCTGCACTGCGCAACCGAGCTGCATATCGATGCACGCAAGACCCACCACGATCTGGAAGGCCATGAAGAGCACGATCACGACGAATTCGATTCGTTCCACGTGGAACTACCGCAGGCCGAGGAGGCGCTTCTGCTGCAGGCGCTGAAAGCCGCGGTGAGCACCCACGGCATCCTGCGCATCAAAGGCTTCGCGGCGATTCCCGGCAAACCCATGCGCCTGCTGCTGCAGGGCGTCGGCCAGCGCTTCGACAAGCACTTCGACCGCGCCTGGCAGGCCGACGAGGCGCGCGTCACCCGCCTGATCGTGATCGGCCAGCAGCTCGACCACGCCGCTATCGAAGCCGAACTGCAGGCGGCATTGCGCTGATGCAGGGCTCGCGCGTAGGGCGTACTCGCGCAGCAGTACGCCGTAATAATGGCCACGATGGCGGACTGTTCGCTGCGCTCCTGAGTCCGCCCTACCCGACAACCGGGGGCTAAGTCATGCACCTGCTGCGCACCCAGCCCGGCGCGCAAGTTCCGGCCGACAGCATCGCCGACCTAGGCCAGACCCCGGCCGAGCTGGTGATCCTCTGTACCGGCGATTCGCACCTGTCGTTGCTGGCCGAGGTGGCGCGGCAGTTGCCGGCGGATTACCCCAGCCTGCGCCTGGCCAGCCCGGCGCAGCTGGGCAATCACGCCTCGGTGGATTTCTACGTCGAGCAGGTGCTGCAGCACGCCAAGGTGATCCTGATTTCCGTGCATGGTGGCGTCAGTTACTGGCGCTACGGCATCGAACGCCTGGTCGAGCTGGCCGAGCGCGGCGCCCAGGTGATCCTGGTGCCCGGCGACGACAGCCCAGACCCCGAACTCAGCGGCCTGGGCAATGTGCCGGCGGCCGACAGCGAACGGCTCTGGCAGTACCTGCGGCAGGGCGGCGCGGACAACGCCCGGCAGCTGTTCAACTGCATCGCCAGCCGCTGGCTGCAGCGCGATTACCCTTGGCAGGCGCCGCGCGCCTTGCCGCGTGTCAGCCTGTATCACCCGCAGCACGCCCACGCGACCCTGGCCGACTGGCAGGCGCAGTGGCAGGCCGGCGCGCCGGTGGCGGCGCTGCTGTTCTACCGCACCCAGGTGCAGGCGGCGAATACCGGCTTTATCGATACCTTCTGCCAGCGCCTGCAGGCCCAGGGCCTCAATCCGTTACCGATTGCCGTCGCCAGCCTCAAGGAAGCGGCCTGCCTGGCCCAGGTCGAGGACTGGCTGGACGAGGTGGCCGCCAGCATCATCATCAACACCACCGGTTTCGCCATGAGCAACCCGGAAGCGCCGGAGCTGCGCCCGTTCCGCCGCGATGTGCCGGTTTTGCAGGCGATCTGCGCCCTGGACAATCTGGAACTGTGGCAAGCCAATGCCCAGGGCCTGGGTTCGCGCGACCTGGCCATGCATATCGTCCTGCCGGAACTCGATGGCCGCCTGATCACCCGACCGATCAGCTTCAAGGGCCTGGCCTGGCGCAGCGAGCGCAGCCAGAGCGATGTGGTCTGCTACCGCGCGCATCTGCCGGGGATGGACTTCGTCAGTGAGCTGGCGCGCAACTGGGTCGAACTGGCGAGAACACCCAACCCGCAGAAGCGCATCGCCCTGATCCTGGCCAACTACCCGACCCGCGACGGCCGCATCGGCAACGGCGTCGGCCTGGATACCCCGGCGGCGGCGCTGAACATTCTCCAGGCCCTGCAACAGCAGGGCTATCCGGTCGAAGGCCTGCCGGCCAGCGGCACCGCGCTGATCCACCAGCTGCTCGGCGGGGTGACCAACGATCTCGACAATCTCGATGCCCGGCCCTGCGCCCAGAGCCTGGCGCTGGCCGATTATCAGGCGTTCTTCGCCCAGTTGCCCGCCGCTAACCAGCAGGCGGTGCGCGAACGCTGGGGCGGCCCCGAACAGGACCCGATGTTCCGTAGTGGGCGGCTGATGATCGCCGGCCTGCGCTTCGGCCTGACCTTCGTCGGCATCCAGCCGGCGCGCGGCTATCAGCTCGATGCCAGCGCGGTCTATCACGACCCCGACCTGGTGCCGCCGCACGGCTACCTGGCGTTCTACTGCTGGTTGCGCAAAGTGTTTGCCGCCGATGCGGTTATCCATGTCGGCAAGCACGGCAATCTGGAATGGCTGCCGGGCAAGAGCGTCGGCCTGTCCGCGCAGTGCTGGCCGAGCGCGGTTCTCGGTCCGCTGCCCAACGTCTACCCCTTTATCGTCAACGATCCGGGCGAGGGCGCGCAGGCCAAACGGCGTACCCAGGCGGTGATCATCGACCACCTGATGCCGCCGCTGACCCGCGCCGAAAGCTACGGCCCGCTGCGCGACCTGGAGCGCCTGGCCGACGAGTACTACGAAGCCAGCCAGCTCGACCTGCGCCGCGCCGCCGAGCTGCGCGGCGAGATTCTGCTCAAGGTGCGCGAGGCCAGTCTCGACCGCGAACTCGGCCTGCAACTCAACGCCGACCCCAACAGCTGGCTGCCGCAGCTCGATGCCTACCTGTGCGACCTCAAGGAATCGCAGATCCGCGACGGCCTGCATGTGTTCGGCGAGTCGCCGACCGGCCACCTGCGCCGCGACACCCTGCTGGCGCTGCTGCGCATTCCCCGTGGCGATGGCCTGGGCGGCAACGCCAGCCTGCTGCGCGCCCTGGCCCGCGACCTGCAACTGGGCTTCGATCCGCTCGACTGCGAGATGGCCGCGCCCTGGCAGGGGCCGCGCCCGTCACTGCTGCAGCGCGGCAGTGACGACGTCTGGCGCAGCGCGGGCGATACCCGCGAGCGCCTGGAACTGCTGGCCTTGCGCCTGATCGACGCGGCGGATTTCGAACCCGTTGGCGTGGCAAGTAGCCAGGTACTGCAGTCTTTGCGCGAGCAGGTCGCGCCGCTGCTGGACGCCTGCGGCCCGGCCGAGATGGGCGGATTGCTCGCCGCCCTGGCCGGGCGTTTCGTCCCCGCCGGGCCGAGTGGCGCACCCAGTCGCGGGCGCCTCGATGTGCTGCCCACCGGGCGCAANTTCTACAGCGTCGATGTGCGCAACCTGCCCACCCCGACCGCCTGGCGCCTCGGCGTGCAGGCGGCGGAGCGCCTCCTCGAGCGCCATCTGCAGGATCACGGCGACCACCTGCGCCAGCTCGGCCTGTCGGTGTGGGGCACCGCGACCATGCGCACCGGCGGCGACGACATGGCCCAGGCCCTGGCCCTGCTCGGCGTGCGCCCGGTATGGCAGGCCGGCAGCCAGCGCGTCGAACGCTTCGAGATCATGCCGCTGGAACAGCTCGGCCGGCCGCGGGTGGACGTGACCCTGCGCGTCTCCGGCTTCTTCCGCGATGCCTTCAGCAACCTGATCCGCCTGTTCGACGACGCGGTGCAGGCGCTGGTCGAGCTGGACGAGCCGGAAGAGCTGAACCCGCTGTCGGCGCGGGTCTGGCGCGAAGCCCTGGCCCTGCAGGACAGCGGCCTGGACGAATTTGAGGCGCGCAAGCAGGCCGGCTGGCGGGTGTTCGGCTCCAAGCCCGGCGCTTATGGCGCGGGCGTGCAGAACGCCATCGAAGAACGCCTGTGGCAGACCCGCGCGGACCTGGCCGAGGTCTACCTGAACTGGGGCGGCTACGCCTATGGCAAGGGCAGCGCAGGCACCCCGGCCCGCGCGCAGTTCGCCGAACGCCTGGAGCAGATGCAGGCGGTGCTGCACAACCAGGACAACCGCGAGCACGACATCCTCGATTCCAACGATTACTACCAGTTCCAGGGCGGCATGCTCGCCGCGGTGGAAACCCTGCGCGGGGCCAAGGTGGCCAGCTACCACGGCGACAACAGCCAGCCGGACACGCCGCGCGTGCGCACCCTCAAGGAAGAACTGGGCCGGGTGGTGCGCGCCCGCGCGGCCAACCCCAAGTGGATCGCCGGCATGAAGCGCCACGGCTACAAGGGCGCGTTCGAGCTGGCGGCGACCGTCGACTACCTGTGCGCCTTCGACGCCACCAGCGAACTGGTGGATGACCACCAGTACGCCCTGCTCAGCGATGCCTACCTGCTGGATCGCGACACCCGCGACTTTATCCAGCAGCACAACCCCGGCGCCCTGCAGGACATCCTCGAACGCCTGCTCGAAGCCCAGCAACGCGGCCTCTGGCAGACCCCCGGCGACTACCGCGAAGCCCTGGAAAACCTGCTGATCGACAGCGAGGAAGCATGAGCACATGCCTTCCCGTCGATCCCGTAGGGTGGGTTAGCCGCATGCGGCCATTGCCAAGCATCACGCCACTCCAGATGCGGCGTAACCCACCACCGGCGCAACGCATGCCATCGCCTGGTGGGTTACGCGCCGCGCCACCATCGCGGGTGGATTACCGACCGGCGTCCCGCGCCGCTAACCCACCCTACGCCTCCACTCCCGTAGGGTGGGTTAGCCGCATGCCGAGGTTGCCGCACTACCCGGCGCAATCGATGCGGCGTAACCCACCACCGGCGCAACGCGATCCATCGCCTGGTGGGTTACGCGCCGCACCACCATCGCGGGTGGATTACCGGCCGCTGTCTCGCGCCGCTAACCCAGCCTACGCACCGCCCTTCGCCCTTACGGATGCCTGCCATGCTCGATAGCCACTTCCCCCTCGCCGCCGTGGTCGGTGCCGACGACCTCAAGCTGGCGCTGTGCCTGGCGGCCATCGACCCGGCCATCGGCGGCGTGCTGATCGAGGGGCCGCGCGGCATGGCCAAATCGACCCTGGCCCGTGGCCTGGCCGATCTGCTGGCCAGCGGTACCTTCGTCACCCTGCCATTGGGCGCGAGCGAGGAACGCATCGTCGGCACCCTCGATCTGGACGCCGCACTGGCCGAGGGCCGCGCGCAGTTTTCCCCCGGCCTGCTGGCCAAGGCCCATGGCGGCGTCCTGTACGTGGATGAGGTCAATCTGCTGCCCGATCATCTGGTCGATCTGCTGCTGGATGCCGCCGCCAGCGGGGTCAACCATGTCGAGCGCGACGGCATCTCCCATCGGCATGCCGCGCGCTTCGTGCTGATCGGCACCATGAACGGCGAGGAGGGCGAGCTGCGCCCGCAACTGCTCGATCGCTTCGGCCTCAACCTGGCCCTGGATGCGCAGCCGCAACCGGCCCAGCGCGCCGAAATCGTCCGCCGTCGCCTGGCCTTCGATGCCGACCCCCAGGCGTTTGTGCAGCGCTGGCAGGCGCAGCAGGACGAGCTGCGCAGCCGCTGCCAGCGCGCCCGCCAGCGTTTGGCGGACATCCCCCTGGACGATGCCGCCCTGGAGCAGATCAGCCAGCGCTGTTTCGCCGCCGCCG
>C687J35021_10001456_pt1 | contig 17966 bp, 15 predicted proteins | sample RifCSPhighO2_12_FD_35021 | JGI IMG/M metagenome (IMG submission 35021)
GAACGAGTAAACGTATCGGCAGCGCCATATGGTTTCAGGAGAGCTTGAGTTCCTTTTTGATAAAGTGAGCCAATCTTACCTGCCGTCTCTGCTTCCTTTAGAAGCTCAGCACCGTATGGCACGCCAAGTTCGACAAGAAAACCTTTATCGGAAACTTCTTTTATTCCCTCAGGAGTCATAGCCTTTTTAATCGCTTGTCCTGAAAACTTCGACCCTAATCGAGGATATGCCATTAAAAAATACTGAAATAAATTTCTCAAAATCGCATCAGGCCGAGCACCAAGCGCGCCTGCATAGGTCGTGTCCATAATATATTTACTCATCGACCGCGCGACATCATTTGGAAGATCAATCCCGACTTTTTTTGCAAGACTCGGTCCGATCTCATTCAACCATTGATCCATACGACCGGCATATCCTAATTTTTCAGTCACATATGACTTTGCGGAACCTTGAAGTGTTTGAGGCATTTTCGCAATTTCGGGTACGGCTTCGGCTAAAGCGGGATTCAAAAACATTTTATTCGATCCCGCATTCACATAGATATCAAACAAAGCAAGAGAATCATCAATTTGTGTCGAAAGAGATCCGTTGCGTTTGAATTCTGCAAAGAAAGAGAGTTCTTGTGGAAGCTCGGCTCCTTGCTTGTAAAGTTGATATACTCCTCCAAGATTTTGAATATGCGGCTGATAATCCTTTAAAAACACTTCTGTCGGAATATCAAAAATCTGCCCTAATTTATCATAGAGCGGCCGTAAATCCGTAGATATTTTGATAAGCTCTGATTTTGTTTGAGCGGTGAGAGTGGTATTATCAATTATCGCTCCCGTATCTCCCTCCATATAAGCCTTCACTAAGCGACGATTCTCAAAGTTCCCCGGTCCGGTATACTTACCGAATATCTCGCGCGCTTGCGTTTGATAAGAATCACGGAATACGTTTCGCAATCGAAAGGCATTCTCCATTGGAACGTACACTTTTGAATAAAGCGGAACACCGATTGAATTCTCAATATCTCGCATCCACCAGCGCTGAGGTGAAAGGTATTGAGAAAAAACATTCACCATCGAATCTTTCCCCAAATATCTACCGACATCATTAAACGCCGCTAGAGCCTTTGAGGTATTAACGTATTCCGTTTGTGTAAGGTTTCCGACATGATCTTTACCGGTAACGACACGCATTACCGCTTGAGCCATTTCAGGTTCTATTTTATTAACTTCCATCAACTGCGAGAGATGAGTAGATTGTTCATTTGTGATCGGTTTATTATCGAATCCTTTGAGTGGCTTATCGAGGATTTGGGAGAGGGCAGTATTTTGATAAACACCTTTAATCTCTACATTCAATTTCTTAATATTCGTTATGCCATACGTCGTACCAACGCTTTCGTCAGGATGAAGGAGCTTAAAACCATCATATTTTCCTTCTTTTTGAATTGCTTCCGAGAGATTTTTAACGCTTTGTTCTGTAATAAATGCCTGTTCTTCTGCGACAGAAGAAAATGGTTTTAAATTAAATTTTTCAGGATTCAATGTAATTGTGTTGGGACCATCACCAAATGTAGCAGCGGTTTTTTTACTATCAGTGAAAAAAGCACCCTCTCCAAAAACAGAATTTTTACCCGGCTTAAAACCTTGTTCTGCGATTTGATCAACCGTAACTTGACTTCCATGAAACATTTTTGGAGCGACCCTATCACCAAGTTGCAATGACTGCGAAACTAAATGCGTCTCAGGACCAAATGCGCCCTCAATGGCTCCTTTTCCCTTTCCAATCTTTACCAGTGAAAGAGCTATGCCCGTATTGTCAATGGTTGATGGAGCGACTTTAAAAAAAACATTCTGTGATGATCCTCCGTATTTCTTCGCAACAGTTTTCGGAACGGAATAATATTCTCCGACCGTATTTGCTCCCGGTTTCATTATTTTATACGAAGTCGGACCCGTCTTAACCAAAACTTGTTCGATTGGCTTTGTGTCATATATGGGAGTTCCTTTTATTTGAGCGCGAGGCTTAAAAAGAGATACGGCAGCCTCTCCGATACCGGCAGTCATGAGTGCAGACCCCATATAATTTCCAAATGCCGCTACCTTAGACGCTATTGGCCCCATACCCGAATCACGCGCCTGTTTTTCCATTTGATAAATAGTCGGTATCTCTCCAATCCAAGGAATACTTTGAACAGGTTCGACACCTAATGACTCCGCAGTCGGCCCTTTCCCTTCAATTGTCTTGACAATCGGTTCTGCAATTGTTTTGCCAACACTCCCAAACCCTTGTACACCTGCTCGGGGAAGTCGTATAAACATCGAGCCAAGTCCGATCATAAAAGAAGGGTAAAGGAATGATGTTTTTTGAAATGAATCAAGCTTGTCCCATGTTTCATCATCAGGAAACTTCATACCGAGTGTTTCCCCAAAACCCTTCAAATAGTCAGGATTTTTTGCTTGGTAATCATAATATTGTTGACTCCCGACAGTGCCTCCATATTTTTTGATCTGATCTTCTTGAGAAAGATTCGGAGTAATAGAAACCCTTCCTTGTTCATTCGGATAATAGGGGGCAACAAGCTGTCGTTCGGCAGGCTCTGCCGTAATTTCTTCCAATTGTTTCAATGGTCCACCAACTTGCGGAACAACAACGGGAACTCGCTGTTGTTGCGATTGATCCAATAGCTTCTTGTAATAATCGTCACTCAGTATGCTCATACATTATTTATCCAAAAAGTCCTCCAAGAAAACTTCTCGTTCCTTGAATAAGATTTTGCGCAACGGCCTTTGCTCCTTGTGGTGCACGTTCTGTTGGAGAGGGAGTGCGTGAAGTGCCTGACTGTTGTTGTCGCGGGCCGATAAATGGTTGCGGTCCGATAAATGGTTGTGGTGCTTGAGTCTGCTGCGGAGGGATTGCCTGCATTCCTGTGGTCCATTGAGAAGGCTGTCCGATAAATGATTGGGGTAATGCCGATTGTAACCCGTCAATCGTAGTATCAACCTGATCATTGATTGATCTTTCAAAAATACTCGGAACTTGCAAGATATCATTCGGACTTATCCCAAGTTGCTCCGGTGTTACATTTACATGTTTTTCATACATGCCATTTTCCTTTTTCTTATAAAGTGCCTTATCCATTCCAAGCGCCCATCCGCCCGTTGAAATTGATCCTTGCGGTCGAAGCCCTGATGGATCAATAACGTGATATGTTCCTCCTTGACCTGTTGTGATTGAGCCTTGCTGACGCTGTGTTTGTTCAGCCATCAAAGGATTTGCTCGCGTTCCTAAAGGATTATTCGGGTCAGGCAATGAAATATCGGGGGCTCTGAATCGAGTATTGCCAAGTTGAAAAATATTATCGCTTCCTTCTTTGCGATTTATTTTCCCATATACCTGCATCCCGCCATAAATGCCATTTGTTTCGGCATATCCTGTTTTTGACCCTATGCGCCCGACTTGAATGTCGTTAATTTCTCCTTTTGGATTCGTTGTAACGTATGCCACAAAATCGGATTGCGGCTGAGGCTGATTCGTATATGCATCGACGGAAGCAAGAGCAGCTTGAGAATCATTATAGTCATTTAATACTGAATTGAATTCATCTAAATGATTTGACGAATCTCCGCCCGATGCCTGAAGCTGTTCAATTGACATTGTCAGTTGCGTGAGTTTCGCATGCAATGCGTCAGTATTCGCTTGTAGAAATATTTTAGGATTATTTGCGAATAATAATGAATTCTTTCTGAAAGAATCTTTCGTTTCACGATTCAACCTATCTATATCGGAAGTGTCTTGGATTTTTTTAACACTCTTCCCTTTTTCATATTCACTTATTTTAACAGCAACAGTATTCCTTTCAGAAGCGGTTAATGCCGGATTGGTATATACGCTTCGAGCAGATGAAATAAGTACGTCAAAATCACCGGGAGCGAGGTTACCGTCTCCGGCCAATTGATTCTCCATTATGGAAAGTTGGGAGTTAAGTGTATTATAGACACTCGCTCCACCCTTTTTCTTTCCTCCCAAATATTGTCCCACATTAAATGTAGCCATAATTATTTATTCGGAATAATGAGTTTTTGGCCGGGATTAATCTTATTCGGATCAGCAATCTTATTCAGCTTTGCAATCTCGGCATATCGATTCGCATCACCCAAAAGCCGTTTTGAAATTGCCGAAAGTGTATCGCCTGATGCAACCGTATATGATTGTTGCTGGGCCGCTTGTTGTTTGGCTGGAGCTTGGGCTGGTGAAGGAGCCTTCTGTTGAGGGACTACCGCCTGAGGCTGAGTAGGGGCTGGAGTAGGAGCTTGAGGTGATGGTTGTTTTGTTTGAGAATATTTCTGAATGGCCTGATTCATTGCGTTGTCAAGCTCTCTGTTCCCGGTAGTTCTCCCTGCGGCAACATCCTGCGCCGCTTTCATATATGAAGCTCTGTTGCCGCTGAATGTTCCGATGTCAGGAGAACCGTATTGCGCTTGCTGTTGTTTTGCCGATCCCGATAATACCCATGCCAAATTTGCGATAGCTAAGTAATCATCACTCGTAGCCGTGACTGTGTCGAAAGCTGCCGGAGTTTGAGGTTCTGTCGGTTGAACCGGTTGGGCAGAGGGTGTTGCCGACGGAGCTTGCGCAGGCGGTTTATAGGATGTATCGAATGTCACTCCCTTAAAATTTGTTAATCCGGTTGCGGTAAAAAACTCCTGCTCATTCATAAACGGCTTTCCCGTTGCTTTATCATAAACCGTCTTACCTACTATGCCGTATTTCGACGAGAGATCGTTTATCGGATCTCCTTCGGGAGTAAGAAGCGCCCCTTGATCCGCTTGAGCGCCTTTTTTCTTTGTTGCGCCAAGAGATTCCGAAGCTAATTCCTTCGGAGTCTTTTTCAAAAGATCCTCGGGTGAAAGCGTCACTTGCGTAGCAGCAGCCTTATCAAGAGCCTGCTGCATGGTAAGTCCTTCCTCATCAATCAAGCGTCGAGCTTCTTGAATAATACCGCTCATTTGTCCGAAGGCCCCTTGAGATTCTTCAAGTAAAATTTTATTATAATACCCTTCAACATTCCCACCAAGCGCTTTAAGTGCGTTGAGATCGGCCACTGCCTTCTTAGCATCAAGCGATGTCGCATATTTCTCATAGATTTGTTTTGCTTTCGCATCCGTTGCCGATTGGATAACATCTTGTTTTGCGTTCATAATCGAAGCGGCATAGGTTGCGAGTTCGGGTCTATGAATAAGAGAATCAAAGAGCGTTGACGTTGCGGTTATATCGGCATTGGTAAGGGTATTGGATGAAAGCTTTGTCGTAAGCGCCGTTTTTTGTTCATCCGACAACCGCGCGAACATTCCGTTCGGGCTTTGATCAGAAACATACGAATCTCGTTTGAATCTCCAATACTCCTGCGAAGAATTATATCTCACGCCGCCAATCGTTACCGGAGTTGTCGGTGACGAAACCATTATCTTTGCATTAAACGCATCAAGCTGCCCTACTGCCGAATGATACCCGGCTAACGTACCGACTGCAAAATTTTTCAATTCTTGCTCGATATCGTTTTGTTCTTTTGCTTGATTGAGCGCTTGCAACTGTAAGTTATATGTTTCGGCCAAGTCACGGTTATTGTCAAATAACGCCTTGGATTGCGAGGATTTAATGCGACCGATCTGATCGTCAAGTATTTTTGACGACTTATCATTAACCGCATATTGCGTCGCATCCTTGATCGCGGATTGCCTAACGGCAAACAGACTTGATTCTTGCGTAATGAGTTCTTTTTGAAGTTGACTCTTAATTTTTTGATCGGTAACCGTATTCAATCGAGATCGCAACCAAGAGACAAGCGATTCATTTGACGCGACACCCTGTTCATGCGAAATGAGTTGCGAGGTATATTCGTCATTAAAATTCTGCGACTCGATACGATCTTTGAGAGAAGATATTTCAGCCGTAATCCTGCGCTTTTCGTCAGGGTCATCGCTTGCGCGCGAAAGTTGCGACTGCCGATAGACGAGCTGGTCATTGAGAGAAATATTATTCTCTAATGTTAGACGCGAAAAATTTAATTCATCATTGGCATTCCTTACCTTCATCTGCGTATTAAACATATTCAACTTTCCCGAGACAAATGCTTCAAGATTGTCACCAAGTATTTTTTCAGAAATTTTTGATCGTTCGAATGCCATACGCTATTGAGGTAATGCGTTAGGAACTGCCGCCGCACCCGATCCTTGTTGATTCATCATATTCATCGCGCCTGCCTGAGATGCGCTTGCGGGATTACCGGGAACGGGCATCGGTTGCTCTCCACCTTGATTTTGTCCTTCCGCCAATCGAGGGAGTAATGACGGCTGACGCGCGATTTGTCCACCCAAGATTGGGTCAGAGAGATTTTTCTTCATGATCTTTTGTTCAAGATGGGGCTGCAAGATACCGGCTTCTTTTTGTGCGGTATCAAGGGAGATCATACCCGACTGGAGCTTATTGATAATATCAACCGTTTGCCGTACGACGGTATTGGCAATAAATACCTTATTCCGATAATCACCATTGATAACCATTTTACTCTCGGGAAAATAAATCTCATAGAGTTTCAAGATATTCCTATTAAGATTTTGCAAGCATTGCGAGAAGCGCTTTATTCGGGGATTGAGTTTTCGAATCGTTCCTTCAAATGCCATAGCCAGTGCGCGACCGGAAGCATTAGCCACCTGCGAAGAAGAAAGAGCCGTTTCAGATATACCCGAAATATCGACAATCGCTCCTCGGCGCTGCTGAACATAGGTATTGGTAATATAGGGATCTCCGGGCTTTTCAAACGTATGCAACTCGCCATCATCAGGAAGCGAATAAATTCTCGAAAGTCCCGCGACAAGTGCTTGCATACCCTCCAAGTTCTTACCCCAAAGATTGATAGATGAGAACCAACGAAGGAGATTTGCAAGATCATTATTCGTGCGATTATGCGACATCTGCGGATCAAGCACATCCTCAATATCCGACTTACCATACGGATGATTGGGAGAATAGATATTCTTAATATACTCCAATGGAACAAACCCCCAGTTGTGAACCTTATAATCCAGTAACTTATCATTGATAAACACCCCCATCATTCGATCATCCCAATATTCCGAAACTGAAACCATCGGAATTTGCGTATCGGGATCACGCCTGTTCTCAACTGATTTTTGAATTTCTTTCGCGAGGGTAATACCTTTGGATTTTGCCAAGTCACCATACAGCATCTCCGCTTTCGTAAGTGACATGCGGGTATCATCAATAAAAGCCAAGAGTTTTGTAAACGCCGCATCGGCAAATATCGGCCGTATCGAACCCGGATTTTCCACCTTCACAAATCGTATCTTCCATTTTCCCTCATCATCCTTTTCCATAAACGGCCCCTTCAAAAATCCGTCTCCATAAAGCGAAGCCGTCTTTGCCCATTCATCGAACTGAACCGTAAAATCATTATCCTCCCATACCTTCATTATCAGATCTTGTTTGATCTCAGCCATCAATCCCAAAATATCATCAGACGGGTCATCAGTCGGACAAGAAATTTCGGGAGAATCGTCAAACACCAACGAAGAAATATTATCAACAATCACCGAACAATAATTATCGGTACGTTGCGAAGCACCGGGAGGTTCATTACCCGTCCATTGATCTCCTCTATAAAATTGCTCTAATCTCGTATATCCGACAAATTGATATCCGCTTCCTCCCGCTCGCGCCGCGACACCCGACAAACGAAGCAATAAGTCATGCTTTGTGTCATCCTTGAATCCAACATATTTTTTCGTCAAATCGAATTCGAATTGTTTTTTTTCTTTATCGGTTTGAGGGAGTAAAACTTTTTTCATAAAAGTTGAAACCGTTTTTAAAAAATTCTCTTCTCGGGAATCACCAATTCCTTCATCTTCATTGCTATTGCCGCTTGACGCGGAAATATTTCATCCACGGAAAGCGCCAACGGATTAAACCCCACTTGCGCCACTTTCATATTATGAACCTTACGTTCAAGATACCATAAAGCCTGCCCGAGCGCCATAACATCGTCTTGCTCAATCTTTCGATCAAATGTCCCCTGCGAAGGATTATACTGATAATTCCCCAATTGCTCCTCCAATTCGGGTATCAAATACGATCTGAGACGACCAAAATTCGGATTCAAGTCCGTAATCTTCAAATCCTCGTCCACGTCAGTCTGCCTGCCATGCGACAATACCACTAATAGGGTAAAAAGCATATCCGTCTTATTCCCTCCGCTCCCGTTAAAATCAATCAAATCATGCAACTCCAACTCTTTCAGCATCTTCCTAATAATCACACCGCCTAACGCCGAAGCATCATGTAAGAATTTCGATCCGTTCCATTCCCTCTGCAACATCTTCGCCCTTGCGAGAACCGCGAACGGAGAACCCCCGCGAATAGCCTCCCGAAATACCAATCGATACTTCGGAGGATTCCCTTCTCGTTTATCAATTTCACTTTGCGTATAGTCAATCACTTGAAACACCGTCGGATCACCCGTATCGGCAAAACCCCAATCAGCCGAGATAAGATACTGATGCCCATGCATAACCGGTGAAGGATCGGGAGAATCAAAAATTCTTTCGATCACCAACCCATCAAACATCTTCTTTCCAGTCGTAACAAATTCACCAAAAGCAACCTGCCTGTACTTTGTCGGATCAGTAGCCTTAATGGAAGCTATAACGCTTTGGGACTCCTTACTCCCAAGAAAAATATTATCCGACAACTTTCCGATTTGCGTATACCAACCCTCCTCACCCTTCATTCCCAACTTTGCAATGCGAAAAAAATACTGATGCGAAGGTTTATCCACTTCCGGCGTTGACACCAAATCCAACGGTCCGCCAAAGTCGATAAGCCTACTCATAATCTTTGCGGGTAATTCGTTGCGTAAATGAAGACTCTGCGCACACTCATCGTAACTGATATACATATACGGAGTACCAGCGAGGGAAGAAGCTTGATCTTCGCCTGTCGGAACAGCCCTATAGGAGGTATTGTTTTTAAAAAGTATCTGTCGCTTTTGTGAAATCGACTTAATCAAAAAATCCTTGATCTTACACTTATTTCTCTTCGACTCTCCATTAACAACAAACACGAACTTATCCGATAAAATATCCAATATATAATCATATCCCGCTTGGCATTGATTCGAATGGGGTGAAAGATTAAGCGTCGCGCATCGCAGTGTCGCTATATCCTTTGGGTCTCCGCGCACCCCTCTCTTATAATAACAATACCAAAGGTGCTTCACCGAAGTGCAAAGAGTCTTGCCCCACCTATTCGATGGTACCAAAATATTTCTTTTGAATTCAGGAAGTACCGTTAAAAGAGCATCGAACTGAGCCGTTGAGGAAAATCTCCTCATCGAAACGGAAAGCGCGCGAGCCTTATCGGTTTGCGTTTGCGTCGTCATCCACAACCAAAGTTTCTGCCCGTCATGCAATCGAATACCAAGCATACTTTCCGCAAAAAAAACAGGGTCATTTCTACCTTGGCGGACGAGTCGTAGAAAGATAGTATCCTCTGATCGAAGTCCACCCAAGTGTCCTGAGTCAAGTTCGAGTGTTTCATTTGTGAATTGATTTTTTGCCATCGAAATACGAAATTATTTTTTCAACATTTCAGAAAGTTCCTTGTCATTCTCTCCGTCCTTCGTATCTTCCAGGTCAATAGATTTTTCCATATCCTCGTCATCAACATCCATGTATGCAGCATCGGTAAAACTTTTTTGAAATCTTTTTTCTTCGCGATTATCTTTACGCAAAGCGGCGATTGCGTTCACTCTATTATTTTGCGCATTCATTGCAGTAAAAAGTAAAGCAAGCCTATCTTTCAGTGGCATTACGGAAGGATCATCCCTAATCTGCCTTAATGCTTCATACCCTATATTCAACGCAAAATGAATGCCTTTTTGCGTTGCGACAGCAGAATTCAATGGAGCGATTTTATGAGAAATAGTAGAGGTATTTGCTCGCAAAGAAATATCCGAAGATAAACTATTTTCTCTTAATTGTTTTCGAAGATTCTGCGTGATTCTATTCCAAGAAGAGGGGTTCGATTCAGGCATGCGCGGCAAAACATAATCAACAAAAAATTGTGATGCGTTTATTTTTTTTATTTTTTCTCGTCGTAAAAATTCTTCACAGATTCCGGCGAAATGCGGATTAGCTAACCAATTTATTTTTTTACCGCTTGGCATATAAATAAGTGTAACACAGATTTGACTGTGGATAAAATATGTGGTATGATTATAGAAATAGTGGGGGAGGGGGTTTATGATGGGGCAAAGTTTTTCTTAAAAAAGGGAATAAGAAAAGAGAGTATCAGTACCTACTGTTACGGTAGCGAAATATAAGGCAAGAGAAGGAATAGAAATGGTGGAAGAGAGCGCGTGATTGAGAGTGTGGGAGAAAAAGGAAAAAAAGACAGACAGAGCAAAGTTGTAATGTTCCATACGGAACATTTTTTATTATATACGCTCAATCTCTTACCCTATCATATACATTTGAGAAACACAATCGTAAGAGATACTGCGTATCACTTTCCCATATCTATGCCCGCGCTCACGCGCGACATTCTTATGCGTCGCACAATAAATGCGTTGTGCGACGCATAGATAAAAATGTAATAAAGTATATAATCATACATATTCTTATACATACTGAATCAAAGAATGATTCAGTGTTTTATAAGTTATCAACAAGTAGTGCTAGATTTACTTAGTTTTATATGCTATAATATACTTATAAATAAGTACCTTGACAATTATACAAGCACGGAAAGGATGATGGCTATGAAAAAAATATACACCAAAGAAGAGCGCGCGGAATACTTCAAAGCATTGCGCGAACGCTGGACGCTCAATAAAGCGCAAAGCCTGCAAGACACCGACGCAAGAGCGAAGTATGAGGCAATACAAAAAGAGATACCAATATCAGAAATGATGTCATTGGTATCATAATCAATAACAATCTCCCCCGTTTCAGTTTTGAGGGTACAACCCTCGTTCATTGACAATACGATCACAAAGAGAGGAAAGGATATGAGATGACGCGCAAGCGTTGTCTCGCTACAATTCTATGAATATTCCAATCATCTCGCTATACGCAAATAAAGATGAAATCATACAAGCCGAGTCACTAGCCGATTTACCACTTACCAATAGCACGTCATTGCAATCGGAGGTCCGCGCGCGGTATTGTGATCTTGTACGCTTACTCGGTGAGCCGAATGGTGAAACGGACGGCTACAAAGTAGACGCTGAATGGATTGTATATACCGAATACGGTGTATGCACAATCTATAATTACAAAGACGGTAAGAATTACTGCGGTGATGAAGGACTAGACATAGAAGACATTACCGAATGGCACTTGGGAGCGCATAACAAACAAGCCGCCGAGATAGTGCGGCAAGCCATTATAAAGGATCAAGACAATCTGAATATTACTATTAACTGAAAAACAATTCTCCTTGTGATCGTATTGCCAGTGTACGATTCATAACCGTATCTGGACGGGTGGTGTCACATAAAAGCGGTAAGTGGCGCAAAAGTATACCGGTCTTGCAAATACCTGTCTGCGCAGCGCACAGGATGTAAACGCAACGTGCCTCGCGCCGTTGTATGAGCAAGCATAAACACGCCATCCGTATCCTTTCCTAACTCATAATCTTACCGCCTCCATGCTATTTAAAGACATCATCGCAGGTTTCATGCTCGTTGGTCTGCTTTATGTCATAGTCTTGATCGCTGGAATACTCTATAAACCCCTCTACTAGGGGTTTATACGCTATCCAAAACTCAACTCAAACAGTAAAGTCTGCCATAAGCTTCCCGTGATGTCCCTATTGAGCTAAAAATACTAATCTTATCCCCATAAGAACTTCAAAAATATCAAAAACCATGCTATACTGTTCATACAAGGGAGGAAACATGTCGCAACCATTGAAAACCCTTGTGTAGAGTGGTTTTTTTGTTTCCGATCCCAATAGGGACTCGGTTACAGAAAAAGCGGTGTGCGACCCGCTTCCTCCCCACTCTACTCAAGGGTTTTTACGGTCCTACAATCTCGTACAAACCACCAACCAAATCCTTGTACAGAAATATCCTTATATTATAAAGGCTAATAGGCTTTTGTACAAATACAAACACTGATTATTTTACTATGCACATTTTTTAGTTTATAGTATATATAAGGAAGACTTAAATATTCGTATAATTGTACACAACCATGCTTTTTGAAGATTTCTTATATCTAAAAGGAAAAACGACCCTTTTTAGCTATACAATGATTTTGCTAAAAGTCTGTACTGTATGACCATATCGGAAATAACGAACAAATTCCTTGAATCTCGGGTTCAGACTGAGGGATTATTCTATGTGCAAATGCTCGGCTCCTTCCTCTCTCTCAAGGACAAAAAGTATCTTCTTGCCCTTGATCCATTCACCCTTAAAAAAGAGATATATGCTTGGTTCAACTCAAACACCCTCGAAAAGTCCTTTAACACCATGAAAATAAACGAAGTCTATAACCAACTCCAATACCTCTGCGACACAATCGACCTAAAAGATGATAAATATATCGTTTTTGACGACTTCCTCCTCAACACCGAAACCTTTGAGCTTTCGGACTTTGATGAAAAAAAGCTCTCAACATTCTATTTACCATATAACCATGAGGAAATACTAAAATCAGACTGCCCAAATTTCATGAATTTCATATCCTCCTCCATCGTTGAAAAAAACGATCACTCAAAACCCGACTTCGAAACAATCAATTTCATACAAGAAATGATGGGCTATCTCCTTCTACCCTCAATCAAAGCATGTGCCTCCTTCTTCCTTGTCGGTGAAGGTCAAAACGGCAAGTCAACCTTCGCAAAAATAATCCGGGGCATAATCGGTAAAAAGTTCACATCCGCTCTCTCTCTCGAAACACTCACCACCAATCGCTTCGCGCTTCCTTCCATAATCGGTAAGAGAGTCAATATCTGCAACGAAGAAGAATCAAAGTTCGTTTCCCATTCGATGTTCAAAGCTCTTGTCGGCGGCGATCCTGTGACAGGCGAACACAAACACGGCAACCATTTCGATTTCGAACCCCGAACCAAATTCATGTTCTGCTCCAATGATCAACCTACCTTCAATGGTCTCTCTCATGGACTCCGTCGCAGAATCTATATCATTCCGTTCTTTAGAATTTTCACCAACGAAGAACAAGACGGTGATTTGTTTGAAAAAATCCAATCCGAATTCCCCGGTGTTCTTCGCTGGATGTTATCCGGGGCCAAGCGGCTTGTCGAAAACAAATACATCTTCTCAAAAGTATCAATGGCAATGGGAGACTCAATGATTGAATTTGAAAATGAAACGTCATCGTCCCTTTGTTTCGCTCGGGAGTTCTATACTGTTTCCGAAGATGGATTCATCTCCAATAAAGACCTCTACGCTCATTACGTCTCTTGGTGTTTGGAGAATGGTCGTAAGCCAATGGGATCCTATAACTTCGGTAAAGACTTGATGAAAAATCTCAAAGGTATCGATAAGGAATGCAAGAAAAACAATATCCGGGGCAAAAACTTAAAAATTAAATCAGAAAGCATTGATCAAACCGACATCTTCGATATTCACGCCCCGGCTTTTATGGCAACGGAACAACAATAAATCTCTATGCTCCAATCCTATCCCGAACAAGATAAAAAAATAAATATCGTCAAAGGCTTCATCCATGAACGGCAATTCTTTTTCTATTGCAATTTCTGCCTCCAATTCCATACCCATGGCATTGGGAGCGAGACAGAACCGTCTCTCGGCTTCCGCTCTCCCCATTGCGTTAATCCGCACTCTCCCTATCTCGGGAGTGAATATAAATTAAAAGAATTTTCTTGCGAAGAATTAAAAAGAATAAAAAAATATGTCCAATGATTATCGTCCTGAATGGAAAATCCTCAATTCCTATTTTGACTCAAAGACACTTCAACTCTTTGATGACGAAACTTGTGACTTTTACGAATCAATGAAAAGGATCTACCGCAAACACCTCAAAGAATCATACGGTAACATGTCCGGATACCAACTTGAGAAACACTTTGAAATTGAAACGTATCCCCTCATTAAAAACACCCAAGGCCATCTCGACAGGGATGATATAGTCAATAAAACCGATTGGATCGCGCTCTTAAAAAAATATATTCCATCACTGAAAGAATCAACGCATACAACCTATAAGGGCCTCTGCCCTTTCCATAACGAGAAAACTCCCTCCTTTTCTTTTAACGCAGAAAAAAAACTTTGGTACTGTTTTGGAGAGTCACAAGGCGGTGATATGCCATCCTTCCTCATGAAAGCCCACGAATGCACCTTCCTTGAAGCCCTACGCCTCGCTGACAGCCTTTAATAGCCCTCATCCTTCCCTCTCAGCCCTTATTAACTATAAACCCCTCCCACACCCCTTCCTTGCCCGAATTTGACCGTTCTAGCGCACTTATCCCCGATCACACCGACTTATCCCCATTTCTTCCACACCTCATTCAAAATAGCTATGCGAATAACGTATAACAAACAATACAACGCAATCGAAATTGAATTCCGTTACGACCCCCAAATAGTCTCCGCGATCAAAACCGTCCCGGGCCGTCTCTATCATAAAGAAAAAAGGATATGGTCGGTGCCATCGTATCATGTCGAAAAACTTCTTGATACACTCTCCTTTTTCTCCCCCGATGTCAGTGATGAAGTTTTTGAATTAAAAGAAAAAGTGAAACTCTATCTCGAAACATCGCTCTCAATCAAACGACAAGAACTCCCACCGGCATATCGAACATCCCTCCCTCTTTACGAATTCCAAAAAAAAGGTTCGGTATGGATGACGCATATGAAGCGTTGCTTACTCGCCGACCAACCGGGCTTGGGTAAAACAATCCAAACCATCGCGGCACTCTCCGACTCAAACCTTGCTCCTTCCAATATCCTCGTCATTGCAAACGCCTCAAACAAATATGATCCTTGGGAGAATGAAATTAAAAAATGGTCATCTGAAACACCCCTTATCATCGGAGGAAAAGCGGAAGAACGATCGTATCAATGGGCATCATGGAAGAAATACAAATGGATCGTCTGCAACTACGAACTTATTTTGAGAGATTATGATTTGATAAAAGAAATAAAATGGGACGCGATTGTCTGCGACGAGGCGCAGCGCATCTCAAATCCTTCCGCGAAGACAACACGCGCGATCAAATCACTCCATGCCGAAATCCGTATCGCTCTCACCGGCACGCCCGTATCCAATTCTCCTGTCGATATCTTTTCCATAATGGACTGGCTGCACCCGGGCTATCTCGGAAACTACAAACAATTCTTTGCCGATTACGTCGTTGAAGATAATTTCGGAAATGTCCGCGCATATAAAAATCTCCCGAAACTTTTTTCCCTTCTCGAACCTTTCATCCTTCGGCGGACCAAAGAAGAAGTCCTTGATGATTTTCCCTCATTAACGATTCAACAAATTTCTTTCGATCTTTCCTTGGAAGAACAAAAAATTTACGCCGCGATTAAAACTACCATCATCGATGAACTCGGAGGATACATTGATAAAATCGATCCGAAAACATTGGCGCTCGTTCCTGTAAAAATGCTAAGACTGCTTCAAACAATCGACCATCCAAAACTTATCGGAGAACAATTTGAAGGTGATTCTTCGAAACTCAAAGCAACTAAAGAGCACCTAGTTACAATACTTTCTGACATTAAAATGTTATCCACAGGACAAATCCCAATAAAGGAATATACTGTGGATAGGGATAAGCTTCTGATCTTTACACAATTCAAAATGATGGCATATCTGTTGCAAAAAGAATTGCAAAATTATTCCCCTCTCGTCATTACCGGTGATGTTTCGAGCGAGGATCGAATAAAAATAATCGAACAATTCAATACAGATCCGCAATCACGTCTGATGATTCTTACCGAAGCCGGTTCGACCGGCATAAACTTGCAAGCGGCATCGTACGTTATAAATTACGATTTGCCGTGGTCGATTGCAAAGCTCGAGCAACGCATTGGTCGCGCTCACCGTATCGGACAAAAGAAAAACGTAACCGTTTATAATCTCATTGCAAAAAATACCATCGATGAATACATTTCTTCCGTCCTTCATAAAAAGAAAAAGATCTCTGACGATATTTTGGTCGGAGAAAAATTTAGTCAGCAAGATATTATTAATCTTTTAACATAGTTCTATGCCTGAACAGCAATTTCGAGAATTTAAGGAAATAATCAATGCGATGTATGAACTGCATGTGAAAAAGAATGCCGATTACGGATCTGATAATATCGGCACTCTCGGTGAAAAAGGAATTTATGTCCGCATATGGGACAAGGTGTCAAGACTGAAAGAGTTGGTATGGGAAGGAAAAAATCCGCAAGTGAAAGATGAAACGATTAATGATACATTAATCGATCTCGCAATTTACTCGATCATTATGCTTATTTATAGAAGTGGAAAATGGGGGAAATAATATGAACACATTAACTATCCCCACCCCGACCACTGACGTTGGGGGAGAAACTGTATGAGAATAAAATTAGATAAAGGCGAATACGAAATCAAAAATAGAAAGTGTGTAAATAGTAATTTTATTGCTCGGTTTCTCGCCAAAAAAAATGAAGAGTATTGTCAGTGTAGCTTTGGTGAATGTAAAATTATGGTTGAGATAATATACAATGGACATTCACCACGTACTTATACATTAACAGAAAAAGAAATCACTGATTTGCCAATTATTGTTGAAGAAATCCCTCAATTTGAAGGAACAAAAGAACAATTAGATAATCTTTTTAATATGCCAATAGAAAACAACGACACCGCAGGAGAGTCTCTGGGGGTGGAGGAGCTGATAGAGGAGTTTCGGGAGAGTTTTCCCTATAAAATAGGCTATGTTCCAGCAACAACTCATTCACAAATTCCAGAGTATACATGTACTCATTATTTAAGTAAGGAAGCAAAAATCATCGAATCCTTAATCCGCAAAGCCTACCTCGCAGGTGCACTCGCTCACCAGAAAGCAACGAGGGTGGAGAAGGAGGGCTGTAGTAGGAATCATTCACCAAGTAATTGTACTGATTGCGGTTTTATTGAAGCCCTCGACGAAATAACCACCAAGAGCGAGGCGTTCTTGAATGGCTTGAGGGGGAAATAATCTTATTTATTATTCACTATAAAGCTATGAAATTTTTAAGGCACGGAGATGTGAATCTCTACGAAGTAGAAGGACTCCCTTTAGGAGAGATAGTAGAACATGACGGCACATTTATACTTGCAAGAGGTGAGGCTACGGGATCAGTCCACCTGCTTTCAGTTGGCACTATCGGTGATCTTACAATAAAACGCAATACAGATGGACGAATGTACTTCCAACTTCTCTCGGCAGGTACTGTCACTCATACGCACGATCATGAGATAATCACGCTTCCTCCCGGGACGTATACGCAAGTCCAAGAACGTGAAGTAGATCATTTTGCCGATTCAATCATAAGAAAAGTTTTAGACTAATTATATGCCAAAGAGAATAGACAAATTAACACCAAAGCAGGAAGCAGAAATGCCCGCCTATCGCGACAAATGGATAGAGATTGGACTACGCACAGGAGAGACAGATTGGGAGACATTTAATAAATATATGTCAATCTGTTATGAAAAAGCTGGATTACAGTATCCCGCACGAGTCGTTCATGTTCCATCGCCATTTTTTGGAGCACACGTTGCAAGTTTAGCACATGAGATTTGGAATAAACGCTATAAAAACGTTCAAGCCAGCGTTCGAGACAGCGTTGAAAGCAGCGTTCGAGACAGCGTTCGAGCCAGCGTTCGAGCCAGCGTTCGAGACAGCGTTCGAGACAGCGTTGGAGCCAGCGTTGGAGACAGCGTTCA
>C687J35021_10001457_pt1 | contig 17961 bp, 35 predicted proteins | sample RifCSPhighO2_12_FD_35021 | JGI IMG/M metagenome (IMG submission 35021)
TTATCAGTCGCGGCGGTTGAAAATGTATCAAAGCCACGGAATGATTGACCGGTAGTATTCTTGGACACTTTGATAGGAGCGCGAAGCACTCTACCGCTCCACTTTTTTGCTCCGCGAACTATTCGCTGGAACAAAACATTGGAGTCTAGAATCTGATCGACCACAAAAGGTAAATATTTCTCCTTCACTGTGGTTTGGATTCTCTGTCCATAAAGTTCAGTCAAGTTATTGTAAGATTGTCAAGGACTACTTTTTAAATAGTCAATGGCAATTTTTAATTAAATTAATAATGTTTTAGAGTGAACCCCAGCTCTTTCCTTTAAAGTCCGCGCTGGTTTTCACATTTGACGCTTTCGTTTCTGCTGTCTTTTCAGAGGTTGTGGCGGCGGCGATCTTTTTCTTTTCCTCGGTAGAGTTGTTTTTGGCATTGGTTACGCCAGCTTTCATTAGTTTGAAGGCCGCTTTGTAATTCCAACGCCCCTTACTATCTACAAGATCGTTGTCCATCGTGAACTTGAGGAGCTTGTTGCGATCGACTTTTCCTTCGGGATTTAGTTCCTTATCGGATTCGAGGGCTTTTACTTCATCATTGAAGTAACCAGTCGCCTCATCGATTGCCTTCTGCTGTTTTTCCGCCTTTTCTTCTAGCCGTTTTATAGCGTTATTCTCCGCTTGGGTAAGTCGAGCGTCTTCGTGGGCTTTATATTGCGCCCATGCTTTAGCATCGCCTCCAAACCATTCAGGGACATCAGCATCGGCTAAATCCTCCCGCTTCTTTTCAAACCTAGTCTCGATATCCTTTCGGATAGTCTCAATTTCTTGAGTGTGTCGAGTTTCTTGTTCGTTGAAGCGCTTAGTCCAATCATTCTCCCGTTCTTTCCAGCGAGGATGATCCGCTAAGTTTTCACTATCTTTTTTAGTTTCCGTCTGATTTTTATTCTGTTCAGACGATTCATCAGTCGAGTTAGTGTCGGTTGTTTCCGTTGACGAATCGGCAGAGTTGTCCTTCTCTTTGGAATTGTCTAGATTTACATCTGACTTTTCCTCCGTCTGTGTATTTTCTGTCATTATATTATATTTTCAATTAAACTGCTAATATGTGGATAACTATTTTATTTTTACCCGCCCTTGATGGGAACTTCTTTTAACATCGACCTTTTGTTTTCGCCTCGGATTATTTCTTTTTCAATGTCTATGGCGCCTTTGCGTTCCATAGCCAGTCGGTCTGCATCTTTTTTAGCTTGGTCTTCTTCTTGTATTCCTTGCTGTTCTGCTTGCGCCGCTTGTTGTTGCATAGCGATAACTTCTTGCACTAATGGGTTGTCTTTGAAGAGAAGTTGAGGAGCGTTTTGTTCAAGCCAAACATTCGCGGCCACTTCCTTTGCGTTCGGCCATTCAAGCCGCTCATAGAGGTCTATGTTTGATATGCGATTCATTCCCGCGAGTTCTAGGGCTTGGTTGGCGATTGAGGTGCTGTCCTTTGGCAATAGGGAGCCTTCTTTGACGGAAACAATAACTTTGGGCGGTATTGCGCCTTCGATGAATTGAAAATCTTTATCATAGACATAGAGCAGTTGCAAATACCAGTTATACCAATCGTCAGCCCATTGCTCTAAATATTCAGTAACACCGCCACCGATGCGGTCAGTGTCAAGACCTCGGCTCATTATCTTGCCTCGGACTGTTTCCTCGCCTTTTAGCCCGGCTTGAGATGAACCGCTTACACCGAAAATATCTCGCATTCGCACTCTAGTGTCATTTCGGTCGTTGAACACATCGGCTGGCAGTCCGACAGGGTTGTATTGGTCAATCGCTTCGCGTGGAGAGCCGTCGGGAATACAGACAACGCCGCCTTTGCGCAACGCTCGGGTGACACCACTTGCTTGTTCTTTTGTCAATCCCGCTCGGGCGAGAGAGACCACAAGACCGCCATTCATTCGGTCGGCGTTTTTGTCTATTTGTTTATCTCTTTTATTTATTCTGTCTTGATTGGCGAGGTTCTGTCCGATGAGAGAGGTCTTATCCATTGGCTGGTCGCCAAGATTAAAGACCGAAAGGAACGAATATGGCATCTTTGGCACATTGAAATGGTTGATGCCTTTTGTTTCAACTGGTTCAGCCGTTGCATTGCCATAGTCGTCAACTGAAACGCCTTCGGAAGCAAGGTCGGTTACTTCGGGTGTCTCTGTCTTATCGTAATTCCAGTGCGGATTTTTCTTTTTGAGAAGTATTGTTTTTTCAAACTTCCAGCACATATAGGTCGGAGTCCACCATTCAATGAATTGGATTTCAGTCGCTAGGTCTTCTTTTACTTTTTCTTTCAGTTTAGTGATTGCTTCGCCATTGCCTTTTTTTATGACCTTGCCGTTTTCAGGGTCTAGCTCGTCATCTCTCTGTCCGATGATGTTTAAGATTTTGCTTGCTTCAAGTTTTCGGTATTCGCCTATGCGATTGCCAGTGTAGCCGTCCTCGTCAATGGTTGCGCTAGGGTCAAGGATTATTTTCTTTGGGCGAACAATGCGATTAGTTGGGATGTCGTTATCTAAGTCCCAGCCGAACTTTGAAACACCAAGCTGATAAATAGCCCAGTGTCGCGCGCCTTTTTTTAGTTTCAACCGTATTTTGTTTTTGTCCGCGAGGTCGGCAAGACGATTCTTTACTTTCTCAACGAATTTTTCTTTTACAGGGTTTGATTCTTCAGTAGCGTCCAATGTGATAAGAGGGTCGGGATTACGACGAGTCGCTTGGGGCAGAAATGTTTCAAGGGATTCAAAGATGAGATTATCCACCATCGCTCTTTGTTTATCAACTCTTGGACCTTCAAATTGTTTTCCGAGCCAGTATTTTTCGTTTTCTTCAATTTGTCTTTCCCATTCGGATTTTACAGGCGAATCTTTCCATTCTTTTTCCCACTTGTCCGCCAGTTTGACTATGTCCTCATCGGACATATCAAGCGTAAGCTCTGGTAGTTTCTCAGAAACGATGCCTTCTTTATTTTCGGAGTCTAAAGATTTGGAGATTTTATTTATTCCATCGCCAAGAGAATTATAGCCCGCTGTGTTTGGGTCAGTTTCGTTCATTATTTCCAGTATATTCTTTTTTTCTTGTCAATACTATCTATGTGGATAACTAACACCCCCTTTTACCTTTGAATAGGTAATTAAAAGAATGATTGTTTTAGAGAAAGTATTTCTTAAAATAAGATATATATCAAACGACACGGCAAGAGGAAAATGATTTAACATTTTGAACGGGCGAAAGGAACTTGTTTCCCGTGTATTCTCATATATACCCTATTGAAAGTTGGGTTTACTAGAGGATGTTTTACTTGACCCCCTAACAGCAAGGTTCAGTCTCTTTTTTAGACAACAGAAAAACCACCCCCTAATTAAATAGGTCGGTGGCTTTGCTGTCTGTTGCATAAGACAGATGCATATTCTGGCACAAAACTTTACAATATGCAATTGTCTTATTCTTATGCAACATACCCCCATTATATTCGCTATGAAATAAAAGTCAAGTAATTGTGGATAACTAAAACTGTTGAGCAATATCGCTTCGCTTTTTCCACTTCCGATTTTTTTCCTCAGCGACATAATCTTCGTAACTCTTGCTGGGATTTATGATTTTATCATCGTCTTTAATCAACTGCGTTTTTGGTTTCTGTTTTAATTTATTCAGAACTCTCTCCTTTCTCTCCTTTCTCTCCTTTCTCTCCCCCAATAACCCAGCTTTTCGGCAGTGATAGATTATCGTGGTATGGTCTTTTCCGAAGAGTAATCCTATCTCCGTAAATGAATGACCAGCGATCCGTAGCTTTACGCATTTTTGTATCTCACTTTCACTCATTCTTTTTTGTCCCGTTTTCATAATTTATGGACTCAAGGGTATGGACAATTTGTCCATACCCTTGATGTACCTACAAAAGGTGGTATTCAAAAGATGAATTTAGCTACTTCTCCAATCGTCCTCATCTTCTAATTCCATTTCATCAAATTGCTTGTCAAACATTTTCTTGGGGTCAAAATCCATCGTCTGGTCGGGATTTATTTCGTAGCTGTTGGGTTTTCTTTCCTCCGTCGGCTCTACAATCATTCCCATACCCGCAAAACGGCTCATACCAGCCCTCCACGCGACCGAGGCGAGAGCTAAATGGTCGCGACCGCTCCGCGTCCACTTATAACCTTTAACGACATTGGTATCGGGGTCTAACACTTTTAGTTTTGATAAATTGTTCCAGTCAAGCCAATAGGAATACCAGTCTTCTTCAGTCCCATGAACAGCAATGCGCTTATTACGAAACTCATCTATCACAAGCTGTATGCCTCGATTGCGTTCCACTTTGACCGTCCTGTGGTCATCACCTTTGCCGAATGTGAAGATTTCTTCTTGGTTGCGGTCGCCCACGAAATAGACAAGGAACACTCTGCCTACCCAGCGTTCGGCGAATGCCCGGGAACCAATCAGGTCGCCACCTGCGTCAATGAATGCTATGCACCTTGACCAACGTTCCATTATGTCATCAAGAGCTTTATAATCAGCGCAATCGCCTTGAAAGAATAATCCTTGTCTATTTCCCAGCACATAGTCCAAACGAAGCCCAGTGTCTATACCCATTACAATACGTTCGTCAGTATCGGGCGCCCATATCTTACCAGTCAGGTTTTGGAAGAAGCTGTTGCGTAGCAGTTTTGATGAGCCGTCAGCGTATGGCAGTCCGAGTATTTTGGTATAAAAGAACTCGGGCGTGGTGTCTTTGTTTTGGTATTTATCAACTATGTATTCGGCGGAAATCCACGGGGCAATAAGCAGTGGCACCCAGTATCCCGATATGGGTCTGTCAGGATGTTTCGCCACCCATTGACCTTCTCGTCTCACATAGTTTGTTAATTTTTTTCGGCATTTTTTGCATATAAATATTTTCTTTTCAAGGTCTATGGACATCTTCTTCGGTTCTTCCGTGTTCCACGATAGGTATTGCCAGTGGTTGCAGTGAGGACATTGGACGAACCAGTGCTTTTGGTCTGACGCAAGCCACCAGTTATGCACGCCAGTTTCAGGAAGCGAAGGGTGGGAGAAGACATGGGTTTGTTTCAGATTGGAGTGTTGCAGACGGGCTTGATAGTCAGCGACAACATCCAGCTTGCTTGCATCCAACTCATCGTGGATCAACCTGTCTGCTGGAGTCATCATGGCGGCTTTCTTGCTCCAAGTTCCTCTGTAATATATCATCGCATCTCCCACTTTTTTACTTTCCACCGAGTCCTTATCGTTCACATCCTTGAGCATGCAAGGATTGTTTGCAATGAGACGATTAGTCTTTCCGCCAACCATTACCCGCACATCGCCATCTGTCGGTAAAGTGTAGATTTGGTCTATGTTATATCTTTTGGCATCAAAATGACTCTTCAACATTTCGCAGGTTGTCATTCCAATCTGCGCCGCTTTCATCACGACAAGGTTCTGCGCTTGGTCGCCGTATATATCTACAAGAAAACGATGATTGTCAAATTCTATTGGCTCGCCTTTTTCGTTCTTTATCTTCTCGATGATGAGCCAGTCGTGTATGTCTAAATAATTTTCATCAGATTTCTCCATCTTGTTTAGCTTTCTTTTTACTTCGTTCGGCTAATCTTTTTTTTAGGGCTTCTCGGAATTGCAGAACGATTTCGGTGTCATCGCCATCTTTTATTTCTCCGCTGTGTCGCAATCGTATCGGGTCAGCGTGTTCATCAGGATAGCGTCTTGCCAGCACTCTTTCGGACAAAGGAATATCGCCTGCTTCTACGCCTCTTGCTATATTGGTTAATGCTTTTAATGGCACTTTCTGCCTTAAATCATCAAATCTGTCAAGTAAAGCTGGATTATCTTTTACCCAAGTATAATATGTCTGTCTTGAAATGTTGGCATAATAACAAGCCATGCTCACATCAGAACCTATTGAAAATGCTTCTTCTAGCTTTTTGACACATTCTTCGGTTAATTTAGTGTGTCTGTCGTAAGAGAATTGATATTTAGTTACTTCGGGATTGGGGTTTTTTCTATCTTTTCGGTGTCGTCCTAATCTATTCTTTGGCTCTATTAAATTTTCTTGCGGCGTGTTCATACTTCATATTTCATAGTTCCCTTGGGAATTATAACATTTACCAGCCCGTTTGCGTATAGCTTGCGGACTTGACCGCACCAGCAACAGGTGATTACCGAATGGGCGGTGTTCTGAATCATGTGAAATGACGAGTCTTGGTCAACATCCATTTTCACCACAAAGAAATTATGTTTGCACTCGTTTTTAAGTTTATTATATTGTTGTGGAATATCTCCAGCGGTAGTTTGATTATTCATTTGCTTTATCTTTTATCATTTTATAAGCCGCGCTCGACCCTATTATACTACCATAAGTCGGACTTGACAATATCGTTGCCATATTGCGAAGCACTTTATCTCTGTGGTTTCTGTCTTTTTGAATTTGGCATATAAAATTGTATTGATTAGCGCAGGCTTCCACTTCTTGCTGAATGCGAAAGAATCCGTCATTTAGGTATCTGTCCCACCAGCCGTCAGGGTCATTGCCTTGTTGTATGCAGTGCGTTTCCTCGTGTTTAACCCCATGGTCTGGCATCTCTTTGCCGCTTGGGTTGTAAATCGTGTCTCCATAGGTATATATAGCGTTGTCGGTCGGTTGCATGCCAGCTTGTAGGATTTTGTCGTATATTGGCGGTCGCTCGTTTTTAATTTTCATTTTTTTATTATAACGACCTTAAATACTCCAACATCTCTATCCACTCCTCTTTTAATAAATACCAAGTTTTCTTAAAAAATTCTATCATACCATTTGTTGTATTTTTCATTATATTCCACATTAAATTCATGGTCGTGAATGTAAGTCTTCTCGCATATTATACAATCTTTTATTCCTGCCGAGCAAGTGTTGGGTGGGTATTCTTTATCAGGATAAACATTCAAGTCAATCCAGCTACCACCATTGGCAGTAAAAAAGGAACTAACCAATAAAAATGGAATTATTCCCCACCAACCCCAAATCAAAATACAAACTGAAAACAATATAACTTCAAATAATAAACAATCCCATCTTACAAATTCCTTAAATCCTTGCCACTGACTTTTCCAAAAATCATCTTTCATATCACCACATTTCTTTTACACCATTTTTAATAACTTCGGGATTCTCGCTGTATTTAACCCAGCGACTGACAATCGCGTCACAATATTTGGGATCGAGTTCTATCATTCTGCAAGCACGCCCAAGCTGTTCACAGGCGATGAGAGTGCTTCCTGATCCACCGAATGCATCCAGCACGAGATCACCTTTCTCGCTTGAGCGCTTGAGTGCTCGCTCGTCAGCAATCTTTTTGATCTGCTTTTCAGGGTGGTCCTTAGCGTTCTTTGGGTAAGGTTTTATGTCTTCAATTTTACGCTGTTCTATATTCATTTTATCTTTCTCATTTCATTTTTCTATAAGGATTATAATTTATAAAATTGTAAAATCTAAGGTCAAAAAATCTGTGGACTAGATACCTCAAAATACAGATGAATAAGTTATGACCATAGTAATTTATTATATTTCCCTTTTTACTAACTTTTAGATTAAATATTTTCATTCTTTTTCACGTATTCTACCTCCATACCCGTAACTGACAGAAGTAAGGACGATATTGAGATAGCGCATTCCACACCCGCAAGTAAAACATCTATGGAATCAACTACGCCGACTTGCATAAATTGACCTTTTTGATGGGTTATCATATTGTATGCTTCGCCATTTTTGAGTTCTATTTCATCTAACATCATGTTTTCAAGAAGTTGACGACGTGGGTATTGTAGAGCTTCGTTAAGTATCTTGCTAGATGTTTTTACATTAGCTAATGCCAAACCTGAACCAGCCACTACTCCATGTTGGTAAGCTCGTTTTACTGTGGCAATAGCATTTTCCACTTTATATTTTAGGGTTTTCTGCTCGTTTTCAGTAATGGCGCCTACTTTGATTACCGCAAGGGTGTTGGTGAAAAATCCGAGACGGCGCTGATGTTCTTTTTTCTTTTTTTCTTCTTTTTCGTTTTCAATCGCTTGGCGGAGTGAAGTTATTGCCATCGCTCGGTCACCCTTTTTTCCTTTGGGGTCTATGACAATGGATTCTTTTTCCCTGCAGATAAATTTCTCGCACCTGCCAAGGTCTTTGATTTCTGCGTTCTCTAGTTTATCGCCTTTGGCTTGAGTGAATACCTTTGCGCCGGTTAAGAGCGCAAGGTCTTCAAGGACGACTGTTCTGTTATCTCCCGATGGCGCTACGATAGCCACGCCTTGGAAACTGCCTAATTTGCCAGTCTCCGCATTCTTCACATGTCTGAGATTCACCATAAATGTTGCCAAGGCGCTTTGCTCAACATTGTCGGCAATGACTACGATACTTCTTTTGTTTTCTTTAGCCAGTTTATCAATAATTGGAAATATGTCGGCTATTTCCGTCAGGCGGTAGTCGGTGATGAGGATGTATGGTTTCTCCACCACTGCTTGCATACGACTCGGGTCGGTTACCATATAGGGGCTGATGTAGCCATTGTCCAGCTTAATGCCTTCAGTCGTTTCTACTGTGGTTTCCATAGTCGGGGATTTATCTATGGTGATGATGCCGTCTTTGCCAAGTTTGTGATAGGTGTCGGCAAGCAGTTCGGCAATCTTTTCATTATTAAAGGCAACCATTGATATTTTTTTCAGGTCTTCTTTAGTTTTTATTTGTTGGACGGATTTCGTAAAAGATTTGCTGATTTCTTTAAAACCATTTTTTAGTTCAAGTTCTATTTTTTGGCTATTAAAATTATTTTTTTTAGACACTTCGTTTATGATAGATTCTAACATTAAAAGCGCGCCAGCTGTGCCGTCTCCAACTAAATCATTGGTTTTTATGGCGACTTCTTTAATGATTTTAATCACACTGTTTTCTAGCGGATATTCTGGGATTTCAAAATCTCTGGCTATTTGAACTCCATCATCTACTACGAGTCGATGAGTGAATTTATCTATAATGACTTTGTTACCCGCGGGTCCGTAAGTGGGACGAACCTTATTCATCAGTTTTTCAATGGCAGATTGAATTACTTTCATCGTTTCGGCTTTATTATCAGTTGTTTTTATTGCGTTTGTCATATTTTTATTGTAAGGGCTTCTGGACGGTATATTCGGGCATATACTCGCTTTGATAATCCTCCAGATTGGCAATATTGGCGAATGTGGGCTTTCAAATACTCCTGATTATCTACTCTGCCCCGATATCCTTTATTAAATCTAAACTTCTTATTACAGATATGGCACACCTCAATTTTGATTTTCATATTTTGGAATATGATATGCAAGTCGTGAGGTATGCCTCTGTGGCGACACCCAAGATTTCCCGTATAGCGAATCATTTTGACTTTTTGGTTTTCTTTGCGACCTTTTTGACTGCTTTTACAGACGTCTTTTTTGCTTTTGGAACTGCAGTTTCTTCATCTTTAACATCGGCAGGTGTTTCAGACGTGTCGGGAGTTTCAACTGCTTTCACTTCTTCCATTGGTTCCTCCCAATTATCCCTTGCGCACCTATTTCCTTTATAAACATGTCCGTTTGGACATACTTTGTCTGACATAAATTTTTTGGTTAATCTTTTAATAGTGCTATGACTTCATCGTTATGAAGCAACACATATTCGACCTTTTCCAACTCGATTTTATCTCCCGCCAACAATGCAAAAACGACTTTATCGCCTTTTTTGATGTCGTCTATTTCACTGCCGACCGCAATCACTTCCCCGTATGCTTTCGGTTCTTCCTCCGTGTTGTCGGGCTTGAATACTCCGTTTTCGCTCACTTGGGTTTTCTTATCGTCTGGTTTTATGAGGATATAGTTTTTTCTAGGAATTATTTTTGATGTTTTTTTCATATAAGTTCTTCCATTCGAGTATCTCGACCTAACCTTTTATTGTTTTTAATAATTTCCTGTCTTGCTTCGTCCGCGTCGCTTTCGGCTTCTATAATAAACCCTTTTGGTTTCGGGCCTTTGGCTTCAATCTGTTTGGTTGTAATTTCCACTTTGTGTTCTATCACTCTGCGAAAATACGTCAGGGTTGCCACTATGAGGATTGCAGTGAGCAGTCCGAGTATAATTCCAATTGCAAGGTTCATAGCTGTGGAATAGTGTCATCGTTTTCCGCTTTTATAATAAATCCTTCTGGTTTTTCAGCGACCTTGTCTTTGTTGTCGTCAAAGTATATCGCTCTGGCGAGGACTCTGCCGTCAGGGGTTATAAATGGAACTGCCCCCAGACCGAGCTTGTTTTTAGCAAGCGAGGGGATTACGACTTCGTTGTGGGCTTTGACTCGCTTTTGGAAGTCTATCTCTTTCGCTTTAATTTCTTCAGGCGTTGATGATTGTTTTTCTTGCATAGTTTGATTATTATTTTAATTTTATCACAATGGTTAATATAGACAAAACTATCGGTGTGGATAACTCTTACTTCTTTTATCGACCGTTGGTTCTTCTAAAACTCTTTGGATCAGCTCGGGACGATTGGAAGTAAGTTCACCAACCGCGTGTTCAAATGCCAACTGGCATTGAACATCAGATTGATTGGTATCTAAAATTATACGGAATTCTTTTCTCATTTTGTAATTTTGTTTCTAATTTTTCTCTTTTCTAAAGGCAAGCTATATGAGCTATTTTCCAGTCGCTTGCATTTTTTGTTGCAATGGATTCTAGGTCCGCCATTGGCAAAGGGTTCTACTTCTTTTTTACAATACCTACAAAGGTTTTTCATAAAATGGGTGGCTTGGGGGAAGGTCTGCAAAACAAAGCGGGCAATATGTTCCTTTCCCTAGTAATTCTAATGCTTCATCATAGCGCGCATCGTATTTGAAACTGCCTGTTTGTGTTCTAGTGGCTTCTTTGGGGACTTTTATTTTGCTTGATAAATCTTTCATTATGGCCTTAAATTTTTTAAGAAATTTATCCAACCTGCTGTTATCTTAATTCCTTCGCATTTCTTGTATATAGGGGTTGCTGGCATATACGATGAATATACAGGTTCTTCTAGGGTGGCTTTTTTCTTTGAGGCCTCGTAATTATAATGCGATAAGGATTTTTTCATTATTTCGTTCATAGGGTTTTCAACTTTCTTAAGTAAAACATCATTATACATATATTTTAATCTATAAACTAAAATTGATTTCGCGCTTGTCCTTCGGCTAATCGTATTAAGGTTGATAATGCGCTAATAAGTTTTTCAATCCGTTTCAACTTTAATCTAATTACCACTTCGTTTATGCCGTCATCTGTCGCCTCAAATTCTTTATCACACGCTTTATCGCTTTTATGTTTTGACCGCATCTCGTTCCATACTTTCGGTTTTCTTTGTAAAATATCTTCTAAAATTCCAGTCCAAAATGAATACTCCCCTGAAAGTCTAGCTCTATCTTCTGCTGACAAACTAGGGTTGCTGTTATATTGCCCTAAACGCATCATATCCTGTGTAATTGTGATTATATCCGTTTTGTCCATAGAAGATGTTCCTAGAGGTCGTTTTGCTCGTCTGGTGCGAATTTAGAACCATTATCTGCTTCTAAATGCCAACCTCTACGAAATTTTGTGGCATCAGTGTGGTCTTTCCATTCGTCTGATAGTTTGCAAGATAAATAGGTATTTCCATTTTTATCTTGTTTTTTCCAACAAGCTCCGCCTTCTATAAAAGTATCTTTTTCTTTAAAAGAAATTCTATAATCGGGTTGTTTATCGTCTTTCTTTTGTGTATTTTTTTGTAAGTTAAATAGTTTGATATTTTCCATAAAATTATAAGTCATCCGCTAATGGGTCTTTTCCAGCTTCCATATCCGCTTTGTTCTTGGCTTGGTATTTTTCTCTTGCGACCTTTGGTTTGTCATAGTCAATTACTTTTTCAGCGCCTTTGTTTCCATCATCATCTTCCGCTTGTAATAGGAATAAACTTTGAAGAGAATATCGTCTGTAATAAGTTATTGCGCTCCCCATTTTTTGCGGGTCTGTTAAATCAGGTAAGGTAATGGTAGAGCCAAGCACTAATTTACTTTCTTTATCGTAAATATGAGTTGTTATGGCTGGTCTGCCGTTTATTTCAGATAGCGGTTGCACGACTGTAAGTTCATATTTTTCTAATAAAGGTTGCAAGTTCGCCAGTATTCCGTTTATGTCTAAATACTTGCTTTTAAAGAAAGGATTGGTTTCTGTTTTTGAAAGCACACCTATTTCACTTTGTATTTTTAAGATTTTATCCATTTTATTATTCTCTATTCTTTATTGCTTGTAATCTTGATTGGGCAATTTCCAGATTTCTCTTTCGTAGATTTCTCCATTCTATCGCTTTTCCGAAATCTTCATCAGCGTGATTGTAGGCTTCTTGTTCATCTTTAACTTCTTGCTCGGCTATTTCTAATTCCTCTAAATCCGACCTTCTTTCTAAATCTAACTTATCCTGTAAATTTTCATAAGGATTTATTCCATAAATTACTTTGTTTATTTCACCTAATTTTTTAATTGTATTTTCAAAGTTTATTTCCATAAAATTATAGACTTATTCCACTTAAAATAATAATTGCTTTTTATTACCATAGGATTTGGTTTTTCTATGACAATCCTTACATAAAGTCCGACCATTGTTTATGTTCCATAATTCTTCACAATTTTCTGCGTCTTCTAAAGTTTTGATATTATATCCTTTTAAAATTAGTGAAAATTGTTTAATGTGGTGGTCTGCTTCTATTCTACCATTCCCTCTTTTGCCACATATCTGACAAGTGTAATTATCTCGCATAAAAACATCAGAACGCCACTGACGGTAATTAAAAGATTTTCTTATCTGTTCATTTATGGAAGTTATCCCACCTTTCCAGTTCCAGTGATTTTTCTTTGACATCTTTTTTCTAGCCTCATTTGAATGAATTTTACCTTTACGAGATAAACTTATCTTTTTTTTATGTTCGTCAGAAAGTTTTTTGCCTAGCATTGGCTTATTATTTGGATTCATAAGCCCTTTAGTTCCTTTATTCCAAGGTGTATTACCTTGCTTGAAACCTCCTGAATTATTTTTACCTTTTTTGGCTTCAGACATTTTTTTACGAGTTTCTAAAGAAACTTTTTTACCTTTTTGGGATAAACTCATTTTTCTTTTAGCTTCCACAGTTAAATAACTTTCGTGTCCTTTTTTAAAACCATTTCTACTATTTGGATTTTTGCCCTGTGTATACTTCATAGTCTTAAAATTGCAAAGTACTCAACACGATAAGTCCGACCACGATACCCACATAAATCCAGTCCTGTTTTGTTGCTTTGTAATCGCTACCTGAATAAATAAAGTTTTTCATATTAGTCTTCGGTGCAAATACAACGCACAGCTATTTGATAATTGTCGTCATCATTGACCCATTCGTCTTTTAATATAACACCCGTGTCTTTACAAGTTTTACAAGCAAAAGTCTGTTCCTCTAAATACTCCATTAAGCCCTCGCTAGTTCCTACAAAACTTAAATTTATCATATATTTTATTTAGCTTGTAATTGTTCTATATATTTTCTTATTAATCTATTTGTTGGCAGTCCCCACTTATTTTCACAAAATGCTCTGACTGCTTTTAAATACAGACTTGGTTCAATCTCATCACAATACTTTTCATCTGAAATTCTTTTTTCCATATTGTTTTTAATGGTTAAGGGCTAGTGTATTTACTTATTAAAGAGCTTGTAAGTCGTGCCTAAAGAAAGTTAAAAGATAATTTTTTATGCGACTTGAGTCATCTATATCCCAAGTAAAACTTTAAGCAACGACTTATAAACTCTTTAATTTTCAATTTCCTAGCCCCGCCATTGTTAAAATACTTTATAATGCGATAATTCATTTGCTCTATGAGCTGAACTATCTATGAAAGTTTGATGGATAGAACCAGTCGCAACCAATTCGTCCATCGCTCTTTCATAATTACATACTATCATACACGCTTGATGTTTGCAACTGTGCATAACTATTCTAGCACGCTTGATGATGTCTTGTCAAGTTTCGGCTTTTTAGTAAAGCGAGCTAAGGATATTTTCTGCATATACTTTGAATAGCCAATTTTACCTAATTTCTTTTTAAGATTTTTGTGGCGTTCGGTGGCTATTCGGCTCAAGTGTTCTTTTAGTGTTATGTCTGTCATAAAAAATCTGGTATTATTTTTAAATCTTTTAACCAAAAATAAATCATCTGGTTGTTTATCTTTGAATTAAATTCTCCCCCGTGCTTTTCTATTTTTAAGTTATCTATCCATTCACCATAAATTCTTTTTGAATTATCTGTGAAGATAATTGCGACCTTTAATCCACTTTCTTTTTGCAACCACTTTAAGGTATCAAATCTCCATTTTTCTAATCCTGTGTCAGGATATAAATTTCGTGGTTCTTTATTCTTAACTTGAACTAAAAAACTTTTTTCTTTTCCAAAAACATATAAATCACCACTAAAGAATTTTCCGCCATCTATTGAATACTTTGTCGCCCCACCAATATAAATAACATTATAACCTAAAAAAGATATTCCTTCGGCAACTCGCTTTTCTCCCTCACTCCCCTTGTTAAAATTTTCCTGTTTCGTTTCCATATTGGATAAATCCGTTGTGCTTTTCCCTAGAAAATATATCTATCTTTTTACCAGAGCAAAGTTTTTCAACCATTTCATAAAATTCTTTCGGTTTTCTTGAATGCTCTGCGCGTGGAGAACTTATGATGTCTCTTTCGTTAGTCAAGTTCCAATGTTTATGATAATCGCCTTTAACTCCTACTAAACAAAATTCCGCTTGACAACGCAACCATACCCCCATTCCCAATTTTTGTTTATCCCATACCATTGTTAATTTATAATCAAAACCCCAATCCTTTAATAATTCAAAACTATCATTTAAGAATTTATGAGTAGTCCATAACCATATTACAGAATTTTTATCTGCACTTTTTTCAAATTCAGTAATACCCCATTCTTTTAATTCTTCAATACTTTTTTCAGGATATGGTGAAGCTACTCTGCGACTTTCACTATCATATTCTGTCCCATAAGCCCACGGCGGGTCAATTACAAAAACATTATATTTACCCTTAATTGGTAGTAAAGGTTCTTTTTTTTCTTTTGGTTCAGGCAGATACTGGGTTATAAGTTTATTCCAAGTGATATTTTTCCCTTCGGGAATTTTTCCTAAATCGGGGAATTTTTCATATGCTTTCAACGCATAATATAAAGTTCTTTCCGATATACCCAAGTTCTGTGCAAGGTCTTGCACGGAAGTTTTATTGCCTTTTTGAAATGCCTTGAAATCATTGTCTTCTTGCACTCGTTCGCCTAATTTCCAATACCCCTCAACCAAAGCCCACCTAGAAGTGAAAACCGCTTCAGTAATAATGGCTTTGCACTCCTCTACAAGTGCCTCATACCATTCATTACTTTGTAGTTCTTTTACCATATCCCTATCCTACACGAAGGATACCCAAAAGTCAAGCTCAACCCCCCTTCTATTTGTCCTATCTCAAATAAAAGTCTATCCCTTGTATGTATTAGGGAGAAATAAATTCTAATTCTTCTTTTAAGAAATCCGCATTGTTGCCGACTTGCCACATTCTGTATTTCTTAGTGGCGTTCGTGTATCCTCCTTGATTAGTTGCTTCTATCTTATAGAAATGTCGCCCATTAAAATCATATTCTTCTAAAATTTCACCCTCCATTCCAATACATCCTGAATGAGTATATCTTTTACATTGAATAACTTTCGCTTTCATATTCTTTAGTTATATCTTTGAAAACTGTTAAAAAGCTTTCTTGCTATTTTTTCTTAATTCTAAAAGTTTTTTTTGAGCAAGTTTAAGAAACTTTGTCCATTCTTTTATTTCTTTTTTTGCCATTAAAATAGCTTCCTTTGTTTTTTTCATATATTTACTTTGTTATCTAAAACTTCTTAACTTGTAAGATTTCATTTATAGGATATCGTTTTTATGTTCAAATACAAATTTCAAATAAGAGGCGACTTCTTCCGCTTGTTTTTTATCTTTGGCGAATTTTTGGGCTAACTTGTAAAGCCGTATCATTGATAGTGGTATTCTTTTTTGTTTAGTAGAAGTCATTATAAAGTGCATTATATAAACTATTAAGAAAAGCCAATCTACGATCAACTTCTTCTTTCTTGTCTGGTTCACTATCCCAAAAACTTTCTAAATCTTCATTAAGTTTTTCTATCCTGTTTTCTATTTCTTTTTTCATAGCCTATTTATAGTGTATCATATATATACAATTAACGCAAGCAAAGTTATCCACATTATCCATTTGCAAAGATATTTTTAATCTTATATGATGGAGGTATGGGAAATGGTAAGATACATTTTAATAATTTTATTGACTGCAAAGGTATTCTCATTGTTGCTTCGGCAACCAAGCTCTTACCAGCTTGCCCAAGTGGGAATACCTTTTTAGTTTGGAAAATTTATGGCTAACAAAAAAGGACACCCAGCGTGGAATAAAGGACTACCAAAAGAACAGCAACCAATGTTCGGTAAAAAACATTCTCAAAAAACTAAAAAGAAAATCAGTAAAACTGAAAATGGTAAAATTCTTTCCATTGAAACAAAAATAAAAATGGGGAAAAGTTATGTTAAAACTGAAAAAAGATTACAGGCTATTTCTAAACTTGGTAAAAGCCAAAGGGGAGAAAAAAGTCCAAATTGGAAAGGTGGTAAAAGCCGAGCATATAAAAATGGCTACTACTCCATAGAATACGGGGAGTGGAGAGAGAAAGTTTTTGAAAGAGATAATTACTTATGTCAAGAATGTTTTAGACAAGATAAAGGATATTATATTACAGCACATCATATTAAAAGTTTTGCTCACTATCCAGAACTTCGTTATAAGTTAGAAAATGGAATTACTCTTTGTGAAGAATGTCATAGAAAAACCGACAACTACAAAGGTCGCAACAAAGGTAAAAAAATACAATCCCGTGGCTAATAAAAGAATGTTCTCAAAACAGATAACTACAAGTGATGCCTTTATGGATATGCCTATCAGTTCTCAACTTTTATATTTTCATTTGAATATGGAAGCAGATGATGATGGCTTTGTGGCGAACCCAAAAAGAATTATAAAAGTAATAGGAGTAAATAGTGATGACTTAAAAGTTCTACTAGCAAAACGATTTTTACTTGCCTTTGAAAGTGGAGTAGTAGTTATAAAACATTGGCTACTCCATAATGCTGTCCGCAAGGATATGTATAAGGAAACCCAATACCTAGAAGAAAAAACCACCTTATTTATTAAGGATAATGGGACATATACAGATACCCGTAACGAAGGCGTAACGAAACCGTTACATAGGTTAGATAAGGATAGATTAGATAAGATTAGTAATACACCCTCTAAAGAGGGTAGGAATACAGAAATACAAAAAATGCGTGAAACTCTAAATAAAAAAAGAAAGGTCGTAATGATAGATGGAAAACCAACTTTAATAGAATAATCCCCCTCCCCCATACTCCCCTGTTAATGGTTATCCACAGAAGTGGTTAATAAGTGCTTGACTATCATACGATAGTTTGCTAGGATAGGGGTATGAATAATAAATATGAGTTAGTGATAAGAGAATTAGAGCCATATTCCCCAGAAGAAGAAATGGCGAACAAGAACAACAGAATGGAAACTTTTTCACCAGATAGATTTTCAGATAGAGCATTTCACGAAGTAAAAGTTTTGAGATGTGAACTTACTAGAGAACAATTTGAAGCCGTTAAGAAATCGGCAATACTAGAATTTTAATGAAACCAAAATCCGACAACAAAATATACGAAGCTCTAATGGTAGAAAAAAAAGTCCGCCAAGAGTTCAAAAAAAAGAAACCAATAGGTATGACAAATACTGAATACCTAGCTTCCCTTATTAA